>Ga0098066_1000236_pt1 | contig 18926 bp, 16 predicted proteins | sample 25BtaG_FD_76332 | JGI IMG/M metagenome (GOLD analysis project Ga0098066, IMG submission 76332) | Marine viral communities from Cariaco Basin, Caribbean Sea - 25B_WHOI_OMZ_CsCl | ecosystem: Environmental > Aquatic > Marine > Oceanic | place: Caribbean Sea: Cariaco Basin | collected 2014-11-08
CTCGTCGACGTTGATATCGCTGATGGTCATGTCACCGCATAGACGTGCCGAAGGATCAGGCACACTATGCCAAAAAAATCAGGTGGTTGGCGACATGCCATCCGCAGCCACCTGAATAGTTACCCGCAATCACTTTGCCGGTGCCTGGGATGGAGCCTCTATCCAGCACCAGGGCGCGATTCTCGGCGGTATCCACCACCACCTGACTCGGTACGAGAAAGTTAGTGCCATGGCCGTCCCCTGTCTGACCGAGGATAGTGCGATGCCCCAGGGTTGGCCCGTCGCTCAGGTCCAGGGCGAACAGAGCGTCCAGGACTTGATCTATGACCAGCAAACGCGCTTCGCCGCTGACGGTGTCGAGAGCCAGGCCCTTAGGGCTGTGCAGGGCGGGACCGGGGTTTTCGACCTGTTCCAGGGTCAGGCTGAAACGCCCTACGCCACCCCGCGCGTCCTGGACTACGCCTTCCAGCGTATTGGTACCAGCCTGCAACGGCACGTTCGGCACCTGCCAGGTGGCGAAGCCGTCGTCTGTCTCCGCCAGCACGCCATGGACGGTGACGGCTGTGATGGCATCGCCATCCGGGTCGGTAGCAGTGCCCCGGACCGGGATATCGGTTCCGGTGGTCAGGCTGCCCGAAAGCGGGAACTGGACAGACGCGGTTGGGGCATGGTTCTCGTCTTCCGGCGGTGTCGGATCGTCTGATTCCGGTGGCGCGGGGCTATTCGCCCCATCGGAACCACCGCCTCCGCCGCCTCCACAGGCCCCCAGCAGTACTACCAGACCAGCCATCGCCAGCCACCGTGACGCGCTCTCTAGCATCCTCATGCAACCACTCCCCAGTTTTCTTACGGCCAAAGTCGGTCACTTTACGGCTCGGGTAAGACGGCGGGTACCCGACAGATGTCGGGATGGAAGGGGCAGTCAATCGTCCGGCTCGCGCACCGCCACACACTTTTAGCTTGCCGGAAGGCAATGCCTTCCTGGGCTTCCAGGGGCGCTCAGGCAAACACATTGATAACTTGCAGGTGGTCTACGCCGAACTCGTCGAGAACTGGTAATCCAGGGGATTGGGACACGCCGGTGCTGAGGTTTATGTCACAGGAACTCCATAACACCGTCGTCTAAACGACTGTACTGTATCGCCAGCTTGTCCTTCAGATAGTTCTGGTGAACCTGCCACGGCTCGCGGTCGCCCTGCCTGGGCAGGATGTCCGTCGCCCGCAGTACATAGCCGGATGTGAAGTCGAGGAACGGCCTGGCTCCTACCGAGGGATCTCCCCGGGGGACAGCCATCCGATAGCCTTTGCGATCCATGTAACGCAGCAGGCGACAGGTGTAGTTTGAGGTCAGCTCAGCTTTGAGTGTCCAGGAGGCGTTGGTGTAGCCGAACGTGATGATCAGGTTCGGCACATCGCTGAGCATCATGCCCTTGTAGGACATGCAATCACCGGGAGTCACGGGTTGGCCGTCTACCGTCAGAGCCATGCCACCCAGGGCATTGAGCTTCAGGCCGGTAGCGGTAATGATGATATCGGCTTCCAGTTCTTCACCGGAGCTGAGGAGGATGCCACCGGGGGTAAACCGTTCAATGTTATCAGTAACCACAGAGGCCCGCCCTGCTCTCAGGTCATGGAACAGGTCACCGTCAGGCACGGCGCAGATACGCTGATCCCAGGGTTTGTACGAGGGTGTGAAGTGTCTTATGTCGACGTCGCTGCCAACCTGGTCCTGCACCATGTTCAGCAGTCGCTGCCTGAACATTTCAGGCCTGGTTCGTGCAACGTGATAGAAGAACGAACCCAGCAGCACGTTCTTCCAGCGGGTGAGTTGATGCGCAAGTCGCAGTGGTAGCCATTTCTGCAGAGTAAGGGCGACCCCGTCATTTTGTGGGCGGGTGACCACATAACTGGGTGAGCGTTGCAGCATGGTCACATGGCTCGCCGTCTGTGTCAGGGCTGGCACCAGGGTGACGGCAGTCGCGCCGCTACCAATGACCACCACGCGCTTGTCCTGGTAATCGAGATGCTCCGGCCAGAACTGAGGGTGGATGATCTGTCCCTCGAAAGTCTCTTCTCCCGGGAACGTCGGCCGGTAGCCTTCATCATAGCTGTAGTAGCCGGAGCAGGAAGCAATGAAACGCGCCCGGTAGGTCTCCTCGTGTTCCTTGCCCTCAGAATCGGTGGCGATGGCCTTGACGGTCCAGAGACCATCGTTACCTGACCAGCTGGCAGACACCACACGGCGCTGAAAACGGATGTTCCTGACGGCGCCGGACTCTTCGGCAAGCTCCTCGATATAGTGTTTGATGTCCGGGCCGTCGGCGATGGCCTTGCGTTGGGTCCAGGGTTTATAGCTGTAGCTCAGCGTGTACATGTCGGAGTCCGAGCGGACGCCGGGATACCGGAACAGGTCCCAGGTTCCCCCGATCGCCTGTCGGCGTTCGAGAATCAGGTAGCGCTTGCCTGGACATTTTTCGGTCAACGCACGGGCGGCGCCTATGCCGGACAGGCCGGCTCCGATGATAAGGACATCCAGCGGCGAGGATTGGAGTTGTTCTTGTTCGCTGCTCATTGATGGTTCGCTTTTCAGTGTTGCTGATTTTGTAGCATAGAGCTGGAGGGGGTGGAAAGGTTCCGGGATGGCCTTCCGAAACGAAAAACGTTGTTTCTCTGACTGTTTCGGAAGGCCATCCCGGAACCTTTCATTCTGGCTGTCGGATTAGCCGGGCAATGATTTGTCGCGCGGCGGCCAGTAGCGGTACTCGAGGTGTATCGACCAGGCCACCTTCTGGCAGTGACTGGCTCACTGTTCTGGTCTATTACTTTAGCCATGGAAGGAGATAATTTATGGACATGCCCACGTTTGAAGAACTCAGGGACCTGGCCCGACGTGACCCGGAAGGATTTGAGGTGTTGCGCACGGAGTTGATTGAAGACTGTATCCGACAAAGTTCCGGGTGCAGTCGACGCCGGCTGCGTGGTATCCAGTTTGTGATTGACGCCCGGCGACGGGTGGCTGGCAGCCCAATGAAGACCCTACTGGATATCCAGGCCATGATGCATGACTCGTTTCTGGACCTGCGCCTGGCCATTCAGGGGCAGCGGCTACACCTTGAGCCCTCTGTGTCGACGGGAGCTCGAATCTTGCCCTTTCAGCGGCCAGGCCGCTGATCGAAACAATGTCAACGCTGGAAGCACCGGGATAGCCTCGGTCGGCAAGCGGGGATCCTTCGGTGAGCAATGAAAATTACTTAGGGGTCCCATTGATTGGCTCTGCCAGCTGCTTTTCGGGTGGAAAGGTTCCGGGGGCAGAAAGTGCCCCGGGCACGCCTTCCGGAACGAAAAACTTCGTTTTCCTTACTGTTCCGGAAGGCGTACCCGGAGCCCTTTCTACTGATCTTGGTGGATAACGCCTTTCGATACGAGACGGATGTCAGCATCACCTGCAGCTGTTTATTCATCCGGGATCTCGGACGTATCCGGATGCCGGCTGACGACTCTCAAACACTCCCTGAATTCGAGCGGACGGGTAGTTCTCGGTAATTCCGACTTTTCCCGATCAGATGTGCCGATTCGGGGCCGGGGTGCCAGAACAGTCAGGAAAACGAAGTTTTTCGTTCTGGCACCCCGGCCCCGGATCGGCACCACCTCTAAAGCAGCAGGCAAGAGAGAGCTGAATAAACTCAGTCACAATACCCCGGAAAAGCCAACAACCCAGTCAATAACCGGCGCCGGATAAACCCCGATGACGAGGATCAGCACAGCTACCACCATCAGGGTCAGGCCACCGACACGGCTCCCCCAGTCTTCGGTCGCATCCCGCCGACGCATCCCAGGCTCCGGCATATACAGCGTCACCATCACCCGCAGGTAATAGAACAGGCCGATAGCACTGCCGGCGACTATGCCGCCCACCAGCCACCACCGGGCATCCGCCACGCCCAGGGCAATTACATAGAACTTCCCGATAAACCCGGCGGTCAGCGGAATTCCGGCCAGCGAGAGAAAGCTCACGGTCATGACGGCAGCCAGCCACGGCCGGCGCCAGAACAGTCCCCGGTAGTGGTGCAGGCCGGCGGCGTCTTCGCCACCGAAGGGGCTGGACACCTGGGTGACCACGCCGAAGGCGGCCAGGATGGTGACCAGGTAGGTGATCAGGTAGACCCCGGTTGCTTCCACGGCCAATTGTCCCCCTACGACAATCGCCACCAGCAGGTAGCCGAAATGGGCGATGGAAGAGTAGCCCAGCAGCCGTTTCAGGTTGGGTTGGAACAGGGCCAGCAGGTTGCCGCCGAGCATGGTGATGAGGGCTAGCAGTGTAAACAGGGTACGTAACCACTCACTATCGAAAATGGGTGCGACCATGACCAACCGCAGCAACACCAGGAATACCGCCAGCTTGCTCACCGTGGCCAGGAAAATTGTGGCCGGGGCCGGGCCGCCCTGGTACACGTCCGGGGTCCACAGGTGGAAAGGCACGATGGACAGCTTGAAGCCCAGGCCCACCACCATCAGCACGGCACCGGCCAGGGTCCAGGCATCCGGCGTGGCGGCCAGTCCGGCAGCGAGGCCGGCCAGGTCCATGCGCCCGGTGCGGGCGTAGATCAGCGCCATGCCGAACAGCAGGAAGGCGGTGGCGGCGGCGGACAGCACCAGGTACTTGATGCCCGCCTCCAGGGACCGTTCGGCCCGGAAGCTGTAGGCCAGCATGCCGTACAGGGGCATGGACAGCAGCTCCAGGCTGATGAACAGGGTGGCCAGGTGGTCGCTGGCCACCAGCCCCAGGGCGCCGGTGACAGCACAGAGCAACAGCAGGTAGAACTCTTCCCGGGGACCGATATAGCCAGTCAGGTAGTGGTGGCTGAGGGCCACGGTCACCAGGGCACACAGCAGCACCAGCACGCTGCCCATGATCGCCAGGCCGTCCACCGTCATCAGCGGCGGTGATGTCAGGGCTCCGGCGGCCAGGGGTACGCTCAGCAGGGCCAGCACCAGCCCACCGGCGGACACCATGGCGGTGCCGGCATGGTGCCGTTGCCAGGCCACACCCAGCATCACTACCACGGCGGTGGTGGCGACAATGATCAGCGGTAGCAGGGAAACCAGGCTTTCCAGGGTCAGCATCAGTTCACCTCCCCTGCCCGGGCGGCCAGATCACTGGCATCGGTGAACAGTTCAGCAACCGGTGCGGCCACGGCAGCGGTGGTATCCAGCAAGGGTTGCGGGTAGAGCCCCACGGCGATGGTCAGCACCAGCAGGGTCAGCATCATGCCGTACTCCCGGGCATCAGGACCTTTCAGCGGACCGGGGCGATACTCGGGCCCGTAGTGCACCCGCTGCATCAGTAGCAGGGAGTAGATGGCCGCCAGCACCAGCCCCACACTGGCGATGACCACCACCACCGGCGCGCTGGGGAAGGTGCCGAACAGCACCATGAACTCCCCCACAAAGTTGGCGGTGGCCGGCATGCCCAGGGAGGCGGCCACAAAACACAGGGTAAACCCGGGCAGCACCGGTATCCGGCTCCACAGCCCGCCCATGGTGCGCATGTCCCGGGTGTGGATGCGTTCGTAAAGCTGGCCGCTGAGGATAAACAGCCCGGCGCTGGAGAAGGCGTGGGCCACCATCAGGATAATGGCCCCCTGGATCGCCAGTTCCGAGCCGGAATACAGGGCAATCAGCACAAAGCCCATGTGGGAGATACTGGTATAGGCAATCAGTCGCTTGATGTCCTGCTGCCCGCAGGCCAGTACCGCCCCGTAGATGATGCCCACCAGCCCCAGGGTCATGGCGACCGGGGCAAAGGCCGCAGACTGTTCCGGGAACAGCGGCAGGGCAAAGCGGATCATGCCGTAGGCGGCGGTTTTCAGCAGGATGCCCGCCAGGTCGACACTGCCAGCCGTGGGCGCCTGGGCGTGGGCGTCCGGCAGCCAGCCGTGGAAGGGCACCACCGGCAGTTTCACCGCGAAGGCGATAAAGAACCCCAGCATCAGCCAGAACGCCAGCGGTTCCGGCACATCGGTACCCCGCAGCACGTCATAGCTGAACGACAGTTCGCCAGTATTGCTGTAATGGACGAACACCAGCGCGAGGATCGCCACCAGCATCAGCAGGCCGCTGGCCTGGGTGTAGATGAAGAAGCGGGTGGCGGCGCGGATGCGGGTCTGGCCGGGGGAGCCACTGTGGCCCCACAGGGCAATCAGGAAATACATGGGCACCAGCATCATTTCCCAGAACAGGAAGAACAGGAACAGGTCCAGCGCCAGGAACACGCCCACCACGCCGCCGAGGATAAACAGCAGGTTGAGGTGGAAGAACCCTACCCGGTGGGCAATCTCGTGCCAGGAACAGAGCACCGCGAGGGCACCGAGGAAGCCGGTGAGCGCCACCAGGATCAGCGACAGGCCATCCAGGGCCAGGTGGATCTCAATACCGAAGCGGGGAATCCAGTCCACACGCCATTCCAGAAGCCACTGGCTCTCACCGTTCCCAGGCAGGCTGAAGTTGCCCCCCAGCCATAGCAGCACACTGATCACCAGCACGAACAGCATGGTGGCCAGGGCAATCCAGCGGGGGGCCTGTTCACCCCAGCGCTCTGCCTGCCAGCACAGCAGGCCGCCCAGGAACGGGATCAGGATCAGCCACACCAGGATCATGCGCCACCTCCCGGTGCCAGAGCCAGCGCAAGCAATATCACCGTGGTCCCAAATACCATCACCACCGCATAGCTGCGGGTACGCCCGTTCTGGCTGCGCACCAGGCCGGCGTTGAAGGCCCGGGCGACCAGTGCCGGCAGGTTCATGAACAGGTTGATAAAGTCGAACCGCAGCATTCGTACACTCCATTGCCAGGGCCGCACCAGTGCCCGGTCGAACAGGGCATCAAAGCCCCAGGCGTGGTGCCACAGCTTCCAGAGTCCCGCGCCGGCGCCCTTGTCAGTGATGTTGTCCAGCCAAGACCGGCGCATCAGGAACAGCCATCCGGCCAGCGCCAGGCCGGCGATGGCCGCGCCCATGGCCAGTACCTGCAGCAGGGTGTGGCCGGTTTCGACGGTGTCCCCTGGCGCTTCCGGGAACAGCCCTCCCAGGCCCGGGTAAATCCAGGCGCCGATGAAAGTGGACAGCACTGCCAGTACCACCAGTGGCAGGTGGTGGGTGAACACACTGGTGCCTGGCTCGGGGTGGCGGGCATGGTCGCTGCCGGGCTCGCCATGGAAGGTGCCGAGAATCAGCCGCACGGTGTAGATGCCGGTGAGCACCGCCCCCATCAGGCCGGCGATCAGAAGCCCGGTGCGATCCGCCGCCATGGCCTGCCACAGGATTTCGTCCTTGCTGAAGAAGCCGGCGCTGACCAGCGGCAGCGCCACCAGCGCCGCGCCACCGACGACAAAGCCGCCATAGGCCACCGGCAGCTTGCGCCACAGCCCGCCCAGCTTGCCCATATCCTGTTCATGGTGGCAGCTGATAATCACCGCCCCGGCGGACAGGAACAGCAGGGCCTTGAAGAAGGCGTGGGTGACCAGGTGGAATATGGCGGCGTCGAAGGCCCCCACCCCCAGGGCGAGGAACATGTAGCCGATCTGGCTCATGGTGGAATAGGCCAGTACCCGCTTGATGTCGGTCTGGGCCAGGGCCGCAAACGCCGCCAGCAGCAGGGAAACGGCGCCGATCACACCCACCAGCAACATTACATCCGGCGCCAGCAGGAACAGCCCGTTGAGGCGGGCGATCAGGTAGACCCCTGCGGTGACCATGGTGGCGGCATGGATCAGGGCGGACACCGGCGTGGGGCCGGCCATGGCGTCCGGCAGCCAGGTGTGCAGCGGTACCTGGGCGGACTTGCCCAGGGCGCCGCCGAGTACCAGCAGGGCGGCGAGGTTGGCCGTGGCGCTGCCTTCGGCCCAGAGCTCCGGTGCCCGGGCCAGCACCGTGGCGATGTCCAGGGTGCCCAACTCCATGAAGATCAGAAACAGACCCAATGCCAGGAACACATCCCCGATGCGGGTCACCACAAAGGCCTTGAAGGCGGCCCGGGCATTGTCCAGGCCCTGGTAGTAGTAGCCAATCAGCCCGTAACTGCACAGCCCGACACCTTCCCAGCCCAGGAACAGCAACAGCAGGTTGTCCCCCAGTACCAGCAGCATCATGCTGAACACAAACAGGTTCATCCAGGCGTAGAAGCGGGTGATGCCGGCTTCGCCGGTCATGTACCAGGCAGCGAACAGGTGGATCAGGAAGCCCACCCCGGTGATCACCGACATCATCACCAGGGCCAGGCCATCCACCGCCAGGCCAATGGTGGGCTGGAAGTCGCCGACGGCGATCCAGGTCCACAGGGTGACGCCCTCGGTGCCGCCGCCATGGCCCATCACCGCCCACAGGGTAGCCAGTGCCGCCAGGCCGACACTGCCCACGCCAATGACGGAACTGGCCCGGGGCCCCAGGCGCCCGGCGGAGAAGGCCAGGATCAGGGTGCCCATCAGAGGGAACAGGAACGAAAGTACCACCGGTGTAACCATCATCCACGCATCCTGCTGGCTGCATCGAGATCAAGGGAACGGTAACGCTGGTAGAGCTGGATCATCAGCGCCAGGCCGACACTGGCTTCTGCTGCCGCCAGGGTGATCACCAGCAGGAACATGGCCTGGCCGTCCGGCTGGTTCCAGGCGGTGGCCCCCACCACAAAGGCCAGGGCTGCCGAATTGAGCATCACTTCCAGGCTCATCAGCACGAACAGCATGCTGCGACGCAGCATCAACCCGGCCAGCCCCAGGCTGAACAGGATGCTGGCCAGGATCAGTCCGTGCTCCATGGGAATCCCGTTCATGGCGTGCCTCCCCGGTTGCGGTTGCCCGACATCTTCCGGTTCAGGGGGTTGCTGCGCCGGCCTACGTGGGAAGCGGTGACCAGCGCCGCCAGTAGCAGGATGGCGGCCAGTTCCACCACCATCAGCCAGGGGCCGAACAGGGTCAGCCCCACGGCCCTGGCGGTGAGCAGTTCTCCGTCAATCACCTCGCTTACCCCACCCTGGCGCAGCAGCGCCAGCAAGGCTCCCAGCAGGACCAGCGCCAGCAGCGACGGTCCCAGCCAGTAACGGGGGTGGGTCCAGGTCAGCTCCCGCTCCGCGTCCGGGCGCAGGTTGAGCATCATCACCACGAACACAAACAGCACCATGATGGCGCCGGCGTAGACAATGATCTCCAGGGCGCCGGCAAAGGGGGCGCCCAGGGCGAAGAACACCATGGCCACGGCAATCAGCGAGACGATCAGGTACACCACCGCATGCACCGGGCTGGTGCCGGTGATCACGCCCACGGTAGCCAGTACCGCCACCAGGCCACTGAGGTAGAAGGCGATCTCCATTAGGTCCGGCTCCTTCTATGGCAGCAGTGAACGCACATCTTCCGGTGCCTCCTCGTTTTTCGCTTCCCCCTTGTCCTTGCCACCGATGGCCAGCCCGGCCACCTTGTAGAAATGGTAGTCATGGTCCTTGCCGGGGCCGTTGATCAGCAGATCTTCCTTCTCGTACACCAGTTGCTGGCGGTCGTATTCCCCCATCTCGAAATCCGGTGTCAGCTGGATGGCGGAGGTGGGGCAGGCTTCCTCGCACATGCCGCAGAAGATGCAGCGGGAGAAATTGATACGGAAGAACTCCGGGTACCAGCGGCCGTCCTCCTGCTCTCCCTTTTGCAGGGAGATGCAGTCCACCGGACAGGCCACCGCGCAAAGGTTGCAGGCCACGCAGCGCTCCTCGCCGTCCGGGTCCCGGGTCAGCACGATGCGGCCCCGGTAGCGGGGCGGCAGGTACACCTGTTCCTCGGGGTAGTTGACGGTTTCCCGCTTGCGGAAGCTGTGCATGAACACCATGCCCAGGGTGCGCAGCTGGGACCAGGTGGCCGGCACCAGCCAGAGTACGGAACGGATGACCGGGACCTTCTGTTTCTCCATAAGGCCTCCTATCCACCCACCAGGAGCATGACCGCTCCGGTGGCCAGTAAGTTGATCAGTGTCAGCGGCAGGCATACCTTCCAGCCGAAGCTCATCACCCGGTCATACCGGGGCCGGGGCAGTGACGCCCGCAGCAGGATGAACAGCATGAGGAAGAAGCCTGTCTTGATTGCGAACCAGAGAATCGGTGGCAGCCAGGGGCCGTGCCAGCCGCCAAAGAACAGGGTGACGATCAGCGCGGACACCAGCACCATGCCCACGTATTCGCCGATGAAGAACATGCCGAACTTCATGCCGGAGTATTCAATATGGTAGCCGTCTGCCAGCTCCTGTTCGGCCTCCGGCTGGTCAAAGGGATGGCGGTGGGTAACAGCGACACCGGCGATAAAGAAGGTGGCAAAGCCGAAGAACTGGGGAATGATGAACCACAGGCCTTCCTGGGCGTTGACGATGTCGCGCATATTGAAGGATCCGGCCAGGGCCACCACCCCCATCAGCGACAGCCCCATGAACACCTCGTAGGACAGGGTCTGGGCCGATGCCCGCAGTGCCCCCAACAGGGCGTACTTGTTGCCGCTGGCCCAGCCCCCGAGCAGAACGGCGTAGACGTTGATGCCCGCCATGGCCAGGAAGAACAGCAAGCCGATGTGCATGTCCGCCACGCCCCAGCCGGGGGTGATGGGGATGATCACAAACGACAGCAGCAGTGAGGCAAAGGCGATGATCGGCGCCAGCACGAACAGGGGCCGGTCCGCGAAGGGCGGTATCCAGTCCTCCTTGAAGAAGATCTTCAACATGTCGGCGATGAGCTGCAGGGTACCGAAGGGCCCCACCCGGTTGGGGCCGTAGCGATCCTGCCACAGGCCGAGCAAACGACGCTCCACCACGGTCAGGGCTGCCCCCAGCAGCACCGCCCCCAGCAGGATCACCAGGGCCTGGAACATTCCCCAGAGGATGGCAGCCAGCTCCGGTGTCCACCAGTTCATGGCGTGCCTCCTTCAGCCTTGCGCAGGGTCAGTGTGTCGCCCTGAGCCAGGCCGGGTAGCAGGCCCGCAGGCAGACCAGCCCAACCGGAGGGCCACTCGCCCTGCTCTTGCACGGTCAGGGCCGGTCCATCACCGATGAGGAGACTGTCCCCCTCGCGGACCCCCAATGCCTCGGCGTCCTTTTGATTAAGGATAAGCTCAGGCGTGGCCATTCTTTGCTGGATGGGCTCGGCCCGGGCCGACGTTTCCTCGCCGCCGAACAGCCGTGGCAATATCAGGGCCCGCAGCGCACCTGTGTTTGTTTCCTCCGGCGCGGACGGCACAGCGGCGCTATAGGACCGGTGCCCTGGTTCCCGCTGAATCAGGCGAATCCCCGGGTCGCCGCCCCGCAGGTGTCCGCCGATCTCGTCGGTGAACTTGTTCCAGGCCTGGGGAGAGTTCCAGCCCGGGGCCCAGGCGAAGGGCACCTGCTGGCGGGGCTGGTCGAAACCACTGTAGCCCTCCATGGAAAACGCGAAGGGCGTGTCCGGGTCCTGGGGGGGACGGACTTCGCTCACCGCCAGGTTGGCCCGCATGGCAGTGCGGCCGCTGTAACGGTGGGGTTCCCGCGCCAGGCGCAAGCCCTCGATGCGGTAATCGGCCCCGGGGGCGGCGTCCACAATACCGGCCAGTGCGGCATGGGCCTCGGCGCAGGCCCGGGTCACGGTGTCCAGGTTGATGTCGGGGACCACTTCTCCCCGCAGCCCTGCGGCCAGGGCATGCAACCAGCGCCAGCTTTCATGGATACGGGCCTCCGGTCGCATATAGGCGGATTCGAACACCTGGAAAAAACGCTGGGCACGGCCCTCGAGGTTGACCAGGGTGCCGTCGCCTTCGGCAAAGGTGGCCGCCGGCAGGGTGAAGTGAGCCCCTGACGTTGTTGCGGTGCTCTGGTGGTCCACGACCACCTGGATATCTGCGCGCCCCAGGGCTTGTTCCACCTGCTCCGGTGATAGCCGCTGGTAAAGGTCGTTCTCCAGCACCACCACGGCGTCGGCCCGGCCCCCATTCAGTTCGTCCAGGGCCCAGTCCAGGGTCTGGCCACCCATCAGTGACAGGCCGGTACTGTTGGCTTCCCGGCGAATCAGCACCAAACTGCCCTGCCTGGCCCGCCGGGCCAGGGCCTGGGCAATATTGCCCGCCGCCTGCAACACCGCTTCCGAGGCCAGGCTGCCACCACTGACAATCAGGGGGCGCTCAGCGGCCATCAGGTCATCGGCGATTCGCCTGGCCGTTTCGCGGGTGTCCGGGTCAAGGTGGTCCACCGCCGGTGCGGCCGGATCAATGAGATGGGCCACGGCAAAGCCCAGCCGGGCGATGTCGTCCGGGGCCAGGGTGTAGCGGCCAGCCGCCACATCGTCGAGGTCCGTGCCGGTGGGCCAGGCAATATGCACGGGATGGTAGCTGTCCTGCCCCAGGGTTTTCAGGGCTTCGGCGTTCCAGGCCGGCACTCCGATCTTCTCGCCCATGGCTTCGCGCCGGGCCAGGGCTGCCTGGCGCAGGTTCAGCCCGAGGCGCCCGGCACTCTGTACCGGGTCTTCACCCAGCACCAGGATGGCGTCGTGGTCTTCGATCTCCCTTGGCGTCGGTGCGGGCAGGCCAGCAGTGCGCTGGAGGTGGTTCATCAGGTCGAGGCAGGCCTGCTCCCGGGCCTCGATGCCAGTGGAGAAGTTGTCAGCGCCCACCAGTTCCCGCAACTGGTGATTATTCTCCAGGCTGGCCCGGGGAGAGCCGATGCCGATAATCCTGCGGGCATGGCGGAGGGCATCGGAGATGCGGTTCAGGGCCGTATCCACGTCCAGCGTTACCGGCGGCTGCCCGGACCCATCCCGCCACAAGGGCACCAAGGGGCGGTCGTTACGGTTCACGTAGCCATAGCCGAAACGACCGCGGTCACAGAGGAAGTAACCATTCACTTCACCGTGGTAGCGGTTTTCGATGCGGCGGATGGTGCCATAGCGTTCCCCGGGGCTGATGTTACAGCCGAGGGAGCACTGGTGGCAGATGCCCGGCGCAAACTGCAGATCCCACTTGCGGGTGTAGTGATCGGAATGGCTCTGGTCAGTGAAGACGCCGGTGGGGCAGACCTCGGTCAGGTTACCCGCGAACGGACTTTCCAGCGTGCCATCCTCGTAGCGCCCGAAGTAGATATTGTCCTTGGCGCCAAAGGCGCCCAGGTCGGTGCCACCAGCGTAGTCGTTGTAGAAGCGCACACAACGATAACAGGTGATGCAGCGGTTCATCTCATGGGCGATGAACGGCCCCAGGTACTGGTTGCGGCGGGTGCGTTTGCGGTAGCGGTAACGGCGCCGGTCATGGCCGGTCATCACCGTCATGTCCTGCAAATGGCAGTGGCCGCCCTCCTCGCACACCGGGCAGTCGTGGGGGTGGTTGATCATCAGCCATTCCACCACGCTGGCGCGGAAGGCTTTCGCTTCCTCGTCGTCAATGGAAATGCGCGTCTGGTCTGTCGCCGGGCTCATGCAGGACATCACCAGCATGCCCTTGTCGTCGTCCGCGTCCTTGTACTGACGCACCGCGCACTGGCGGCAGGCACCGACGCTGCCCATGGCCGGGTGCCAGCAGAAATAGGGGATGTCCAGGCCCAGGGACAGGCAGGCCTGGAGCAGGTTCTGGGCCCCGTTTACCTCGTATTGCTGTCCGTCCACATGGATGATGGCCATGGTTCAGTCCCGTTTGCCTGGGTTTGTCACCGGGCGTTCTGTTCTCATACTTCCCCCACCGGAATCGGGTCCTGGTGGGCTTCGCCCCTGGGCTTGCCCACGCCTTGTTCGAATTCATGGCGGAAATGTCTGAGCGCCGTCTGCAACGGCATGGCGGCACCAGGGGCATGGGCGCAGAAGGTCAGGCCGGGACCGCAGTCCGCCGCCAGCTTGTCCAGCAGCTCGATATCGCCAGGCTCGCCCTGCCCTTGTTCCAGTGACTGCAGCAGCTTGACGACCCATGGCAGGCCGTCACGGCAGGGCGTGCACCAGCCACAGGATTCCCGAGCGAAGAATTGCTCCAGGTTGCGCATCAGCGACACCATGCTCATGTCATCCGGCACCACCGTGAGCAGGCCGGTACCAAGACGACTGCCCTCCTTGCCCACGGTGTCAAAGTCCAGGGGCAGCTCCAGGTGCTCTGGCAGCAGGAAGCCGGTGCTGGCACCCCCGGGCAGCCAGGCCTTGAGCTGGCGGTTGTCCCGCAGACCCCCGGCGCGGTCGAGAATCTCCATCCCGGTGGTACCCATGGGCAGTTCCCACAGGCCAGGGTTGTCCACCGGGCCGGAACAGCCGTAGAGCTTGCTACCGCCATCGTCGGTGCGGTCGCCGGACAGGCCCTGGTACCACCCAGCGCCGTTAAGGATCACCGCCGGCACGTTGCACAGGGTTTCCACGTTGTTGACCACCGAGGGTTTGCCCCAGGCACCGGACTGCCCCGGGAATGGGGGCTTGGCCCGGGGGTTGGCGCGCTTGCCCTCCAGGGAGTTGATCAGCGCGGTTTCCTCGCCGCAGATGTAGCGCCCGGCGCCGGTGTGTACGGCAATGTCGAAGTCGAACCCGCTGCCGTTGATGTCCGGCCCCAGCCAGCCGGCCTCTCTGGCCTCTTCAATGGCCCGGTTCAGCACCCGGGCGGCCTCCACGTACTCGCCGCGCAGGAAGATGTAGCCATAGCGGCTGTTGTTGGCCAGGGCGCCGAGGATCATGCCCTCGATGAGCAGATGGGGCTGCTGTTCCATCAGCAACCGGTCCTTAAAGGTGCCTGGTTCCATCTCGTCCGCGTTACAGATCAGGTAACCACGGGGCCTATCGCCCCCCTGCAGGGTCAGGCTCCACTTGAGCCCGGCGGAGAAGCCCGCACCGCCACGGCCGCGGACGTTGGCTTCCTTCATGGTGGCGATAATGGCATGTGGGTCCCCTTCCGACAGCGCCTTGCGCACGGACTGGTAGCCGTCCTTGCGCAGGTACTCGTCGAGCCAGACCGCCTCGCCGTCGTCCCGCAGCCGCCAGGTGAGCGGGTGGGTGTCGGCACGGCGTTCAGCCTCCGTTTGCATTAGCCGGCTGCGATAGCCCACAGACCGGCGCTGGTTGGGTATGGACTCGCTCATGGGTAGCCCTCCAGCAGGCCGGGCAGGTCGTCGGCAGTCACCGGCCCGTAGGTATCGTCGTCGATCATCAGTGCCGGGGCACCGTCACACGCCCCCAGACAGCAAACCGGCAGCAGGGTGAAGCGGCTGTCGTTAGTGGTCTCGCCATAATCGATGCCCAGCTGATCCACCAGGGCCTGTTTGAGTTCGTCAAAACCGGTCAGGAAGCAGGAGCTGCTGTCACAGACCAGGATCACATGGCGCCCTACCGGTTGTCGGAAGATCAGGCTGTAAAAGGTGGCCACGCCCTCCACCGCACCGGGGCCGATGCCGAGCACCCGCGCAATCGCCGGGATCGCCTCATCCGGTACCCAGCCGTGGCGGCGCTGGACAATCTTCAGGGCCTCGATGCAGGCGGCCTGGGGCTGCTCGTAATGTTCCAGTTCCCGCAGGATGGCGGTCTCGTCTGCCGGGTGCAGCTCGAAGCCGTCGCTGCCGATAATCTGTGATGTGGCTACAGGCTCTGCCATGGTTAGCGGTCCACGTCTGCCATTACGAAATCGATGCTGCCCAGATGGGCGATCAGGTCCGGCACGAAGCCGCCCCGCATCACCGCCGGTATCTGCTGCAGATGCGGAAAACTCGGCGTGCGGATACGGGTGCGGTAACTCATGGTGTTGCCGTCGCTGGTCAGGTAGTAACTGTTGATGCCCTTGGTGGCCTCCACCATCTGCAGGGACTCCTGGGGCTTGAGCACCGGCCCCCAGGACACCTGCAGGAAGTGGGTAATCAGCGTTTCTATGTGCTGCAGCATGCGCTCCCGGGGTGGAGGCGTGGTGAGCGGATGGTCGGCCTTGTAGTCGCCGGTGGGCATGTGGTCCACGCACTGCTGGATGATGCGCAGGCTCTGGCGCATCTCGTCGATGCGTAGCTGGCCCCGGTCGAATACATCGCCGTTCTGGGCCAGGGGCACTTCGAAATCGAAATGCTCGTAGCCGGAATAGGGTCGCTGTTTGCGCAGGTCGAAGTTGCAGCCGGTGGCCCGCAGGTTGGGGCCAGTGACGCCCCATTCCAGCGCCTCAGCGGTGTTAAAGGCGGCCACGTGGCGGGTACGCTCCCGCACCAGGGCGTTTTCCATCATCGCCTTTTCGTATTCCCGCAGCCGCGGCGGCATCCAGTCCAGGAAGCCCTGCACCAGCTTTTCCCATCCCCGGGGCAGGTCCTGGGCAACACCGCCGATGCGGTACCAGGCCGGATGCATGCGAAAGCCGGTGATACCCTCGATCACTTCGTACCCCCGCTGGCGGTCGCTGAAGGTGTAGAACACCGGCGACATGGCCCCCAGGTCTTGCAGGTAGGTGCCCAGGAACAGCAGATGGCTGGTGATGCGGAACATCTCCGCCATCATCACCCGGATGGTTTTCACCCGGTCCGGTACTTCTATGCCGGCCAGTTTTTCCACCGCCAGTACATAGGGCAGGTTGTTCATCACCCCGCCGGTGTAGTCGATGCGGTCGGTATAGGGTATGAAACTGTGCCAGGACTGGCGCTCGGCCATTTTCTCGGCGCCCCGGTGGTGGTAGCCGATATCGGGCACGCAGTCGACCACCTCCTCACCGTCCAGCTGCAGCACGATACGGAAGGCTCCGTGGGCAGAGGGGTGGTTGGGCCCCAGGTTGAGGAACATGAACTCCGCGCCGTCCCGCTCCCGTTGCATGCCCCAGGCTTCCGGCTCGAAGCGCATGGCCTCCTGTTCCTCACCCTGGCCTTCCACGGTGAGGGTGTAGGGATCGAATTCTGTCGCCCGGGCGGGATAGTCCTTGCGCAGCGGGTGGCCTTCCCAGGTGGGAGGCATGAGGATACGTGCCAGGTGGGGGTGGCCCTCCACATGGATGCCGAACAGGTCCCACACCTCCCGCTCGTACCAGCTGGCATTGGCAAACACGCCAGTGACCGTGGGCACCCGCAGGTCCGACTCGTCCAGGGCGACCTTGAGCATCAGGTCCTCGTTCCGTTCCACCGAGAGCAGGTGGTAGAACACGGTGAAATCCGATGCGGGCAGCCCATCCCGGTGGCTACGCAGTCGCTCGTCCACCGCCGACAGGTCGTAGAGCATGCTGAACGGCGCCGGTACCTGTTTCAGGTGGGCAAGGATATCCACCAGGCTCTCCCGGCGTACCCAGAACACAGGCATACCGGTGAGGGTGGACTGCACGTGCAGCACATCCTCCCGGAACTGGTCCAGCAGGTGGCCGTTATCGGCGTTAGCCTGCGGGTTGTCGACGGTGCCTGTGGTCATGGTGCTGATCCATTCCCTGGGTTGTCGGTCTGCAATGGGTCAGAGTTTGTCCGGTGTCCTCAGCTCGGTAGCCTGGATGCGCCGGTCCCGCCACTTCTCTCGCTGGGAAGGCATCTCCGCCCGGTACACCCCCTGGTCACCCACCACCCAGGACAGCGGCCGGCGCTCTTCCTGGATGGAATCCTGCAACAGCTGCAGCCCCTGCAGGAACGCCTCCGGCCGGGGCGGACAACCGGGCACGTAAACGTCCACCGGCAGAAACTTGTCGACGCCCTGAACCACCGAGTAAATGTCGTACATGCCGCCGGAATTGGCGCAGGAGCCCATGGAAATTACCCACTTGGGCTCCAGCATCTGGTCGTACAGTTGCTGGATCACCGGCGCCATCTTGATAAAACAGGTGCCGGCAATAACCATGAAGTCAGCTTGCCGGGGTGAGGCCCGGATGACCTCCGAGCCGAAGCGGGCAATATCGTGGGGCGCGGTGAAGGCGGTGGTCATCTCCACATAGCAGCAAGACAAGCCGAAGTTATAGGGCCACAGGGAGTTCTTGCGACCCCAGTTGACGGCGTTGTTGAGCACCTCGCTGAGCTTGCCGGTGAACACATTGCGCTCAAGCTGGCGCTTTACCGGATCCTCGGCCGGTTCACGGTGACCGGTGGGGTAGCGCCGGTCGCCGCCCGGATGTTCTTCTGCCCGGGTCAGGGTGTAGGCCATTGGTGCCTCCATGGACACCCCTTGCAGTGGCCCCATGACCACCGCGGGATGCGTCCGGTGATACGTTGGTTCAGTCAGCCGGTTTGCGGCCGGACGCCTCCGGTGCCCAGTCCAGGGCCCCGGTGCGGCTGTCGTAGAGCAGGCCGGCGAGCAGGATGAAGATGAATACCGCCGCGCCCCAGAAACCGGTCCACCCCACGTCCGGGATCACAATGGCCCAGGCGAACAGGAACACGGCTTCGATATCGAAGATCACGAACAGCATCGCGACCAGGTAGAACTTGACGGAAAACCGTTGGCGGGCATCGCCGGTGCCGACGATGCCGGATTCGAAAGGGAGGTTTTTGCTGACTCCCCGGCTACGACCACCGAGCAGGCTGGAGGCCCCTACCATAAAGGCGCACAGGCCCAGAGTAGCGACAATAAAGAAGCCGGTGGCCCAGTACCGGGCCAGTAAATCGGTAACCGTGTCCGCCATGTGCTCTCCGTGACCGTGGTGGCGGTCGTTGAGATTAACGGTGGCGCCCTGGTTGCTTCCGGAGCGTTTAAATTCAGTGTCTGTTGGTTAAAAAACTAGCAACGGGTTGGGGAATGGGCAAACCTGTTGGTGGGTTATTCGTTGATTTGAATCATTGGGTGGATGTTTATTAGCTGGTCTCTGGCCTTGCAGCCTGCGGGTTTCGGGGTGGAACGGGTCTGGGGACTTCAGAGGGATCGCTTTGGCGGGAGTAATTTTGGTTTTTTAGCGGGCTTGGCACCGAAGTTTGCAGTGGGGTGTCGGGGGAGGGGGTTCAGAACAGTCAGGAAAACGTAAGTTTTTCGTTCTGAACCCCCTCCCCCGACACCCC
>Ga0098066_1000245_pt1 | contig 18435 bp, 29 predicted proteins | sample 25BtaG_FD_76332 | JGI IMG/M metagenome (GOLD analysis project Ga0098066, IMG submission 76332) | Marine viral communities from Cariaco Basin, Caribbean Sea - 25B_WHOI_OMZ_CsCl | ecosystem: Environmental > Aquatic > Marine > Oceanic | place: Caribbean Sea: Cariaco Basin | collected 2014-11-08
AAGGTATACCAGTTCTGTATTGTTAGAGGTATGCCAGATAACTGTGATATGTACTATACTTCTATACCTAATGAGGTGGCTTTAAATGGAGAGTGAAGCATGGCATTTAATGCCTGTTGTATTTTTTGTTGTTGTTGTATGGTTGTTGGGTAAACTTTTATAAGAATTCCGTGACCCTCACGGATAGGTAACGCACCAACCTTATGGTGCAAATGGAGAAATGTAATGGTATTTACATACTTAGGTCAGACGTTTGACGGCGCAGAAGCCGAGGAAATGGTCAAATTTGCTATTATAGTAGCAAAAATGGACAAAAATGACTCTCGCAAAGCAAAACGCATCAGGAAAAGGGAGATTCTAATGACTCATGAGCAGTTAGAGGAGCAAGCCCAGTATCTTGAGGACTCAAACAAAACCTGGGAGGACATTAAGAATGAATGCGTACGATGATGAAGATATTGTCATCTCATTTGATGACCTCATAAGTAGTGCTATGCCAGTGAAAGAAATGCATGATGGGAAAGAGGTTATAGTCTACCGACTAGGCCCAAGTGACCGTAGCCCCCACATATCATGCAACGTAGCGAAGGATAAGTGTGCTTCATTGCTTGTCATCGCTTCATATGGGCCTTCACTTTCAATTCATTGAGGATAATGTTATGTCCGAAGTTACTATTACACCTAGTCAGATACCAGAAATTCTAAGGGTAGCGACTAGCCTTGGTATATCATGCTTGTTCTCTGGCGAGTCAGGCATTGGTAAGACTGAGGAAACAACCAGGTATGGGATGGAGGAGTATGGTGCTGTTAAAGATACTCGTTTATCTCAACTTGATCCAGTAGATTTGAGTGGTGTGCCTACTGTGCGTAATGGATTCACTGAGTTTGCTATACCATCTATGTTACCTAACGTAGATCGTGATGGTGAGCAAGGTCTATTCATTCTTGATGAGTTTGGGGATGGATCACAAGCGACTATCGTTGCATCTCAACAGTTGATTCTTGAGAAAAAGGTAGGGGCTTATGTGTTTCCAGATGGTTGGCATATCGTAGCATTGATGAATAAGAAGGAGCATGGTGGTGTTAACCGTGGGCTTTCTTATGCTTTGCAGGATAGGTTTATGCATTGCATGGTTGTGTTGGATGTGCCTGAGTTGTTGACTCACTTTACCTCTAAAGGGGTTGACCCAATGGTAACATCTTTCCTCAAACAGCATGGGAATCTTGCTCATAAGCGACCAGATAAGGGTGGTTCATGGGCTTGGCCTACTCCTAGATCGTGGGAAAAGTTGTCACAAATTAGAGGCACTAAGCCTTCTAGTTCTATCAAGCGTCAACTTTATTCTGCATTGGTAGGAGAGGGTGCTGCTGCTGAGTTCCTCAGTCATGAGGAGGTAGCAGATCAGGTGCCTGATCCAGAACAGGTAATCAAAGAGCCTAAGAAAGCAATGGTTCCTGAGAATCCTAGTGCTCAGTATGCTATCGCTTACTCTCTTGCTTACTGGATGAAGCCTGATAACATGAAGAACATCATGGCTTATCTTGGTAGGTTGCCTGCTGAGTATGCTGTAACGAGTGTGACTGAGGCCAGGAAGATTACTCCTGAGATTGAGGAAGCACCTGAGTTTGTAGAGTGGGCTGTTGATAACCTGGATGTACTTGGACTTGATTCATAGGAGATATTATGCCATTATCTAAGAAAGGTATGCTGTTAAGTGTATCGCTGTCTATCCCTTCCGGACGTAAGATAGACAGAGATATATCGGAGAAGGTTGCCAGTGATTACAATGTAAAGGGAGGTAGTCGTGACTCTGGCAACTTTAACAAGATTACAATCTCATCTAAATATCTTCAGCCATTTAGGAATATTAAATCCAAGATGGTTGAAGCACCAAACTCAACAATTAAAACCATGACGTTACCCTGGTTGCATGAGAGCGGTGGTGTATTTATATTACCGAACAAGAAAATCCTAGAGTTTTCAAAGGTTTGGCGTAAGCAGAAAGCCTTGTGGGATTCTGAGATACAAGCCTTAAAGAATGGCAAGTATCAGGAGGCTCTTGATGAGGCGGAGATAAGGCTCAACAAGAAGGGTGGTATGTTCGATGCATCAGACTACCCAACAGTTGAGGAATTCACTGATAGATTCAAGATGGAGCAGTACCTCAGACCTATTCCAGAGGAACACAACATGGATTTGAGGGCTTCAGTTGGTGAACTTGAGGCTGAACGGATACGCAAAGAGGTGCATGATAGCGTAGCCAAGAGCATGGAAAAGATGAAGGAACTGTTAACTCATAGGATTGAGAGCGAGATGCATGGTCTCAAAAATATACTAGCATCTGAAAGGGTGACGGTATATGAGTCTAGGTTGGAGGGTCTTAGGAATCTAATCGACTCAATCAGTGGATTGAATTTTACTGATGACACTTTTTTGACAGACTTAGAAACCTATATGAAAGAAAATCTGTATCTCTATGCTCATGACTTGAGAGGTAATGAGACAAAACAGAAGGAGGCTTATCGACATATCAATAAGGTGATAGGTTATATTTGTAGAGAAGAAACCTTTGATCAAACGATGTCTAAACTGGACGGAACATATGGATATTGAACGTAAGTTACAGATAGCAAGAGCGCAATGCTTGATGGACTATCCTTTCTTTGGGCATTTGCTTTTGTCGATGCCAATCAAAGAGGACAATAACATACCAACGTTTGCTGTTGATGGTAACTTTATCTATTACAACAGTGAGTTTATTCAGACGTTAAGTATGGAAGACCTCAAGTTTGTTTTAATGCATGAGACTATGCATCCTGCTTTCTTTCATCTAACAAGAAAGGGTACTCGTGATCATACTATATGGAATATGGCGGGTGATTATGTTATCAATCGGTTGCTTGTTGATAACGGAATGAAACCCCCTGCTGATGTTCTTCTTGAGCGAAAGTATGACAACACCTGGAATACTGACAAGGTGTATGATGATCTTTTCAAGAACGTAAAGCGGATTACTATTAAAGGTCTTGGAGATATGCCATGCACAGGACACTTCAAAGATGGTGAAGGTCAGAGCGAGGCAGACAAGTCAGAGACTGAGAACAAGTGGAAGACTAAAATTATTGCAGCAGCAAATGCTTGCAGTAAGAATAGAGGCACTATCCCAGGTCACTTCAAAGAACTCATCAATGAGATACGCAATCCAAAGGTAGACTGGAGAGATAAGTTATATGCTCTTGCTACTGAACCAATGAGGGATGAACACTCATGGAGACGCCCCAATCGTAGGTTCATAGGCAAGGAATTATATCTTCCATCCATAACAAAGATTGATGGATTGCGGAAAATTATCTTTGCGGTTGATACAAGTGGATCAATGGATACTGATCTATTGATTGAGGCTTGGTCTGAGATAGTATCAGTAGTGGAGGACTGTGATGTCGATGAGCTTATCATTATGGATGTGGATACTAACGTTAATCATATACGAAGGTTCTCAAAGGATGATCTACCTGATGCACTAGAGGTAGTTGGTAGAGGTGGCACAGCCTTTGAGCCTGCGTTTGATTGGGTCATTGAGAACGATGAGGACCCAGCCGTGCTGATATATTTCACAGATTTGTACGGATCGTTTCCTCAGTATGAGCCAGATTACCCAGTGATATGGGTAAACTATGGTGCGAAGGATACTCTGTGTCCTTTCGGTGAAGTAATAACTATTGAATAGGAGAACAAGATGTCTTTAATGCATGATGATTATAGATTTTCTACTTTTAATGATGGTCTGGATGCTGTCAAGAAACACTATGATTATGAGATTCAGATAGCCAGACTTGAGCATGAGAACTTCTTTATAATGAGGGAGAATGATGGGTATGCTTTCAAGGCTGATATGAAGAGCAGACATTATAGTGATGATACTCCAGAAGAAGATGATCCAACGTTAGCGCAGACTCAGATAAAATACTACGATGATGGGGATATTGAGGTAGATTTTTCTGTGTCCAGAGGCGGAAGGCATTGGATATATAACCTGGATCAACAAATTCTATCGGTACTACCATCTAATATACACTACTATGATTGCCGAGATAAAAGATATTTTATCTACGATAAGGATGAGTCTGATGTTAGACGCAAGCATTATGAAGTGAGCAAAGTGTTTGAAAAGAAAGATAATATCATCAGGTTCTGTAAGAATGGTGATGTTAAGGGTGCTAAAGAGGTTAAGCGAGGCGAGAAAAAGTTCGCTGAAGATAAACCAATGAAGGATCAGATGGATAACAAGCACTTCAAAGAGATGACTAAAGCCAGATTGGATAGTGATTTCCTTATTGAGTATAACCAATTGTATGCTACCTTTAGAGGTATAAAAACAGGTCTTTATCATATGGCTTTAGAGATGTTTCGCCCCTCTAAGATGCAGGAGTATGGCGCTGCCCCAAACTCTGGCATGATCCGTAGACTACACGTTGCCAGGTTTATTAGAGAGCCGAGTGATCAAGTTAAAGCAGAGAAACTCGCGCTAAGTATTGTTGGTGATATTCCAGCCAGTTGTTTTGGGCCTAACCTAACAAGGATGAAAGAGAGACATGACACAAACGCAACTGTTTGATAACTCAGTAGAACTTACTGACGAGGATCATGATATACTTATGTTCTTGCTAGATGAAACATCATGTAGTATTGATGATGGTAAGGATGATACGATCATGAATGATATGACACGTTTAAGAATGAGAGGGTTCGATTTGATTCAGTGCTGTGATATAATGGATAGCACGGATAATAATCCTTTCGGTTATGTAATGTGAGTATGTTATAATATATATAGGAGAAATTAAATGTCTTTAGATTTAGAATACCATGACAAAGATGATTTGTCTAAAGGTTTATTGTTGAGTATTGATGAAGGTGATCTCGCTGTCGTTCTTACTTGGGAAGAAGCCAATGCATTGGTATCTGTTATTATTGCTCATAGAGAAATGATGGATGCTAAGGAAAGGTTAGGCAGAGTTCCTGAGTTAACACCACCTGGGTTAGATCGGCCAGAAGATGCTCATTAAATGGGGAAAGGGATCAGCATTTATGTTTGGTAGAATAGATGGGGAAACCCATAGGATAGAGAGAAATCGTACTGCTGATAGTAAGAGATGGAAGTTTATGATATCAGATAACATAACATATAGATATGTAGATGATAGAGAATTCCATACCAAAGAAGAACTTGAAGAAGCAGTAATTCAATGGTTAAAAGACAGGAAAAAGAATGAAAACATTTAGTGATTTTGGTATAAAGATACCGGCTCGTAGCACAGCTGGTCAGGTAAATACACAATGTCCAGAATGTTCTTCTCAACGTAGGAAGAAGAAAGCACCTTGTCTATCTGTAAATATAGATGAAGGTGTGTGGTTATGCCATCACTGTGGTTGGGCGGGAACACTTAGCAATGGAACCAATGGAAATAATGTATCACTGCATTGGAGGAAGCCTAAGTTCACCAAGCCTGAGCCACTACCTGTTACTGCGCTTAGTCCTGAAGTTGTTAAATGGTTTGCTGATAGAGGTGTAAGCGAGACAACTCTAGAGGAGAACAAGATCAATGAGCGCAAGGTTTATATGCCACAGATAGAGGCGCTGTCTAACTCTATTGCTTTTCCATACTATAAGAACGGTGAGTTAATCAACGTAAAGTATAGGGATGGGAAGAAGAACTTTCGTTTAGAGGCTGGAGCACAGCGTGGATTCTATGGCATTGATGACATTGAAGGCAAAGATATACATTGTGTTATTGTTGAGGGAGAGATAGATAAGTTGTCATTATGGGAGGCGGGGATTAGAACTTGTGTGAGTGTTCCAGATGGTGCGCCACCAGTTAATAGTTCTGATTACTCCTCTAAGTTTGATTACTTGAATGATCCGTGGCTACACTCAGAGAAGTTTAGTAATGTTTCTAGGTTTATTATTGCTGTTGATAATGACGAACCTGGAGCAAAACTAGAGAATGAATTATCCCGCAGACTAGGCAAGGATAGATGTTATAGAGTAGTGTGGCCTGAAGGATGTAAAGATGCCAATGATGTTTTGGTTAAGTATGGCAAGACTGTATTGTCTGAGTGCATTGAACACGCTAAACCATATCCAATCATGGGTACTTATGATGCTACCAATCTATCTGATTCGATAGACAGGCTCTATGAGGGAGATATTGAGAAGGGCGTAAGCACAGGTTGGGAGACTGTCGACCCATACTATTTAGTAAGACCAGGCGCGTTCACAGTAGTAACAGGTATACCCAGTAGTGGTAAATCAAATTGGTTAGATGCAATGATGGTGAACATAGCAAAGAATCATGGATGGAACTTCGCTATATTTTCTCCAGAAAATCAACCACTTGAAGATCATATGGCTAGGGTGCTAGAGAAATATGTTGGTCATCCTTTCTTCGATGGACCTACTCCATGTATGACAAGAGAAGAACTGGAGGATGGCAAGGAGTGGCTGACCAAACACTTCACTTGGATTCTGCCTGACGATGATAAGGAGTGGTCTATTGATGTTATTCTAGATGCTGCAAAAAGGTTGGTGCTTACAAAGGGTATCCGTGGTCTTGTTATTGACCCGTGGAATGAGCTTGAACACTTGCGTAGAGATGGTCAGTCTGAGACAGAATATATTTCTGTGGCACTAAAGAGGGTGCGTCAATTTGCTAGAAAGTATGGTATACATTTGTGGATTGTTGCACATCCTGCCAAGTTATATCGTGATAAGAATGGAAAGATTCCTATCCCAACTCCATATGATATCAGTGGCTCTGCTAGATGGAGGGATAAGTCTGATAACTGTATCACCGTATGGCGGGACCTATCTACTGAGGGAGGTAGTATCATTGAGATTCATGTCCAAAAGGTTAGGTTCAAGCAGGATGGTAAGATAGGTGTTGGAGAATTAACTTATAACTGGAGAACTGGAACATATCATTTGCCATACAATGCTGCAAGAGAAGTTCCACCAATAGTATTAAATGGATAAGACATGGAAAAAGTTTGAGCGCTGGGTAGGTGAATTCCTTACTGAGTTAGGAGATAAATCTAATAGGGTTCCAATCACAGGTAGGTCAAGAGGTAGTGCGCCAGATGTTACGAGTGATCGTCTATCTATTGAATGTAAGTATCGTAAGTCAATACCTGGATGGATCAAGGAGGCAATGGAGCAAGCGGTAGCATCATCCAAGGATGGTAAAGTGCCTGTAGTTTTCATAAAAGAAAACGGCGCATCGTTTGATGATACACTTATAGTCTTTAGGGCTAAGGATTTTAGGGAGAAATTAAAATGAATGAAGAAGAGATCATGGAACAAACGCTGGGCTTTGAAGTTTGGGGAAAGAAAAAGAATAGCCGAGAAATGGAATTGCTTGCAACTTATAGCAAAGATAATCTTGCAGAGGCTAGGAGTTTTATATCAGGAACCAATCATGTCTTACAATATATTTTGAAAACAAATGAAGCGTGAATACTTTAGTCTAGCAAGAGCGATAGCAAGTGAAGATGCTCCCTGTATTCCTTGTGTTGAATACAAAAGGTGTGCTGAGAGCAGGCTCGCATGCGAATCATATAAAAACTATTACGAAACTGGAGAAATAATGGGTAGCAGGAAACCAAACAAAGTAATCTATAGGGATATATTTGATGTCGGGTTTGGAAGCACTTAAATATTTAACAATTAAATCTAGCTCTGTTCTTGAGCCTAGAGGTGGCCCACCTTGGGAGGATATTGCGGCAACTCTATCAAGAGCAAGCGACATAGCAGCATCTTACGGTAGGTACAAGTATTGTCTTGAAAAGAAATGGCGCAACAAATTATTGAGGCCGTTGTTTGATAATGCAATGAAACTTGAATGGCATAAATCAATAACACCAGAAGATATATTTAATACAGTAGGTTTAGCATTAGATGAGATGACCAATCCATCCATATGTCCTAAGTGCAATGGAAGAAAAGAGGTTATAATAATGGATAAACTATACAAGTGTGACTTATGCTTTGGTCTTGGCAGAAAATCTATGTCCGATAGAGCAAGAGGTATATATATAAAGAATGAAAGAAATATGTTTTATAGACATATTAAATATAATTACTTTAATAATATAATACCTATGATAGAAGAATGGGAGTTAGAATTACAAAGAGTATTTAATCCATACCGGAGAGTGAAGTGAAGAACAAGAAGTACCTTCAGTGGGTAGCGGAACAACCATGTATATACTGTGGACAAGATTCACAGGCTCACCATCTTAGAGTCCAGGCTCTTGGTGCGGGAATGGGGAAGAAAGTTCCAGACTATTTCACATTACCGGTATGTTATAATTGCCATGCTGATTGCCACAATGGTACGATTGATAAAGAAACTCAGATGAGATGGTGCTTACAGACAATAGGCAGGGCATTTGAGTATGGTATAATAGAATGGAGGGATAAATGAAAACTCAACGGTTCAAGTTATATGATATACATCAGAAGAATAGATGTGTTGATTACATAAAAGAACTAAAGAATAGTTCCAAGGAACCTTATGAAGTTCTTATAAGACCATATAACAAAAAGAACCAGAGGTCTATTGACCAGAACAATAGGTACTGGCACATTATTAGAGAGGCTGCAAATGAAATCGGGTACACCGCTAATGAGTTGCACTCCATCATGTGTGTTCAAATCCTGGGGACTAACACAGTAACAAACCTAGAAGGGGAGGCAGTAGAGGTAGCAGTACAAACATCAGGGCTTAGCGTCGAGAAGTTTGCTGAGTATATGGAAAGAGTTGAATCTGTTTTGATTGAGGCTGGATTCTATAACCCAACAACCATGAGTAGGGAGGTCAATCAGTTATGAGTTGGAGACAGCAGCAAGTAACAGAAGAAGAACAATTTAAGGAGGAATATGAAGAGTGGTTAAATGAGATGCAAAAGGATGATGAAGAAGATCATTACCGTGAGTATCTAGATTCACTTAAGAAAGAAAGGGATAAGCATGAATAAGATAGAGATGGCATTGAAGAGACCGTTCCCTGAGTCAAAGATTCGTTGGCGTAAGGGTGGAGGTGGCGCTGAGTTAGCGTATATAACAGCACGAGATGTAATGGACAGGTTTGATGAGACAGTTGGGGTTGCTAACTGGCAGACCAAGTACCAGTGGATTGGTGATCGTATGATCTGTGAGTTATCAGTTAAGATTGATGGTGAATGGATTACCAAGTCAGATGGTGCTGATGATTCTAATATCGAAGGCGCAAAGGGGGGCATCTCAGACGCTCTCAAACGAGCAGCAGTGCTCTTTGGAATTGGCAGATATCTGTACCACCCCAATGCTTTTGATCGCAATAAGAAGGCCGCTGTGTGGGCTACGCCGGAAGGTTTCGACGAACTAATGGAGAAGAGAAATGAAACCAAGAATTAAAAACAAAAAGGAAAAAGAGTATGACAGCCTTCAAGTAGAGAAGGCTAAAGATAGACTAATCAAGGAAGCAATCTCATTTGAGAATATGTTTTCAGAATGCGAAGGTGATGTATACTATAGTATGTACCGAGACTTCTCTAATTCAGTGATGTATTATGAGAGGGAGAAAGAGATAGCAGGTATGCCAAAGGTTTCAGAGAATTGGGACTGGAGCGAAGGGGTGGTTGGAGAGTATAGATATAGGGGTATCTAATGCATTGGTATAACAGAGAAGGCGAGCCTCGTCATTTCATTAAAGGAAAGAATGGAAAGACAAGAGCAACAACACTGAGAGATGCTAGGAAACATGGATGGATGCCGTCAGTTACATCTGTCCTAGATATTTTAGCAAAGCCGGGACTTGATACCTGGAAAATTAATAAAACTATTGAGGCTGCTGCTACAGTAGATAGAAGTTTTGTTGATGCTGACGTATGGAAAGCCAAGGTTATCGAAGAGAGCAAGAAGGAAACTTTAGAAGCATCCTTCAGAGGCAGTAGAATACATGATATGCTAGAGTCTTGCTTCAAGAAAGAGTTAGAACCTACAGGAGATGACGCTAACATCTTTCATGCAGTAGATGCATTGCTAAAAGTAAACTGTGGTGAACAGAACTGGAGATCGGAAGAGGTTGTTTGTAATATACAGAAAGGTTATGGTGGTATGATTGATTTGGTATCAGATGAATGGGTCATTGATTTCAAGACCAAAGAATTCAATACTGGTGGCAAACAATTGGCATACGAATCAATGGCTTACCAATTGATCGCTTATGAAAGAGCATTGCCTGCGCCACCTAAACGAATTGCTAATATATTTATTAGCGCAAACAATCCTGGAGTAGTAGTATTTCATGAGTGGGATAAGGATGAGTTCAATAGGTATTGGACTATATTTGAATCATCTTTAACGGTATGGAAAAATGTCAAAAAATATTGGCCAGAAAGGCACAATAAAGAAGAAGAATCCAGTGGCTAAACACGCTTATAAATTTAATAAGCCTATAGTTATACCATCTGGAAAGTTGTATAAACGAAAAAGCAAACACGGAGAAAACAATGAAGGGAATTAATAAGGCAATCATCCTTGGTCATGTATGGAAGGACCCAGTCATTCGTACTACCAAGAACGACAGCAAGATTGCTCAGGTTTCTATGGTAACTGAATCAGGTTACGGAGAGTATAAGAAAGCTGACTGGCACAACGTAGTCTTTTTTGGTAAACAGGCTGAGGTAGTAGACAACTACGTAACCAAGGGTACAAACCTGTACGTTGAAGGATCAATTGATTATCGTAAGTATACTGACAAGAGTGGTGTAGAAAAATACACAACCGACATTAAGGGATATCAGTTGCAGATGATCAACAGTCCTGATGCATACAAAGAGGTAGAAGGATCAGCGCCGGAAGGTAAGCGAGAGGTTCCAGCATCTGCTAAAGCAGAGATGGCATCTATTAGCAACCAGGTAGCTGCTGATGACATACCGTTCTAAGGGAGAGCCTAGGGACGAAATAATATATTACCTTGCAAGGTATATCTATGCTAACCCAAAGGAGAGAACTTCTAAGTTTAGTTCTTGGGCTGAATGTTTCAGACACCATGCGGGGTGTACTTTGCAGGAGTACATGGAATATGCCAAGGAAAATAACCTAAAGGAAAAATATATACATGAGCGTAAGCGACAAAGTAGAAGTTGAATTGATGGACATTGCTTACTCCGCACCGGAAAAAGCAACCGAGTTCTCTGTTGGGTATGATATTTACTCAGCAGAGGGCCAATGTATCAGGCCACTGGATAGAAAACTTATCCGCACAGGATTTAAGTTACATCTTCCAGTAGGTGTTGAGGCTCAGATAAGAACCCGTAGCGGATTGGCAAACAAACATGGAGTATTTGTTTTAAATTCTCCTGGAACTATTGACCCTGACTATAGGGGAGAGGTAAAGATATTACTATTTAACTCAGGACCTACTCCATTTGATATTGAAAGAGGGGATAGGATTGCTCAGATGGTATTCGCTTATTATTTAGCACCAGTTATTAGTGAAGACACTGCAGTAAGTTACACAAGAGGCGAAGGAGGTTTTGGTAGTACAGGTATTAATGATATTAAACTGGATAAAGTAAATGACATTTAAAACACAACTTGGTGAAGACATATTTAAAAATAAATATGCATCCACTGAATACGAGACATGGAGTGATAAGGCTCATGCTGTAGTCAACAGTGTATGCGGTGACTTCAATGGAACCAAGAACAACCTGATGGAAAAGACTGATAGGGATCAGTTAGCTCAGCACATTGCTGACTTTAAGTTTATTCCAGGTGGTCGCTATCTATGGTATGCAGGAAGGGATGCAAGATTCTACAACAACTGCTACCTTCTAAGACTTGAGGAGGATTCAAGAGAAGAATGGGCTGGAGTTACGCAACGAGCAATGTCATGTCTTATGACAGGAGGAGGGATAGGCGTAGATATATCCAAAGCAAGACCATCTGGACGGAGGCTAAAAAGAACAGGTGGAGTAGCCTCTGGTCCTATTCCTCTGCTATACACTTTAAACGAGGTTGGTAGAAACGTAATGCAGGGAGGTAGTCGAAGGTCTGCACTGTATGGCAGTATGAACTGGCAGCATGAGGATGCGCCAGCTTTGCTTAAAGCAAAGAACTGGCATGACCTTAATGTTGGAGACACTACTATTGCCGAATTAAAAAAGGCAGACTTTAATTTCCCTGCTCCATTAGATATGATGAACATATCTCTTAACTATGACGATGCATGGCTAAAGGATCAGATGAATCCTGTATTTATAGAGAATGTAAAGCAAGCCATGATGACAGGAGAACCCGGGTTCTCATTTAACTTTGGAGATAAACAAAATGAAACACTTAGGAATGCTTGCACGGAGATTACGAGTGAAGATGATAGTGATGTCTGTAACCTTGGCTCTGTTAATCTGGCAAACATTGAAACAATTGAAGAGTTTGGCGATGTGGTTAATCTCGCTAGTAAGTTCTTGGTATGCGGACTTATCAGAGCTCAAGTACCGTTTGAAAAAATAGCCAAGGTCCGTAGACAGAACAGTCGTATCGGCCTTGGTCTTATGGGAATGCATGAGTGGTTACTTAAACGTGACTCACGATATGAAATGACTGACGAACTTAAACAATGGATGAAAGTTTATGAACGAGAAAGCAAACGATCCGCTGACGCTCATTGCGACAGACTTTTTCTCAAGCGTCCTAAAGGCTACAGAGCAATTGCTCCGACAGGGACTATTAGCATCCTCGCCGGAACGACCTCTGGCGTGGAACCAATCTACGCCGTGGCATACCGCAGACGCTACCTTACAGATGGAACAAGATGGAAGCATCAATTTGTCGTTGACGGTACGGCCCAAGCACTGATAGACGGAGGCATTGATCCTAATAAGATTGAGTCTGCTATTGATCTAGCCCCTGATCCAGAGCGTAGAATTAAATTTCAATATGAGCTACAAAAATATGTGGATCACGCTATCAGTAGCACCATTAATTTACCAGCATGGGGAAGCGAACTGAACGGAGAAGATACTGTTAATAAATACGCAACCACTATAGCTAAGTACGCTAATGGACTGCGTGGTTTAACTGTGTATCCTGATGGAGCAAGAGGAGGGCAACCTATTACCTCAGTACCATACGAAGAAGCTCATGCTAAACGCGGTGTTATCTATGAAGACAACTCAGAAGAGCAATGCCTTAGCGGGGTATGTGGAATATGAACCTTAGAGAAATTGCGCAAAGAAGACATGATATTCACAAGTCCCATGCTAGTTCAAGACCTCTATCTAAAGACTACGAATTGGTTGGTCTTTCTGGTGAGGTTGCTTTCGCAGAGTTTTCGGGGCTAGAAGTAGATTGGGAAGAGAGGCCAAGTGGAGATAAAGGAATAGATTTTACAACTCCAAATGGCAAAACTATAGATGTAAAGACTGCCAGAAAAGCATATAATCTGATACATGAAGAGAACAAACCATTTGCAGATATATATGTTCTTGCTCAATATATAGATAATAAAGAGGAATCTATTTTAGTAGGTTGGGAATATGGACACGTCTTAAAAAAAGCCCCAAGAAAAGATTTTGGGTACGGCGTTATAAACCATTACATAAATAAAAATAAATTAAATTCAATGCAAGACCTAAAGGAGATATGTGATATATAAAAATGGATGAACAAAGCAAATCAATTAAGAGGAGGTTTAATGATGGCTCTTTCCATACCAGATACTTAGTAGGCAGAGGTATAGATATAGGAGGAGGTCCAGACCCTATTGGTCAGTACGTAAGGGTGTTTCCTTTAATGTTGTCCGCTCAGACCTGGGATATAGACAAAGGAGATGGTGACGCTCAATTCATGCATGGAGTAAAAGATAATACATATGATTTTCTAGTCTCCAGCCACTGTCTTGAGCACATCGTTAACCCACAAGAAGCTATATACAATTGGATAAGAATTGTAAAACCTGGAGGGTTCCTTATAGTTACAGTTCCAGATGAGGATATGTACGAAGGAGGAGTATTTCCTAGCAGATGGAACGATGATCATAAACATACATTCACAATCCATAAGGATAAAAGCTGGTCTCCAGCCTCAATAAACGTGTTAGACTTATTGATCAAATTCTCTTCTCAAATTAATATAGAAAGGATCACACTGGTAAAGGACTTCTATAGAAATCCGGAAGTATTTAAACACTTCCAAGAAGAGTTTGATCAGACCATGACACCAAACGCAGAGTGTGCAATTGAATTTGTTGTTCAAAAGAAGGAGATAGATAATGAAAGGGAAGAAAAATCTATTGGTGATACCTGATTGTCATGCTGCACCTGAGTATGACAATGATCGGTTCACCGCTCTTGGTAATTACATAGTAAAGAAGCAGCCAGATATTATCGTATGTTTGGGAGACTTTGGTGATATGCCTAGCCTCTCATCATACGACAAGGGAACCAAAGGATTTGAGGGAAGGAGATATAAGAAGGATGTAAATTCAGTCCTTGATGCACAGGAGAAACTGTTTGCTCCTATCAAGAAGCTCAATCAAAACAAGAGGAAGCGCAAGGAAAAACAGTATAAGCCTAAGATGCATATGTGTTTAGGCAACCATGAGGACAGGATAGACAGGGCTATTAACTCAGCGCCGGAAATGGATGGCGCTATATCTATGTCAGACTTACAGTATGAAAAGAACGGATGGAAGGTAACCCCATTTAAGGGATGCTTATCCCTGGAGGGAATAAACTTCTCTCATTACTTTACATCTGGTGTAGCAGGAAGACCTATTAGTTCAGCACATATCGGTCATCAACTAGTTTCTAAACTGCACTGCTCAGCGGTGCAAGGACATTCTCACTTGTATAATCATGCAGAACAAACACGACCAGACGGTCAAAAGATATTCGGGCTAAGCGCAGGATGCTTTTCACATCCACACTACTCAGAGAGCTGGTGTAGAGATACTGAATATACTTGGTGGAGGGGAGTTGTTAATTTAAACGGACTAGATGGGGAGGGATATTATGATGATATTCACGCTGTAACTCAACGCAAACTACTGAGGGATTACACATAATGGAAGAGCAATTAAAACCGTGCCCATTCTGCGGGGAAGAAGCAGTAATAGCAGACATCCTATTAGGATGCCCAGAGTGCTTAGTTACATTTTCTTTTCCAATTGATAATATAGAAGAACTAAATATTGCTATAAACAAATGGAATAATAGATATGCTGGGTGATGTATTTAAGATAATACTTTTTTACGTAGCCTATATAGTGCTAGCTGGGTTTATAGTTTTTCTTTTTAATTGAATCCTGATCCCCCCCTTTAATTAGGGGGGATATTTTTTTTACACATCCAGGAGGTATAACAGTAAAACCAAACCACTCTCCCTTCTCATCTTTAGTAGTTGCTATACGAACTTCTTTATCATTATTATTAATTAAATAACCATATGACCAGAAGGTTGGTAACTTAGTATCCTCATATCTCTCCCATCCGGCAGTAGAGATTATATCCTGCCATTCAACCTCAACATAATCTATTGCAGAGCCTGAGCTTTTTCTGCCCATTCCATTATCTCCAAATATTTTTGCGTGGCAAATCTATTGTACTCATCATATAACTTTTGCCTTTTTTCTTCTGTTAGATTTGGATCAGACATAACTTTCTCTGCTCTTTTGATAATGTCAGTCAATTCTCTTTCGGTCCAGTATGCTTTAGTCTGCATTTCATACGGCCCTACCTTAATGGTATTTATACCAAACCAAGACAACCATGCATCCATCTCGCCATACTTTGGCAGACCATCCTTACCTGTATTGCCTGCAATAATATCATAAGCATACATAGTTTTCCACAGAGGCCCACCTCCCGCCGCAATATCCCCAGCTTTATTTCTTGGCATAAGCATAGGCGGTATCATATACGATGCCATAAACATCATAATATCCTGGGCCTGCTGATGTGGTGTATCATTCTCATTCCATACAGGCTGTCCAGTAAATGGGTCGACATTCTGAACTCCGCTTATAAGCCCTTGAACAGGACCCCCCAATATACCAATAGTTTTTACCGCCTCTCCTACTTCTAGATTTGCCAAGTCTCTTGCGACAGAGAAGTGAGCGCCCCAAGGCAAGAAGTAACTCATGTCAAACGCTACCCAGTTCCCATTCTCATCTTTGTATGGCAAGAAGAAAACATTCCCATTATTTTCTGCATACTCTGGCAGGAATGCCTTTAATGCTTCAACATCTTCTTCATCAAGCTCATCAAACTGAGACATTAATACTTCTGCCATAACAAATGGAAGCGCTAAGTATTTTCCTGTAGCAATAGGATGCTTCTTAACATTCCTAATCATTTGAGTTAAAGCTTTAGCATTAAACGTAATGAAAGGAGAGCCGAGAGGCATAGAACGTAAGGTTCTTATTAATGGAGACACGTTACTGTAGTCTAGCAACGCCTCGTTTGCTTCCATAGCAGCGTCTACTTCATTGTATCCGTTGTTCTCCATAAGGTCTATAATCTTAGCAACCTTAAACAACACTTCCGTCTTTTGATATAACCTACCAAATACGTTTGCATTATCCATAAAGATTTTTAGCTTTGACCACGTCTGCATCCCAGCAATATCTTTAGTTGCTTTAGCAAACTCCTTGTCTATTCTGCCAAGTTCCTCAGATGCAAAAGTAGTTTGTTCAATACCATACTTCCTTGCTATCTGCATGTACTTTCCGTTATTAACAATGTTATCCATCGCATCATTAAGAACACTTGGTATTCTCCAGATAGGAACTCCAGAAGAATTTAAGAAGATAGTATTAGATATAGCATTTCTTGCCTGAGCAGGAACCTGCATTGGAACGTGTGTATATTTAAATGCTTTTTGGATTTTGGTGAATAAATGCAATATTGAATTCAATACTTCATTCTGAGATGAGATTGCTCCCTGCTGAGTTAGATCATCCCAAATAATCTTATCTACCCACAAACCTTGCATCCCGCCGTAACGAACAGACTTAGGAATACGCTTATACTTCCTTGTGTCAGCATTCTTTATCTCAGGATACTTGGCAATTACCTTGTCAATCTTATTGGCAAATGCTTCCTGCTTTTTAGCATCATCAATCTGGCCTCCCTCTCTCAGTATCGCAGCCCTCTGCCGTATCTCTCCAGAAAGATTCTTAAAGTATACTGTCGTACCTGATACACCATCTATCTCTACTACCTGGTTAGGAAGAACCCAACCAACATTAGCTGGATCACTTGCTATGTAGTTTAGGTAGTTGATTGTAGCCAAGTCACTGCCCACCATAGAGATATATCTTGAAGCAAGATAAGCAGGGTCTTTTATTCTGCCTGATACCAGGTCCTCAATAAATGATTCCTCGTCTTTTCTGGCCCTGGTATAACCCATGCTTCCTGCCATGTACCCTGTGCCTAACCTATCCTGTCCGCTCTGAACGTACTTTAAGTAAACCCTAGGCAAGTACTGCCCTTTCAGTTCCTCGTATTGCTCTTCCTTTAAGACGCCAACATCTACAGCATCCTGACCAAGCCTTTCGATTTGATCTTTAGCCTTTACTGCGGCCTCTCTTATAGTCATCTTGGATTGATTTTTAGGCCCAGGTTTAGTGCCGCGTAACACGGATTCGAACGGAGCGTACTCAATCTTCCTATTCGGAAGCGCATCAGGACTTGCTCCTCTGGTCTCAAAGAATTTGGTTAGAGCAGCTTTCTCTTTCTTTCCTTTAACGTTAGCTAGTACATCATGCAGAATCCTGCCAAAGTTGTGAGCCTCTTCTCTCTTGCCCTTCATAAGCATGGCTTGCTTTTCAAGAAGTCTATACCCTTCAAGGGTCATCTTAGGTTCGATGTATTTCTGGATCATCTTGAATCCAGACAAGAGAGAGCTTCTACCTTTCTCAGCCCACTGAGTATTCTCTACCACTTCCTTGGTTATGCGTCTGCCTCTGCTTTCAGAGATTGCAGGCTGTCCTTCTCTAAACCCAAGCGAAGTAGCATTCTTAAATTGACCATCTTTAAGAAGGATATATCCTGTAGAAAACACATCTTCATACATATTGGTATACTCAATAGAGTCGTACCCAGCATCTAATATAGCCTTTCTAATTTCACTAGCGAAAGTAGTTCTTCCTGCCTCTTGCTCTTTGCCGTAAACTTTGAGCACTTTCTTTGTATCAGTCCAATCCCTTACTATATTTGATATCTTCTCCCCAAGAGGACCATCTAAACCATCATGAGATAATAGGACTTGATCTGATATAGCATTTCTCCAAGCAACAGGGATATTCCACTTTCCAATATCAGGTAACTCTAAAGGATTTTTTATTTTTATATGCCCAGCATATGGAACAGCCTCTTCTGCTCCT
>Ga0098066_1000248_pt1 | contig 18039 bp, 16 predicted proteins | sample 25BtaG_FD_76332 | JGI IMG/M metagenome (GOLD analysis project Ga0098066, IMG submission 76332) | Marine viral communities from Cariaco Basin, Caribbean Sea - 25B_WHOI_OMZ_CsCl | ecosystem: Environmental > Aquatic > Marine > Oceanic | place: Caribbean Sea: Cariaco Basin | collected 2014-11-08
CATCAGTACCAGGAATATGGTGACACGGCGTATGCTCAGCAGCAGCCGGCTGAGATCCGCCTGCCGGTTCATCCGGGGCCGGAAGAACTTGAGCAGGCCCGGCATGACGATTTCGTTGCTCACCATGGTGGCGATGGCTACTGAACAGACGATGACCATGGCGGCGGCAGCGGAGCCCCCGCCAAGGAAGGCCAGGATGGCCAGCCACCTCTGCTCTTCCATAATGGGGAGGGTGAGGGTCAGCATGTCCGGATTGACGCCTTCGCCGCCGGCGTTGAGCAGGCCGGCCGCTGCAATGGGCAGTACGAACGCACTGGCGATGATCAGGTAGGCCGGCATGGCCCACCGGGCCGTATTGAAGTCCCGGTACTCGGCGTTCTCCACGACCATGACGTGGAATTGCCGGGGCAGGCAGAGGATCGCCAGCATGGAGACGATGGTCTGGGTAATAAACGCTGGTGCCTGCACGCCGTCCCAGGTGAGCTGGCCTACCAGGTCCGCTTCCCTGACGCGGGTAAGCAGGTCCCCGAAGCCTTCGTACATGCCGTAGCCCACGAACAGCCCGACGGCGACAAAGGCGATCAGCTTGATCATGGACTCGAAGGCCACCGCCTGGATCATGCCCCGGTGGTGTTCGGTGGACTCAAGGTGGCGGGTGCCGAACAGGACGGTGAATGCGGCCAGAACCAGGGTGATGTACCAGGCGGAATCACTCCAGGCCGCCTGGTGGGACGTGCCCGAGCCGCTTTCCGACAGCACACTGAATCCCAGGGAGATGGCTTTAAGCTGCAGGGCGATATAGGGCACGCTGCCGATCAGCGCGAATACCGCTATCAGCGCAGCCAGGGACTGGGATTTGCCATAGCGGGAGGCGATAAAGTCGGCAATGGACGTACTGTTGCTGCGTTTGCTGATGTAGATGATGCGCCGCAGCAGCGGGGTGCCGAACAGGAACACCAGCAGGGGGCCAAGATAGATGGGCAGAAAGCCCAGACCCTCCTGGGTAGAGCGGCCGACGGCACCATAGAACGTCCAGGAGGTAAAGTAGACTGCCAGGGAGAGGGCATAGATATGGGGGCGTGCGAGCTTGTTCCGGTAAAGGCCCGGGTGCCGGTCACCGGCCCAGGCGATGGCAAACAGCAGGGAGATGTAGGCGATGGAAATGACTACCAGTAGCCAGACACTGATCATCTCCGGTTACTCCCTGACGGTCGGGTTCAGTCGCAGACTTGCCTGAACAGAGGGTCTTCTCCGCTGAGGCGACGGGCTTCCCGGGTATCGGGTTTGCCTTCGTCAGTCAGCGCAACCAGCTCTCCGCTCGGGCAGTTAAGCAGCCATGTGCCCCTGGAAACGCGGCCACCGTAGGTCTGCCGGAAGTGATAGAGCTGAAAGCGGGCTGTATCCCCGTTCGCGGGGTTGCGGGCGATACTGCTGGTATCCAGCACGGTAATGCGGTTGATCTGGGGAAAAAAGAAGCTCCAGGGACGCCAGAATTCGGCCTGTGACTCGGTAGCCACCACCACCGATTCTGACGGCATGCGTGCGGTCATCTGGTCGTACCAGTTGTATTCCATGTAGATCTGATAGCCCATCATGCCCAGCCCGGCAAACACCGGAATCAGCCAGCGGGGCGCCTTCTTGGCGGTTGCTGCGCGAATGCTCATGGCAATGCCAGCAGCGGCTAGGCCACAAATGATGGTGGCGACAAAGTTCCAGAACATAGTACTTCCTCTGGGAGCGTCTGAAAAAATCGGGGGAGCCTTGGCTTCCGGGACTTTTTGAGAGGCTCGGTAAAAAAACGGGCCTCCTGAAAAGGAGGCCCGTCCTGGATCAACCCGTTCAGATTCGCATCTGAATGCGGGGCGTATTATGTCTTAGTGATCCACTGCCTTGCCAGCACCCCGCGGATAGCGAACGCTTTCCACGAGTTCCTGGATCTCTACCGGCGGCTCCTCGGTGGCGTTGGACACCACGAAGGCCACGATAAAGTTCACCAGGGCACCGACGGCACCAATGGACAACGGGGAGATACCCAGTACCCAGTTGGCAGCGTTGTCAGGCAGGTTGGCGGTTCCCGGAATGAAGAGCCAGCCCTTGTACACGAAGATGTACACCAGGGTGAAGCTGAGGCCGGCCAGCATACCGCTGATGGCACCCACATTGTTCACCCGCTTGGAGAAGATACCCATCATCAGGGCCGGGAACAGGGAGGCAGCTGCGATACCGAAGGCCAAGGCCACCACCTGTGCCGCGAACCCGGGTGGATTGGCCCCCAGGTACGTTGCCACCGCGATCGCCACGGCCATGGAGATACGGGCCGCCAGCAGTTCGCCCTTTTCCGAGATACCGGGGTTGATCGCGCCCTTGATCAAGTCGTGACTGATAGCCGACGAGATGGCCAGCAACAGACCCGCCGCCGTGGACAGTGCCGCTGCCAGACCACCCGCTGCAATCAGACCGATGACCCAGCCCGGCAGGTTGGCAATTTCCGGGTTCGCCAGCACCAGGATATCCCGGTTGTAGGAGAACTCGTTGCCTGCCCAGCCGCGGGATTCGGCTTCGTCAGCGAAGTCGGCGTTGGCGTCATTGTAGTACTGGATGCGTCCGTCGCCGTTCTTGTCCTCATAGGTGATCAGACCTGTGACCTCCCACTCCTGGATCCACTGCGGGCGCTGATCGTATTCGATGGGCTCGGCCGCCGTGCCTTCCGGATAGATGGTTGTCATCAGGTTCAGACGCGCCATGGAGGCAACGGCCGGAGCTGTCAGGTACAGCAGGGCGATGAACACCAGTGCCCAGCCTGCAGACCAGCGTGCGTCAGCCACCTTGGGAACAGTGAAGAAGCGGATGATAACGTGGGGCAGGCCCGCGGTACCGATCATCAGCGACAACGTGAACAGCACCATGTTCAGCTTGTTGGACACATCCGCCGTGTAGGACCCGAAACCGAGGTCGGTGATGACCTGGTTCAGCTTATCCAGAACCGGCAGGCCGGACTGGGTGTGTTCGGAGAACATGGCCAGCGGCGGGATCGGGTTACCAGTCAGCTCGATGGCAATAAAGATCGCCGGAATGGTGTAGGCGATGATCAGTACGCAGTACTGGGCCACCTGGGTGTAGGTGATGCCCTTCATGCCACCGAGTACGGCGTAGATGAAGACCACAACTGCAGCAATGATAAGCCCTGTCGTTGCGTCCACTTCCAGGAAGCGGGAGAAGGCTACACCAGCACCGGCCATCTGACCGATTACGTAGGTTACCGATGCCACGATCAGGCACAGTACCGCTACCAGGCGGGCGTTACGGCTGTAGAACCGGTCACCGATGAACTCGGGTACGGTGAACTTGCCGAACTTCCGCAGGTAAGGCGCCAGCAGCATGGCCAGCAATACGTAACCGCCGGTCCAGCCCATGAGGAAGGTGGAGTTGGCGTAACCACCGGCGGCAATCAGGCCCGCCATGGAGATAAAGGATGCCGCTGACATCCAGTCTGCGCCGATAGCGGCGCCGTTGGTGATGGGGTGAACACCGCCACCAGCCACGTAGAAATCACTGGTGCTGCCAGCCTTGGCCCACACAGCGATAAGGATATACAGGAGGAATGAGCCCCCGACAAATATGAGGTTAATCGCAAACTGACTCATCGGATCACTCCTCCTCGGCCAGGCCGAATTGCTGATCCAGCTTGTTCATACGCCAGGCGTAGAAGAAGATCAGGGCAATAAAGGTCAGTATGGAGCCCTGTTGGGCAAACCAGAATCCGAGGTCGGTACCGCCCACCGGAATACCGGCAAGCAAGGGTCGTAGCAGGATTGCGAAGCCGTAGGATACGAGTGCCCACACGATGAGGCAGCCCAGTATCAGACGCAGATTCGCCTTCCAGTACAGAACAGCATTGCTGCTTGCGTCAGACATAACAGGTCTCCTGTTTTGTTTTTGTAGGATTTAGACGCTTGTAAGTGGGAGAAAAGCCAAAGCCAGCCAGGTCACTGTCCTGCCGTTATACGGCGGGCATTGACCAGTGCTGTCCTTGATGAGCAACCATGGGAAATTGTTATTCACGGGTTTTTCTCCTGCTGGTTACCATCTCTGACTTTACCTTTCGCGACGTTAATGGATATTGGCAAAAGGTCTAAGTGAGCTTTGCAACAATGTAAAAAGTTGTTTTGGCGGGGATTAATCGGGGGCCAGGGCGGGTGTTCGGGAACTTTCCGAACGGGATGAGAAATCCGTCACAATTGCCGCATGGTCTTTAGGCGCTGGTGATATTTCAGGCGCTGGTGGAGGTCGTCGAGCGTGACAACACCCTGTTCGCGAGCTTCCCTGAATGCGATCAGGGAGAGTTCGGCGGTGGCCAGTGCGTCGGCGGCGGCATGGTGCCGGGCTGAAATCTCAAGGCCGAAGTGGTCCGCCCAGTTGTCCAGCCGTTTGTTGCCTTCCAGGGCGTGGGGGAAGAAGGCGGGCATCAGTTCGGCGACATCGAGCCAGGTGTGCGTCTGGGAGTAGTTCAGTTGCTGGCGCAGGGCCTTTTCCAGGAACTTGCGATCAAACGCCGAGTGAAACGCCAGCACCGGGTCGCCGTTCATCCATTCCAGCAATCGCAACAGGGCGTCCTGGGTCTGATGACCACGGGTCAGGGCTTCCGGGCCGATACCGTGGATCAGTACCGTCTCGCGGATATCCAGTTCGGGCCGGCGAAGGATCAGGTCAAACTGGTCGCTCAGGGGGATGGCCATGCGATCGATGGCGACGGCACCTATGGCGATCACCTTGTCTTTCGCCGGATTGAGGCCAGTGGTCTCCAGATCCAGTACGATGAACCGGAGGTCGTCCAGGTGCTGGCCCCCTGCTGATTTTGGTGGCGGCAAATGGGCGACGTCGTGGTGCTCCGCGGGGCCGGTAAGTTTGCCATTAATCCAGTTCTTGAACTGATCCAGCATGGTTGTGTTTTCCTAGAGCTGGTAGGTGACTTCCAGCTTCTGCTGGAGGCGCTGGGCCTGCCGGAAAGACTCCCTGAGGATACGGCGGTCCAGCGGGTTCAGGTTGTCAGGGTTGATGTAGTTGGACAGTTCCTCTCCCTGCTGCAACTGCTCCTGGTGAGCACGCATGCGGATCGCCTGGATCAGGCTGTAGGCCTCCTGCCAGGCGTTGGCATCCTTGGCATCGAACACGCCCTTGCGAACCAGCTCCTCCATCCGTTCCAGGGTGTTGGCGGTTGCAACGCCGTTGGCCAGGGCGAACACTCGCACCGATTCCACAAAGGGTGACAGCCCCTGGCGTTTCAGGTCCAGGCTGTGGCGGTCGCCGTCAGGCGCATACCGGAAGCCGCGAAAGATGTTCAGCGGTGGTCGCCGTTGCAACGCGTTGCCGGCCAGCATTTTCTGGAAAAGTGCGTTCTTGCGGATACGGGTCAGGATCTTTTCCAGCAGTTCCTTTAGCGGCTCTATTGGTCCGTACACCGCCCGCATGTCCAGGAAGATGGACGAGTAGACAAGGTTCTGGGGGGTGGAGGCGTCGATGAACCTGAGGAACCAGTCGTCCCATTCCTCACCACTGAGGCACAGCTTCGGGTTGCTGGCCATGATATTGCCCTTGCACCAGGTGAAGCCACACTGTGCCAGCTCCTTGTTGATGGTCTCGGCAAAGGGCAGCAGCTTTTCCCGCACCTGGTCCGGGGTCATGCCTTCAGGGGTAGTGAACAGGATTCCGTTGTCCTGGTCTGTCAGCAGGGTCTGTTCCTGGCGGCCTTCGCTGCCAAAGGTGAGCCAGGTGAAGGGAATTCCGGGGTCGTTCTTTTTCAGGTTCAGTTCCAGAACCCGGCGCACGGTAATGTCGTTCAGGGTGGTTATGATTTTCACGACCTGACCCGAGTCTGCGCCATGGGCCAGCATGGCGTCCACCAGCCGGGACACATCCTCTCGCAACGCAACCAGCGACTGGAGCTGGGGCGCGGTGCCGATGGCCCGGGCCAGGTGCACCAGGTCGACCCGCTGCAGGGCAAACAGGTCCCGCTCGGACACTACCCCGATCAGCCGGTTGTCCTCATCCACCACGCAGATATGGGCAAAGTGGTGCTCGGCCATCAGCATGGCTGCCTCGAAGGCGTCCGCCGTGGCCGGCAGGTGGTGGGGGTCTGCTGTCATCACCTGGGCGATGGGTGTCTCCAGGGAACAGGTTTCCTCTGCCACCAGGGTGCGCAGGTCACGAAGGGTGAAAATGCCTTTGGGGTGGCGCTGGTCATCGGTGATGATGATGCTGCCCACGCTGTTGTCGTGCATCTTGGCTACGGCCTTGCGCACCGGCATGTCAGGGGAACAGACAATGGGGTTGCGCAGGGCATAGCGTTCCAGCGGCGTGTCCAGTGAATTGGACGAGCCCAGTGAGGCCATGGCCCCGGACTGGATGCGCTGGTTGACCTGGTCCAGCAGGCTGCTGACGCCGCGCAGGCAGAAGTCGCGGAAGGAATCGCTTTCCGAGAACAGGGTGACGAAGTCCTTGTGGTCCAGGCTCAGGCAGAAGGTGTCACCAGTGGCCCGGTGCAGGGTTTGCGTAGGTCGTTCCCCCACCAGTGCGGCCAGCGGGAAGCATTCGCCCTGGCTGATCTCGAAGGTGGTTTCCGGCTCGCCGGTTTTCGGGTTGTTACGCTCGCCCCGGATGCGCCCCTGCTTGACCACGTTGAAGGTGGTGACCGGGCCATCCTCGGGTGCAATCACCTTGTCGCCGTCGGCATAGAACCGCAGGGTGGCGTGTTCGGCGAACAGCGCCAGATGGGCGTCATCCATGCTTGAAAACGGCGCGTGCTCCCTGAGGAACGCCATGATGGAGCGGGTGTTCTGGGGCAGGGTGGCTTCCTGTTCCTGGGTCATGAACCTGGCTCTCTTTTTGTTGTCACTACCGTGAGTGTAACCCATTGTGGCACCGCTCCGGTTTCGGTCTTTGGTCGTATAATGATCAATTGGTCCGGCGCCGGTGTCTGCTGCTTTATGCCGGTGATAGCCGGTGGTAAAGTGCCGGTTCAACCCTGCTCAGCCCGAAACGTACCATGACTTCCAAAGACGAGCGCCTGTTATTCCTGGAGCAGATGAAAGACGTCCAGCGGATCCGTCGGCCGAACCGTGCCGAGGTGGTGGCTCCCCGTGAGCTGACACCGGGTCACCTGGAGCGTCAGCGAGCAGCAGTGGATGCACCCTCCCGGGATGCGAACCCGCTGACCGCATCGGATGTAGACCCGCTGACGGCCCATGACATTCTCAGTTGGCAGCGTCCGGGCGTCCAGCACGGCGTTTTTCGCAAGCTGCGGTTGGGACAGTACCCCATCGAGGCGCGGCTGGACCTGCATCGAATGACCGTGGAAGAAGCTCGCCGGGAAGTGTTCGGGTTCGTGAAGGACTGTGTTCGCTATGGCCTGCGCTCGGTGATCATTCTCCACGGCAAGGGCGAACGTAACCCGGACGGAATCGCCCAGCTGAAGAGTTACCTGGCCCGTTGGCTGCCGGAACTGGATGAGGTGCTGGCGTTTCACTCTGCACAGAAACACCACGGCGGCACCGGCGCGGTGTATGTCATGGTTCGCAAGGGCGACCAGCAGAAGCAGCGCAACCGGGAAATTCACGGCTCACGATAACGAAATCGTTGTGGCCCGGACTTGGATGACACGAGGTATAACCATGAAAAAGCTGTTCGTTGCTGTACTGGCTACCCTGGTACTGGCGGGCTGTGAAGGCCGCGCCATATGGAATGACAATGGCAAGATCGATGAAGCTACCAGGGATCGAGAAGTCTGGGATGATAATGGCAAGGCAGAAGAGGCCACCAGTAATCGCGAGGTCTGGGACTCCAACGGCAAACTGGACACCGGGGACCGAGCGATCTGGAATGATCGTGAAGGCAATCCGGTAATCCAGTGAGCAGTTTCGATATTACCCGCTATAGCCAGGCCGCCAGGGAGATCTGTGCCGCTGGCGGGTTTCTCTATGCCAGCGGCTGGTCCCCTGCAACCAGCAGCAACTATTCCCGGCGAATCGATAGCGCCCATGTGGCCATCACGGTGTCCGGCCGCCACAAGGGGCGGCTGAGCCAAGCCGATGTCATGGTGGTAGACCTGGATGGGCAGCCGGTTCAGAGCGACTGTCGCCCATCGGCCGAGACCCTGCTCCATACCGTCATCTACCGGGACCGGCCTGATGTCGGCGCGGTGCTGCACACCCATTCGGTGAAGGCCACGGTACTCAGCCGGCTGATCCCTGACGGTGAGGCGCTGATACTGGAAGGCTACGAGCTTCAGAAGGCCTTTGCCGGGGTCAGTACCCACGAGGGGCAGGTAACCGTGCCCGTCTTTGCCAATACCCAGGATATCGCAGCGCTCGCTGGCGAAACCCGCCAATGGCTGGCCAATAACCCCGAGGCACCAGGCTACCTGATTCGTGGCCATGGTCTGTATACCTGGGGCCGAGACATGGACGAATGCCTGCGTCATGTGGAAGCCTTTGAATTCCTTTTTGATTGTGAACTTGAAACCAAGAGGGTCCGCCCATGACAACCCTGAGTATCTTTAACCCGGACAAACCGGAGTCTCCGGAACAGGTGGTAGAGAACCCCGCTGAAATCGCTCGGCTGCTGAAGGAGCAGGGCGTTCGGTATGAGCGCTGGCCCACACGTGCCTTGCCGGCGGAGGCCACCGGTAACGACATTCTTGAGGCCTATGCTGACGAGGTGGCGCACCTGAAAGAGGAGAGCGGCTTTGTCACTGCTGACGTGGTCAGCCTTACGCCAGATAATCCGGACAAGGAGGCTTTCCGCCAGAAGTTCCTGGACGAACATGTCCACAGCGAGGATGAAGTGCGTTTCTTTGTCCACGGCCAGGGCCTGTTCTATCTTCACCTTGGCGAAAAGGTCTACGCTATTATGTGTCGCCAGTGCGACCTGATCAGTGTGCCCAATGGAACACGGCACTGGTTCGATATGGGGCCGGATCCCGAGTTCACCTGTATCCGCCTGTTCACCAACCCCGAAGGCTGGGTAGCGCAGTTTACCGGTGAAGACATCGCCAGCCGCCTGCCCCGCTATGAGCAACTCGCCGGAGCCGCCTGATGATTCGCGTGATCCTGACGGATATTGAGGGCACCACCAGTTCGATTTCGTTTGTCCATGAGGTGCTGTTCCCCTACGCCCGTGAGCATATGGCGGAATTTGTCCGTGAATGGCAGCACGAAGACCTGACCGCGGCGGAGCAGCTCGATATTGTGGCCGAAAAGTCCGGCTGCGACCGGACGGATATCGACGGCCTGGTCAGGGTGCTGGAGCAATGGATCGACGAGGACCGCAAGGAAACCGCCCTCAAGACCCTGCAGGGCATGCTCTGGGAGCAGGGCTATCAGCACGGCGCCTTTGATGGTCATGTGTACCCTGATGCCGCCGAATACCTGCGTTTCTGGCATGACCGGGGGCTACGCCTGTATGTGTATTCCTCTGGTTCGGTGAAGGCCCAGAAGCTGATTTTTGGATTCTCCAGCGAAGGCGACCTGACGCCGTTCTTCAGCGGTTATTTCGACACCAATGTCGGTGGCAAGAAGGAAGCCGTGTCCTATCGTAATATCCTGGATCAGCTGGGCGTAGAGCCACAAACGGTACTGTTCCTTTCGGACGTGGAAGCCGAGTTGGTCGCCGCCGAGTCAGCCGGCATGAGAACCTGCTGGCTGGTGCGTGAGGGCGACCTTACGGAAACGGACAAGCGACCCGTAGCCCGGGATTTCCGTGAGGTTGATGATCAGTTGCTGCAACACCGGTAACCCAGTGCCCGGTAATGAGCCTGTTACCGGGCAGGAAAGCCTCTGTTCCGGGTGGTGCTCCGCTGTGAAAAAGCTTGTCTCTCTCGTCACTCCCGCACTGCCCGCGTTACTGGTTGGTTGCAATCCCTTCAGCGCCCCGGAATCCCTGATGGATGAATACACCGAGCGCACTGCCCGGGTGCTTGACCAGCCTTACGAACTGACGTCGATTCCTGCCACGGATCCTCTGCCGAGGCGCCGCGACCGGGTACTGGAGATGCCGGAAGTGGAGCTGGGTATGCTGGATTTCCTCTCCCTGTTCGGCTGTGAGCTGCAGGTGGTGGCAGGGGAGAAGGCATCCATCCTGGGTCGGGTGATGCAGCCGGCCAACCGGCTTCGGTACGAAGTCCGCTTTATCGAGGCAGCAGACGACTGCCTGCCCGGGATTGAGGATGAGGCACTCCGGGAAGCGGTGTCCGAAGCGGTGGCCAGCAAACGGGCGTCCCTCCCGACAGCGGCCTGGAACGCCACCTGGGGCGTTGAGGAAGTCGAGAACCTGTTCACCCGCACCGAAGGCCTGTACCCCCTCGAGCCTGGGCCTGGCACAGCCAACCTGGCCACAGACCTTAACACCCTGAACGCCGTGCTGGCGCCTTTGCTGGAGGGCGGAACGGATACCAGCCTGGCAAGCCTCGGTAATATCCACCAGCAGTGGCAGACCCACCAGGCCCCCGGCCAGCTCATCCTGACGGCACAGATGCTGATTACCCGCCTGAACGACGCCAGCGATGTCATCGAGTCCCGCCTGCGGGGCCGGCCCCTGTGTCTGGACGGCAAGCCCAACAACCAGTCGGATATTGTCCAGGGCATGTTTTTCAGCGTCTTCGTCGAGAAGGTGCAGCCGTACCTGGTCACGGTGCGACGCGCCCGGGACGATATTATCCAGCCGCTGGCGACCCTTGCAGAACAGCAGCGGGAGGTGATGCCGTCCACGTTCGAACAATGGTATTCCCGCTACCTGGCGCTCGAAGGCGAAGACTCGCTATGGGCGGAGCTGGACGCCAGCCAGCAGCGCCATATCGAACTATGGCAGCAGCAGCTGGAACAGTGTGGGATGCGGCCGGGTGCCTGAAGCTGTTTGCGCGCAACGCTAGCGCTGGCTCTCCGGCGTCACCCGCAGCACTTCCTCAATGGTGGTCAGCCCGGCAGCCACTTTCTGGGCACCGCTCAGTCGCAGTGATTTCATGCCGTCCTTGTAAGCATCCAGCCGAAGCTGTTCCAGTTCGCAGCGGTCGTTGATCTGGCCGGCGATGGCGCGGGACAGGCCGAGGATTTCGTAAACGCCGGCGCGGCCCAGGTAGCCGGTGTCCCGGCATTCCAGGCAGCCAACGGGCTGATAGATGCGTTTGGGGAGCGGCGCCTTCCAGGGGCGGGTCAGGCTGGTCCAGGCATCCTCTTCCAGGTTTGTCGGCTTTTTGCAGTGGGGGCATAACAACCGCACCAGGCGCTGGGCCATGGCACCGATGACCGTTGCCCGGATCAGGTAGGGCGGTATGCCCAGTTCCAGCAGGCGGGTAAAGGCGCTGGGGGCATCGTTGGTGTGCAGGGTGGATAGAACCAGGTGGCCTGTAAGCGCAGCCTGCACGGCCATCTCGGCGGTTTCCAGGTCGCGGATCTCACCGATCATGATGATGTCCGGATCCTGGCGGAGCAGGGCACGTACGCCGGAGGCAAAGGTCAGGTCGATGTTGTGCTGCACCTGCATCTGATTGAAGGCCGGTTCCACCATTTCAATGGGATCTTCGATGGTGCAGATGTTCAGGTCCGGTGAGGCCAGGTTTTTCAGGGTAGAGTACAGGGTTGTCGTCTTGCCGGAACCCGTGGGGCCGGTGACCAGTACGATACCATGGGGGCGGCTGGTCATGGTGTGCCAGCGCTCCTGGTCCTCCGCCGAGAAACCCAGTTGCTCAAAGCTTTTGAGCAGCACCTCCGGGTCGAAGATCCGCAACACCATCTTCTCACCAAACGCGGTTGGCATGGTGGCCAGGCGCAGCTCCACCTCACTGTTGTCTGGCTTGCGGGTTTTGATACGACCGTCCTGGGGGCGGCGTTTTTCGGCCACGTTCAGGCGTCCCAGGATTTTGAGGCGACTGGTGACGGCCACGCCCACCTGCTCGGGAAACTCGTAGACATTGTGCAGTACGCCATCGATGCGGAAGCGTACCCGGGTGACTTCCCGCCGGGGTTCGATATGGATGTCGCTGGCCCGTTGTTCGAAGGCGTACTGCAGCAGCCAGTCGACGATCTTTACCACGTGTTGGTCATTGGCGTCGTGGCTGGTGCCCTGTCCGAGGTCCAGTAGCTGCTCGAAGTTGTGCAGGTTGCCACCGGCGCGTCCCTGTTGTCCGCCGGCCTTACTGACCGAGCTGGCCAGCTGGTAGAACTCCACCGTGTAGCGGCGGATGGCCTCCGGGTTGGCGACCACACGCTTGAGTGGTCTTTGCAGTACGTGGCGCAGGTTGGCTTCCCAATCTGCCTTGAAGGGCTCGGCGCTGGCGATCAACGCTTCCTGGTCCGTCAGCTCCACCGCCAGGATGTGATGGCGCTGCGCAAAGGCATAGGACATGGCCCGGGCGATGGCCGGGGCGTCGATTTTCAGCGGATCAATGTGGTAGTAAGGCTGGCCGGACCATTCCGCGAGCCACCGGGTGAGCCGTTCCAGGTCCAGGGTGCGGCCATCCCGAAGGCTGGTGAGACCGGCAATGGCGATGACTTCGAGGGGGTGGCGGCTGCGGGATTCGGCCCCGAGGTTGGCGGCCAGTACCCGCTCGGCATCTTCCCGGTTGATCTCGCCCGTGTCCGCCAGGGCATTGCAAAGCTCCCGGAGGGTGAGGGGATGGTCGGGGCGGTAATCGGTGGTAGCCATAGTACTTCTCGTGAACCGTCAGGGGCGGTTGGTTTTCAGGTGAACCATGGCAGTCGTGAACAGCGCGAAGGTCAGCAGCGCCATGAACACAGCTACCGGAGCGCCTTCGCTGAGCCAGGCCGTGACCACCGCCTGGGTGAAGTAGAAGATCACGACAAAGCTCATCCAGATATAGCCCCGGTTGTGCCCACGGAAAATGACCCAGACAAAGGGGACCAGGGGTACCAGTTTGACGGTGAGCATCAGTATGACGGATACGTCCTGAACCGGGGATGGCCAGAAGGTGGTGACCACCAGCATGACCAGCAAGAGGGAATAGAGTGCCGCCGTGATGGCGCGGGTGATCCTGGCTTTTTCGGAGTACAGCATGGGCGTTCCTGGGAAGGTGACTTGGGTGACTGCGCCTGGTCAGTCCGCGAGTTTGACGGCAAAACGTGCCAGGCGTTCACCGAAGGTCTGGCAAATGGCTTTCTCGTGGTCGCTGACCTTGCCCCCCGTTTCGTTCCCGCCCCAGTGGGAGGGACCGTAGGGCGTGCCGCCGGTGCGGGTCTCTGACAGGGCCTTCTCGGAATAGGGCACACCACAGAGCACCATGCCATGGTGCAGCAGCGGCATCATCATCGTCAGCAGGGTGGCTTCCTGGCCGCCGTGCAGGCTGCCGGTGGAGGTGAACGCGCCCGCCGGCCGACCCGCCAGGGTGCCGTTCAGCCACAGGTCTCCGGTGGTATCGAGGAAGTATTTCAGAGGCGCCGCCATATTACCAAAACGGGTAGGGCTGCCAATGGCGAGGCCCGCACACCCTGCAAGGTCCGCTTTGGTCGCCCAGGGCGCACCCTCGTCCGGTACCGCCGGTTGCGAGGCTTCGGTATCCGGTGAGACCGGCGGTACAGCGCGGATTCTCGCTGTCATGCCGTCTACCCGGCCGACGCCCCGGGCGATCTGGCTGGCCAGGACTGCCGTGTGGCCGGTGCGACTGTAATAGAGGATCAGAACGTAGGGTTCCTGGTCGGACATGCGACGGCTCCCGGGTGCAAGTAGAGGGTTGGATCGGTATCAGAAAATCCGGAGCACGTTTTCCGGTGGCCGTCCAATGGCGGCCTTGCCCTCATGGGTAACGATGGGGCGTTCGATCAGCTTCGGATGCTGGCTCAGTGCCTGCAGCAGGGCAGCGTCATCCAGCTCCGGGCTGTCCAGACCCAGTTCCTTGTATTCATTTTCCTTTACCCGGATGATGTCCCGCACAGAGCACCCCATGGTGGCAACCAGGTCAGCCAGTTCATCCGCCGATGGCGGTGTTTCCAGGTATTTTATGACCTGAGGATGCAGCCCCTTCTCCTCCAGTAGCGCCAGGGTCTGGCGGGACTTGGAGCAACGGGGGTTGTGGTAAATGCGGGTCGATTGATCGGCCATGTTGGTCTCGCTGCTTCTGGCAATGTTTGGTTATGGGCGACGGCCCGGCGTGCGGGCGGTACAAGTCTATCAGGAGGTGCCATGGGTAAGTACCCTGTTATGGTTGTGATGGTGTATGCAGCGCTGTTGGCGGGCTGTGGGGAGTCAGCCTCGGTGACTGGCCCTTCTGACCCGGAATTCTCCACCGCATCCGGCGACACGTTGGCCTGGGAATCCCTGAGGGGGGAGTGGGTGCTGGTCAACTATTGGGCCGAATGGTGCAAACCCTGCCTTAAGGAAATACCGGAGCTGAACGACGTCGATGGCCTGGAAAAGGTGACAGTGCTTGGCGTGAACTACGACGGGGTCACTGGCGAGGAGCTGGTACAACTCGGTGACCGCATGGGTATCGGCTTTACCATGCTGGCCAGGGACCCGGCCGCGGACCTCGGTTGGGAGGTGCCCCAGGGCTTGCCAGCAACCTTCGTGGTGGCACCGGACGGTTCCCTGAGTGACACCCTCATGGGCGCCCAGACAGAGGCGGATCTGAAAGCGGCCATCGGGCAGGACTGAGACGCCCCTTTCAGGTAGAATCCGGACTTCAGAACTGACCAGCACCAGGCGGGAATACGAGATCCATGAGCAGCAACTTTGTCCATCTCCGCGTCCACTCCGAGTACTCCATGGTGGACGGCCTTATCCGGGTAAAGCCGCTGATCAACCGGGTCAAGGAACTGGGCATGCCAGCGGTGGGCCTCACCGAGCAGTCCAACATGTGCTCCCTGGTGCGTTTCTACAAGGCGGCCATGGGCGCCGGCATCAAGCCGATCCCCGGCGCCGATCTCTGGCTGGAAAACCCGGATGAGCCGGATAACCCGTTCCGCCTGACCCTGCTGGCCCGCAACCAGAAGGGTTATCTGAACCTCACCGAGATTATTTCCCTCGGCTATACCGAAGGTCAGCGCTACGGCAAGCCCATCATTACCCGGGAGTGGCTGGAATCCCGCCCCGACGGCCTGATTGCGCTCTCTGGCGCGAAGATGGGGGATGTGGGCAGGGCCATCCTGGCCGGCAAACCGGAGCTGGCCCGGGAGCGGCTGCAGTACTGGATGGACCTGTACCCGGGCAGCTATTACCTGGAATTGCAGCGAACCGGCCGAGCCGGGGATGAAGACTGCGTTCACGGGAGCGTGGAGCTTGCCCTTGAGACTGGCTGCCCGGTGGTAGCTACCAACGATGTGCACTTCCTTCACCAGGAAGACTTTGAGGCCCACGAGGCCCGGGTCTGTATCGGCGAGAGCCGGACCCTGGCCGATCCCCGTCGCGAGCGCCGCTTCAGCGACCAGCAATACCTGCGCAGCGCCGACGAAATGTCAGAGCTGTTCGAGGACATCCCCGAGGCTATTGAAAATACCGTCGAAATCGCCCGCCGCTGCAGCGTGCCGGTGCGTATGGGTGAGTACTTCCTGCCGAACTACCCGATTCCCGATGGCATGACCATGGACGAGTTCTTCCGCAAGGTGTCGGAGGAAGGTCTGGAAGATCGCCTGGCAACCATCCTCAGCCCGGATGATCCGGAATATGACGAGAAGCGGGCAGCCTACTACAAGCGCCTGAACTTCGAGCTGGATATCATCATCCAGATGGGGTTCCCCGGGTACTTCCTGATCGTGATGGACTTTATCAAGTGGGCCAAGAACAATGGCGTGCCGGTAGGACCGGGCCGGGGTTCCGGTGCCGGCTCGCTGGTGGCCTACGCGCTGCTGATCACCGACCTGGATCCGCTGCAGTATGACCTCCTGTTCGAGCGATTCCTCAACCCGGAACGGGTTTCCATGCCCGACTTTGACGTCGACTTCTGCATGGAAGGCCGTGACCGTGTGATTGACTATGTGGCCGACAAGTATGGTCGCGAGGCGGTTTCCCAGATCATTACCTTCGGTACCATGGCCGCCAAGGCGGTGGTGCGGGACGTGGCCCGGGTCCAGGGCAAGTCCTACGGCCTGGCGGACCGCCTGTCCAAGATGATCCCCTTCGAAGTGGGCATGACCCTGGAAAAGGCGGTGGAGCAGGAGGAACAGCTTCGCGAGTTCCTGGAACAGGACGAGGAAGCCCAGGAAATCTGGGAAATGGCCCTGAAGCTTGAGGGTGTCTGCCGGAACGCCGGCAAGCACGCCGGGGGCGTAGTGATCGCGCCTACCAAGATTACCGATTTCTCGCCGCTGTACTGTGATGACGAAGGCGGTAGCCTGGTGACCCAGTTCGACAAGGGTGACGTGGAAGACGCCGGCCTGGTGAAGTTCGACTTCCTGGGCCTGCGTACCCTCACCATCATCGACTGGGCACTGAAGATGATCAACCCGCGCCGGGAAAAGCGGGGCGAACCGGAACTGGATATCAACGACATCCCGCTGGATGACGTGCCCTCGTTCACCATGCTGAAAAAGGCGGAGACCACGGCGGTTTTCCAGCTGGAATCCCGGGGCATGAAGGACCTGATCCGTCGGCTGCAGCCGGATTCCCTGGAGGACATGATCGCCCTGGTGGCGCTGTTCCGCCCGGGGCCTCTGCAGTCCGGCATGGTGGATGACTTCATTGACCGGAAGCACGGACGGCAGCCGCTGTCCTACCCGCACCCCGACTATCAGTATGAAGGTCTGAAGCCTGTTCTGGAGCCCACCTACGGGGTCATCCTTTACCAGGAGCAGGTCATGCAGATCGCCCAGGTGATGGCGGGCTATACCCTGGGTGGCGCGGACATGCTTCGCCGTGCCATGGGTAAGAAGAAACCCGAGGAGATGGCCAAGCAGAAGGCCATCTTCCTGGATGGCTGCGCCAACAATGGCATTGACAAGACCCTGGCCGAGAACATCTTCGACCTGGTGGAGAAGTTTGCCGGCTACGGCTTCAACAAGTCCCACTCTGCGGCCTACGCCCTGGTGTCCTACCAGACCCTGTGGCTGAAAGCCCATTATCCGGCCGAGTTCATGGCGGCTGTGCTCACCGCCGATATGCAGAACACCGACAAGGTGGTCACCCTGGTGGAAGAATGCCGCGCCATGGGGCTGGACCTGGTACTGCCGGACGTGAGCATGTCGGAGTATACCTTCACGGTTAACGACGAAGGACAGATCGTCTACGGCCTGGGCGCAATCAAGGGGTTGGGTGAAGGCCCCATCCAGAGCATCGTGGAAGCCCGTCGGCAAGGCGGCCCCTACAAGGACCTGTTTGACTTTTGCTGCCGTGTGGACCTGAAAAAGGTCAACAAGCGTGCCCTGGAAGCGCTGATCCGGGCGGGTGCGGTGGATAAACTCGGCCCGGGCCGGGCCCAGCTGATGGCCAGTATCGACAAGGCCATACAGCAGGCGGGTCAGCAGTCCCGGAACGAGTCTGTGGGTATGACCGACATGTTCGGCGACCTGCTGGGCGGCGATGACGGCGGAGACCCGTTTGCCGATGTGGCGAATGTCCGGGAGTGGCCGGAAAAAGAACGCCTCAAGGGCGAGAAGGACACCCTCGGCCTTTACCTGACGGGCCATCCATTCGATGAATATGAGAAGGAAGTGCGCCGATTCGTGCGCTCCTCCATCGCTGACCTGCAGCCTTCCCGGTCGCCGCAGCGGGTCGCGGGTCTGATCGTCGCCCAGCGCACCATGAAGACCCGTACCGGCTCCACCATGTGCTTTGTGACCCTGGATGACCGCAGCGGCCGTATCGAGGCGACCCTCTTCTCGGAGGCCTTCAACGAGAACCGGGAATTATTGCAATCGGACCAGGTGATTGTGCTGGAGGGGCAGGTCAGCCACGATGACTACTCCGGCCAGATGAAAATGCGGGTAAGTTCGGTGATGGATGTGGCGACCGCACGGCAGTCCTTCAGTCGTGGCCTGCAACTGAAGCTGGAGGCCGGCCAGTTGCAGAATGGCCTGCTGGACAAGCTGGACAATACTCTCAGGC
>Ga0098066_1000253_pt1 | contig 17881 bp, 15 predicted proteins | sample 25BtaG_FD_76332 | JGI IMG/M metagenome (GOLD analysis project Ga0098066, IMG submission 76332) | Marine viral communities from Cariaco Basin, Caribbean Sea - 25B_WHOI_OMZ_CsCl | ecosystem: Environmental > Aquatic > Marine > Oceanic | place: Caribbean Sea: Cariaco Basin | collected 2014-11-08
AGTATGAGCACATAAATATACATATTACCTCCCTGCATGAGTGCGATCAATACTGCCGGCGCAAGGGCGAGATAGGGACCGATATTGGGAATGAAGGAGAATAATGCAGCTATTAACGCGAGGGCGTAAGGCATGGGCATGCCAAGAATTTCCAGGCCTACTGCAGTGAATACACCCACCACGAGCATAGACATGAGTTTGGCCATCATCCAAAGGCTGAGGGAGCGCTGAGTTTTATCCATCACCTCACTTAAACGCGGACGGAAATTTATTGGAAACAACCTTATAAATCCGTGGGTGTAAATCTTTGGACTGGAAGCCAGAAAAATTCCGGTTACGATGATGATAAAAAAGTTGGCCATCGCACCGATGGTCGTTGAAAAGGATCCGACTATCCTCGATACCACTTTTTCACGGTTTTCAAGTAAGGCTCCGATATCTGAAGGGAGTTCTTCAAACAAACTGCGACCAATAGAGGTTTGGGTGATCTCTTCCCTTAAATTCCGGAGGGATTTGGGCAGTGTATCGGTCATATCCTGTACCTGCTGTGCCATTGAAGGTCCAACCAGAATGATGATCAAAGCCAGTATTCCCGTTATGAACAAGAGAACAAGGAATAAGGCTAACCCGTAAGGCATCGAGGTTTTACTAACTATCCAGTTGGAAGAGAAATTCAGCAAAGTTGAGAAGAAGATACCGGCAAAGACCAATAGAAAGAAATTGGCGTGAAAAATAAGAAGCGCAAGAGCTGAAAGCATCAGCAAGGCTATAAAAATTGTTTTAGTAATATTCTTGTTGGTGTTATTTGTTTTTTCCATAGTTGGGTAGAAAAGAGTCTTCTCAGGTTTTTTGTTTTTGTTTTTTGGCAGCAGGAAAGAGCACATTGTTGAGAATAAGACGATATCCGGGGGAAGTGGGATGTAGTTCCAGTTCGGTTTTTGGGTCTCCTACCATGTGTTGATAATCTTCGGGATCATGTCCTCCGTAAAAGGTAAAAAAGCCATTACCTTTTATTCCATGGATATATTTTGCTTCCCCATTGATCTTGCTCTGCCCCATTACCAGCACAGTGGGTTTGATGGTAGCAGGATCGTAAGCTGTGGTTTGGCCCATAAATCCTTTGACGAGCATGGTGTGATTCTGGGTTAACATAGTTGGCACCGGATCCCATTTCGCCGAGTATTCCATTAGGCTAAAGTAATCGACATCCATAGGTACGCGACGCTTACCCGTCATATCTATTGACGAGAATTCATATACCATCGGATTTCTTTCCAAAATGAAATTCTCAAAGGCGAAACTCTTCTCAAAATTCAGCTCTTTTTGATAATTGGCATCGCTGGGATCACCGTCAAACATAGGTTCTGCAATATCTACTCCCTCTGCCGAAAGCGCAATATCAAAACTATCTGTAGCACTGCACATGGCGAACATGAATCCGCCTCCCACCACGTAGTCCTTAATTTTTAGCGCAACTGCAAGTTTCTCTTCAGCAAGTTTCTCATATCCCAGACTGGCAGCCAAAGCTTCAGCCTGTTTCTTGTCTTCAATATACCAGGGAGCAGTGCGGTAACTGCGATAAAATTTCCCGTATTGACCCGTAAAATCTTCGTGGTGCAGGTGCAGCCAGTCAAACAACAGTAGGGCATCATTTAGAACTTCCTCATCATAAATGGTTTCATAAGGAATTTCGGCATAGGTGAGCACCATAGTTACAGCATCATCCCAGGGTTTATTACCCTGCGGAGAATATACTGCAATTTTAGGCGCTTTTTCAAGTAATACAGCCTGCATATTTCTGGATGGGCTCGAGATTTCTTCGAGAATATCTGAAGTTTTTTGATCGCTAATCACCTCATAGGAGACACCACGGATCTTACATTCTCTGCGGAGTTCTTCGGAATCGGGCATTAAAAAGGAACCGCCCCTGTAATTGAGCAGCCACTGCACTTTTACATCTTTATCGAGCATCCAGTAAGTAATGCCATAAGCCTTGAGGTGGTTACGCTGACTTTCGGCATCCATAGGGATAATGATCTGCGAGGCAAAAGCTGAAGCAGAAAACACCAGGAAAAATAACAGTATGCAAAAGCCGGAAAAAGTTGTACTATTTCCGGCTTTTAAAGATATGTTTTTAGTAAAAAGCTCTACGGAAAAATTCCGGAGAGATGAGATTTTATTAGAAAGGTACGTCGCTGTCGTCATCATTTAGGTCATCATTCATCGAGCTTCCGAAGGCTTCATTGGCACTCGGGAAATGGCTGGTATTGAATCCAAAATCTCCTGAATCATTGTCGTTCATCTTTGAATGGAATTCAGAAGGGGAATCAAAGTCATCTAAGTTATCGAATTTACCTAAATGCCCAATAAATTTAAGCCTAATATTCTCAAGTCCACCGTTCCTGTGTTTGGCAACAATGAATTCTGCCTGTCCATCTGTTGGAGAACGCTCTTCGTCATCCCACTCTTCTATCTTATAATATTCTGGCCGGTAGATGAACGAAACGATATCGGCATCCTGCTCAATCGCACCCGATTCCCGAAGGTCACTCAAAAGTGGCCTTTTTGACCCCCCTCTTGTTTCCACCGCCCGCGATAACTGCGAGAGCGCAATTACCGGCACGTTCAATTCTTTCGCCAGGGCTTTAAGGTTTCGTGAGATCGTCGAGATCTCCTGTTCCCGGTTCCCTCCTTTTTGGCTACCACCGGCAGTCATCAACTGAAGGTAATCAATCACGATCAACCTAATACCGTGTTGAGAAGCCAACCTCCTCGCCTTTGCCCTAAGGTCAAAAATAGACAGGGAAGGTGTATCATCAATAAAGAGCGGTGCTTTTTCAAGACCCTTCACCTTTACGTTAAGCTGTTCCCACTCATGTTTTTCAAGATTTCCTGTACGGAGTTTTTCTGAAGACAAACCGGTTTCAGAAGAAATCAAACGGGTGATCAACTGTACAGAAGACATCTCCAGGGAAAAGAAGGCTACCGGAATATTCTGGCCTACAGAAATATTTCGGGCCATAGAAAGTGTGAGGGCCGTTTTCCCCATACCAGGACGGGCCGCCACAATCACAAGGTCACTGGGTTGCCACCCGGAAGTAAGCTTATCAAGCTTTTCAAATCCTGAAGGAATCCCTGAAAGACCTGATTTGTTGGAAATCTCCTGGATCTTTTTCTTTGCCTGCATCACAAGATCTTGTGCAGTTTCTGAAGATCTTTTAATGTTCCCCTGTGTTACTTCATAAAGTTTAGATTCGGCAGTGTCTAAAAGATCAAAAACATCGGTTGTTTCGTCGTATGATTCTTCGATGATCTCGTTGGAAATCTTGATCAAGCTGCGCTGAATATATTTTTGAAGAATGATCCTCGCATGGAACTCGATGTGAGCAGAAGAAGACACTTTTTGAGTGAGCTGCACCAGGTAAAAGTCGCCACCTACCTGCTCCAGTTTCTGATCTTTCCTCAATTGATTGGAAACCGTTAATAAGTCGACCGGTTCAGAATTCTCGAACAGCTTAAAAATGGCTTCGAATATGTATTGATGGGCACTTTTATAGAAAACATCGGGATGTAAAATATCGATAATTTCGTCAACACCTCTTTTATCAATCATCATAGCCCCAAGCACAACTTCTTCTAAATCAACAGCTTGAGGCGGAATTTTCCCTTTCTCGAGATTGATGACATTCCCGGGATTAAAATTATAATTTTGAGGGGCTTTGACTTTTTCCATGTTACGAAAGTAGAGAAATAGAGTATAGAATTTAGCCGTAAAAGGCTTTACTTAGTTCACAGGTTATGAACATTTTAACTGTTCATAACTTAAAAATTTTGTTGATAAGGCCAAAAAAATCCGAAGAGTTTCTCTCCGGATTTTTTCCTGTCTTATGTAATAAGGATTTAACCTTTAAATACTCCCATTTGAGAATACTTGTTCATTCGTTTTTTCACCAATTCATCTGGTGATAAGTTTTTAAAGTCTTCATAAGCTTCAGAAATGGCATCTTTTACTATAGAAAAAGTCATTTCCCTGTTGCTATGAGCACCGCCAACTGGCTCTTTTACGATCTCGTCTATGAGCTTTTGCTTTTTCATATCTTTAGCAGTAAGCTTCAAAGCATCGGCTGCCTTTTCTTTGTACTCCCAGCTTCGCCATAGAATTGACGAGCAGGATTCGGGTGAGATTACAGAGTACCAGGTATTTTCAAGCATAAGTACTTTATCTCCCACAGCAATACCCAGAGCGCCACCACTGGCTCCTTCTCCAATAATCACTACGATAATGGGTACTTTAAGCCTGGTCATTTCAAGGATATTTCGGGCGATTGCTTCTCCCTGTCCTCTTTCTTCAGCTTCAAGTCCGGGATAGGCTCCCGGAGTATCTACAAAAGTTACTACAGGGATCCCAAATTTTTCGGCAGATTTCATTAGGCGGAGTGCCTTTCTATAACCTTCAGGATTTGCCATTCCAAAATTGCGGTACTGACGGGTTTTTGTATTAAATCCCTTTTGCTGCCCCACAAACATGTAGCTTTGATCGCCAATTTTTCCAAGGCCTCCAATCATGGCTTTATCATCTTTTACATTTCGATCTCCATGAAGTTCCAGAAAAGTGTCACCACAAATAGCGTTAATGTAATCTAATGTATAGGGGCGGTTTGGATGGCGTGACAGCTGAACCCTTTGCCAGGCGGTAAGATTCTTATAGATCTCCTTTTTGGTTTCGGTGAGTCTCTTCTCAATTTGACGACATGTAGCTGTAACATCAACATCACTTTCCTTACCAATGGCACAAGCTTTCTGGTACTGCTCTTCCAACTCTTTTATAGGTAATTCAAAATCTAAATATTCCATAATGAGCTATGGGTTGTTTTTAATTAGCTTACAAATATAAGAAACTTAAGAGCTAGCTTTCGGCAGTTTTTTGAATTTTCTCCTTGTCTTCAAAAAGCCATTCAAGATTACGGTAATCAGAATGATTGCTGCACCATAATAAAACCCCGGGTTCATAGCCTCATCACTTCCGAAGACCCAAAAGGCGAGCAGAATCCCATACACAGGTTCTAGGTTTATAGTAAGCATTATGGTATATGGACTCAAGTGCCGCATAACGGCTACAGAAGCTATAAAAGCATAGGCGGTGCAGAAGGAAGCCAAAATAAACAGGTAAATCCAGTCCGCCGCCGAAACATTGAAGAATTCTGTGCTAAACCCAGAGCTACTGCTATTTCCGAAGAAAGAAAGAAAAAGAAGGTAAACGGAGATGGCACCGGCACCAGTAAGCAGTTCGTAAAATGAAATTACTGAGGCATCTTCCTTTTTAGCCAGTTTGCCGTTAATAAGAGAAAAAACTGAAGAAAGAAAAGCAGAAAGTAGCGCAAGCAGGATTCCAAGAACGTATTCTGTCTCCACTTTAAAAATAATGTACAGCCCACAAATCACCACTAAACCTAAAAGGATCTCATACCATATAACTTTACGTTTGTAAAAAATTGGTTCAAAAATAGAGGTGAAAAAAGCGCCTGTAGAAAGTAGAGCCAGGGTAATGGAAACATTGGAAACCTTAATGGCCCCAAAGAAGGTTAACCAGTGCACGGCAATGACCACCCCGGCAATTAGCATCACTTTAATTCTTCCCGGTGCCAGCTTCAGGTTCTTTTTCTTCCACTTGATCCAGAGAAAGATAAAGCCGCTGGCCAATAACATCCTGTACCACACCAATGGTACGGCATCTAAGGTGATCAATGCGCCCAGGACTGCGGTAAACCCCCAGATAAACACAATGAAGTGAAAATGCAGGTAAGCCTTAACTTTATCGTTTAGCATTCCAGAGCAGGTAAGCAGCTAAAACTCCGAAGAACATATTAGGGAACCATACAGCCAGCAGCGGTGAGAAGGTACTCTGCTCGGCAATGGTCCCAAATACCTTATCCATAAAAATGAAAATAAAGGCCAAAGTAATTCCCAGTGCAAGGTTCACTCCCATTCCACCGCGACGTTTCATAGAAGAAACCGCAACAGCAATTATTGTAAGAATATAAGCAGAAACCGGAAGACTCCAGCGTTTATAAGCCACCACTTTATAGCGGTTTATATTCCCAGAACCCCTACCTTTTTCCTGCTCAATAAAAGCTTCGAGTTCATTGTAATTAAGAGTCTCTGCCATATAAGACACCGGTGTAAGTTCATCAAAATCAAATGGCAGGACAGTATCTTTACTAATTTCAGAAATTAATTTATCTCCATCTTCACCAATGATCCTCTTATGGTAGTTGGTGAGGGTGTAGGTAGAATCTTCTTCATTCAATTTTAGCCTTGACGCACTTATTTTATATTTAAGTTTATTTCCCTCAAAATGCTCCAGGGTAAAATTCTGAGCCGAATTAATTCGCGGTTGAAAATGAGAAGCATAAATGAACTCATTGTCATTAATTTGCCTGTAGACATCACTTGTCTCCTGTACATCGCTACTTCTTTTTAAGTAGGTGTACTTAAATTCATTAAAACCTTTACTTGCACTGGGCGCAAGATACATACCCAGAATAAGGGCTGCGACACACACTATAGTAGACCCTATCATATATGGGCGAAGAAAACGCCAAAAGGAAACACCACTACTCAAAAATGCAATAATTTCGGTGTTCTGTGCCAGCTTAGAAGTAAACCAAATCACTGAGAGGAACAGAAACAGAGGAAAAAGTAAGTTCGCGAAGTAGATGGTGAAATCAATGTAATAATTCACTACTTCCCAAAAAGGCACTTCGTTCTGAAGGATCTTATCAATCTTTTCGGCAAGATTTACCGTTATCCCAATAGGAATAAAGAGGAGCAGCATTAACACGAATGTCCCCAGGTATCTCTTTAGTATGTACCAGTCAAGGATCTTCAAATTATAAACGTTTGTCCATTTGCTGTACCATTTTGCTTTTCCAGGAAGCAAAGTCCCCGGCTAAGATATGTTTTCTTGCCTCTCGAACCAACCACAGGTAGAAGCCAAGGTTGTGCATGGTAGCAATTTGCTTGCCAAGCATTTCGTTCACAGTAAAGAGGTGACGAAGGTAAGCTTTTGTGTAAAAAGTATCAACGTAGGTAGCGCCAGATTCATCAATAGGGCTAAAGTCATCTTCCCACTTCTTATTTTTGATATTAATTGTGCCGTGAGCCGTAAACAACATTCCATTTCTGGCATTTCGGGTAGGCATTACACAATCAAACATATCTACACCCAAAGCAATATTTTCAAGAATATTAATTGGAGTTCCCACTCCCATAAGGTAGCGTGGTTTTTCCTTCGGAAGTATATTAGTGACCACCTCGGTCATTGCGTACATTTCTTCTGCCGGCTCCCCAACAGAAAGTCCACCAATGGCATTACCCTCTGCTCCTGCTGAAGCTATATACTCTGCCGACTCTTCCCGTAAATCTTTGTAAGTACTTCCCTGCACAATAGGAAAGAGCGCCTGGGAATAACCATAAAGAGGTGGCGTTTTATCAAAATGTGTGATACACCTGTCCAGCCACCTATGGGTGCGGTGCATGGAATTCTTTGCGTAGCGATAATCACAGGGATACGGGGTGCATTCATCAAAGGCCATGATAATATCTGCACCTATAAGGCGCTGAATTTCCATCACATTTTCGGGAGTAAAATTGTGGTAAGAGCCATCAATATGAGATTTAAACCGCACACCTTCCTCCTTGATCTTCCTTCTGTCGGCAAGAGAATATACCTGGTACCCACCACTATCGGTAAGAATGTTCCTGTCCCAGTTCATAAACTTATGGAGCCCACCTGCTTTTTTCAGAATTTCGGTTTGTGGGCGCAGGTACAGGTGGTATGTATTTCCCAGGATAATATCGGGATTCACCTCTTCCTTAAGATCTTTCTGACTAATACCTTTTACAGAAGCCACTGTACCTACCGGCATAAAGATGGGAGTTTCAATGGTTCCGTGATCTGTAGTGATCACACCTGCGCGGGCACTGCTACCCGTATCGGTAACTGCTAATTCAAATTTCATAAACAATTTTAATGGGCGCAAAGATAGGTATTTTTCGTTGGCAGGGATTAGAGGATAGCCCGCAGAAATTTTCTAATGTTCTACGGAAATCGCTCCGCCCCAATTGCGAATGTGCGCCAGCTGAAGGTTTAAGTTTCGGCACGGATTGCAAATCCGCGCCAGCTGAAGGGCTAGGTTTCGGCACGAATTGCAAATCCGAACCAGCATTGTGAAATACCTGAAAGAGATTTAGAAAAAATAGATGAAAAAATATCTGTGCATCTGTGGCAAAACTTCAGATTGAAATTTTCCCGGCACGGATTGCAAATCCGCGCCAGCATTGTGAAAATAAATTAGAAAATGCAGGAGAGCACAAAGGAAATATTTGTGAATTCGTGGCAAAACTTCAGGTAGAGTCTTCCCGGCACGGATTGCAAATCCGCGCTAGCTGAAAGTTTCGTTTCGGCATGGATTGCAAATCCGCGCCAGCTTTGGTAAATAAAATAGAAAATACAGGAGAGCATAAAGAAGATGTTCGTGATTCGTGGCAAAACCATTTGAGTCTTCTCCGGCACGGATTGTAAATCCGCGCCAGCTTTGTGAAAATAAAATAGAAAATGCAGGAGAGCACAAAGGAAATATTTGTGCATTTGTGGCAAAACAGATCGAGTCTTCCCCGGCACGGATTGCAAATCCGCACCAGCTGTAAGTTTCGTTTCGGCACGGATTGCAAATCCGCGCCAGCTTTGGGTAATACCTGAAAGAGGCCAAACTTCCGAAGAAATATGAAAGATTTAATAGTCTCAACAATTATTCAAACAATTGTTCAAAGCTTTTAGAAGAATTGAGTCGGGTTGATTTCCAAAGCATTGATAAAATAGTATTTTTGCAGGACATTTAATAAAAACCAGATGTCAGACACACAACAACTACAAGATTTTGTCACCCAGGTGAGAAGGGACATTGTAAGGCAGGTTCACAAGGTAAATTCGGGACACCCCGGAGGGTCTTTGGGTTGCGCCGAATTTTTAAGCGTTCTTTATCAGGAAGTAATGCACCGCAAAGAAGGATTTGATATGGACGGAATTGATGAAGACCTGTTCTTCCTTTCCAACGGCCATATCTCACCAGTGTTCTACAGTGTTCTTGCCCGTAGCGGATATTTTCCTGTGGAAGAGCTCAACACCTTTAGATTAATTGATTCCCGTCTTCAGGGGCACCCCACTACCCACGAAGGTCTGCCAGGGGTAAGAATAGCTTCTGGCTCATTAGGCCAGGGACTTTCTGTAGCCTTAGGCGCTGCAAACGCAAAAAAACTGAATGGCGATTCACACCTTGTTTACACCCTTCATGGTGATGGCGAGTTACAGGAAGGCCAAAACTGGGAAGCAATCATGTATGCGGCCGCAAAAAAAGTTGACAACCTCATCTCTACTATAGATCGCAATTATCAGCAAATAGATGGTTGTACAGATGATGTTTTACCAATGGGGAACCTTGTCGAAAAATTTAAAGCTTTTGGCTGGGAAGTGCTGGAGATTGAAAAAGGAAATGGCATCGACCAAATACTAGCAGGCCTTAAAGAGGCTAAAAGCCTTACCGGGAAAGGAAAACCCGTCGCAATTATGCTGAATACCGAAATGGGTCACGGTGTAGATTTCATGATGGGAAGCCACAAGTGGCACGGAGTTGCTCCAAATGATGAGCAACTGGAGAAAGCCCTTGCTCAAAACCCTGAAACCTTAGGAGACTACTAGCCCCACCCAACCTCCCCAAAGGAGAGGAGCTTGATCTCAAAAAATGAAAAATATTAACACTTAAATAAACGCCCTAACTCCCCTCCTTTGGAGGGGTCGGGAGAGGCTTATGAAAAAATATACAGATACAGGTAAAAACGATACGCGCTCTGGTTTTGGAGCCGGACTCACTGAACTTGGCAGAACCAATCCTAATGTGGTTGCTCTTTGTGCAGATTTGGTTGGCTCTTTAAAAATGCAGGATTTCATCGATGAAAACCCTGAAAGATTTTTCCAGGTTGGTATTGCTGAAGCTAACATGATGGGCATCGCTGCCGGATTGACCATAGGAGGTAAAATTCCTTTTACAGGAACATTTGCCAACTTCTCAACCGGAAGGGTCTATGACCAGATTAGACAATCAATAGCCTATTCGGGAAAGAATGTGAAAATTTGCGCCTCTCACGCAGGCCTTACTCTTGGTGAAGATGGTGCGACTCACCAGATCCTTGAGGATATAGGGCTCATGAAAATGTTGCCAGGTATGACTGTAATCAATCCTTGCGATTACAACCAGACAAAAGCAGCTACCATTGCTATTGCAGAATATGATGGGCCAGTCTACTTACGCTTTGGACGTCCAAAAGTGGCAAATTTCACTCCTGCAGATCAAAAATTCGAAATAGGGAAAGCTATTTTACTGAACGAAGGAAAAGATGTGACTATCATCGCAACAGGCCACCTGGTTTGGGAAGCGCTACAAGCTGCTGAACAACTTGAGGAGAAAGGAATTTCAGCTGAAGTGATCAACATTCATACAATCAAACCTTTAGATGAAGCTGCAATTTTGGCTTCCGTAGGAAAAACCGGCTGCGTAGTCACTGCCGAAGAACACAATATCCTTGGAGGGCTTGGGGAAAGTGTTGCCCGTACGCTGACACATAATCACCCTGCCCCGCAGGAATTCGTTGCTACCATGGATACCTTTGGTGAAAGTGGTACACCCGAGCAACTTATGGAAAAGTATGGATTAAATGCTGCTGCTATTGTAAAGGCTTCAGAGAAGGTCATCAAAAGGAAATAATTTCTTCAGCATCAAGTTACACCAAAGCCTCTCAAAAATGACATTTTTGAGAGGCTTTATTTTTGAGCAAATAAAAATATTTATATCCCGTTTTAAACCTAACCACTAAACCAAAGCTTGTATGAAAAAGTACTTTTTTATTTTAATGTTTGTAACAACTTCCACAGCAATTGCACAAAGTGGATTTGGAGTAAAAGGCGGTATAAATTATGCAGATAATGGAGAACTCACCTATAACGACTTTTCTAATGCCGGTGAAGATGTGCTGGAAGGCGGAGAGAGCAAAATGGGATATCATTTTGGCGTTTTCTACCAGGCAAACCTCCTTGGCTTCTTCTTAAGGCCCGAACTGGTCTACACCACCACGAAAAGCACCTATCAATTCAATCAACAGGAAGCAGAATACAATGTTTCAAAAATTGATCTCCCCATTTTAGTGGGTACGAAGATCTTTGGCCCTGTCAAGATCTTTGCAGGCCCCAGCCTTCAATACATGGTAGATAACGATTTTGAAGGTTTTGATCTTGGCGACGTCAAAGATGAATTCACCATTGGTGCACAGCTAGGTGCAGGAGTTCAATTAGGCAAAATAGGAATTGATGTGAGATATGAAAGAGCACTAAAAGAGAATGAAGCAGAATTCATGCAACTCGATGGCAGTAGAAATGGTCCGCAGAGAGTAGACACGAGACCCAGCCAGATCATTTTTGGACTTTCACTAAGCCTGTAAAAGAATTAAATTATAAGCATCAAAAAAGCCCCTTTTCGGGGCTTTTTTTTTAGTTATTTGGATCCAGGTAATCTGGTGTTCCATCGTTATCTGAATCGGGATAAGGAAAAATAATATTTCCGTCTTCATCAGAAATTTCTTCGCGGGTAGGAATAAAATCGCCATCGTCATCTGCATCAGCGTAATTCGGAACTAAATCTCCGTCGGTATCATCATTATTTAATAGCTGATCTTCATTAAGATCTTCCCTCCATGACGGAATTCCATCCCGATCATGATCTGCTTCATTTGTACCGTAGAGGTTAATAGCAAATACCAGTGGGCTGTAAGAAGGAATAGTTTCTCTAAAAGCGTTAAAGTAAGCAAGTCCTGATGGTAAGAAAACAGCACCAATCCCATAGTCATTATTCCATTCGATGGTGTTATCTTCCTGTACTTCGAAGCCCGATGCTCCACGAAATTCAGTAATTCCAAGACCAAATCCAGTCACTGTACGGGTAAGATCAAACCACACGGGACTTTGAGAAACGTCAAAAGTTCTACGGTTTAATAAAGTACCTTCGTAAGACACGTAAACTGAATCGCTGAATTTTGGCTGAGGTTGTTCACTTGCACCTTCGCGCACTTTCAAGACGTAGTAAGTATAATCTACTCCTTCAAAATTAAAATTCTTCGTCTCCAATAATGGCGACTCACTTAATGGTGTTTTACCTGCATTAGCTGCGTTGATGGTATCAATCTCAATTTTATAGTCGAAACCTTCGGGAGCAGCCTCAAATTCCTCATAATTGTAGAAGTGAGTATCCAGGTAGGCATCCAGTGCAGCCTGGTCTGTCAACTCCTGCTCTCCCCTATCTCTTGGAGGAACAACTTCGGGACTGTCATCATCCTTATCACATGACATTAAAGAGATACCGGCAAGCACATATAAAAACAAAAATTTATTCAGTTTCATCAATAGGTAATTTAGAGCCGCAAGATACAATATTCTTGTATTTTTGCTGAAGATAGAAGGAATTTTACAGCACAAAGATGAGAGTAGACAAATTTTTATGGTGCGTGAGGTATTTTAAAACCCGAAGTGTAGCAACCGAAGCATGTAAGCAGGGAAAGGTACGTATGAACGAGGCTATTGTTAAACCTTCCAGAGAAGTTTTTGCAACAGACAAAATTCAGGTCAGGAAAAACCAAATTAACTACCAGATAGAAGTACTGGACATTCCCAAAAGCCGGGTGGGTGCAAAGTTAGTTAACCTCTACATCAATGATATCACTCCGCAGGAAGAACTTGAAAAAAGAGAACTGCTTAAATATTCCCAGGACTATTACCGAAAAAAAGGTGCCGGACGACCTACCAAGAAAGATAGAAGGGAGCTGGATGACTGGTTTGATCCTGAAGACAACGAGGATTGATTAACTTTACCTTGCAATTAATATCTTAAAAAAACATCCCATGGAGAAAAATTCTGTTTTGATTCTCAACAATGAGCAGATCAACCATAAAATAAGAAGGATCGCTTACCAGATTTATGAAAATAACCTTGAAGAAGACCAGATCATCCTGGCGGGAATAGCCAAAAGTGGCTTTCAGCTTGCGCAAAAGCTGCAGGCAGCACTACAGGAAATTTCTGATCTTGAAGTACTGCTCTGTGAAGTGAAAGTGAATAAAAAGAATCCGCTGCAGGCCGTTACCTGTAGTTTGTTACCTCAGGATTATGAAAACAAAGCTCTTGTTCTAATAGATGATGTTTTAAACTCGGGCACCACTTTGATCTACGGAATAAGGCACTTTCTGGATGTTCCGCTTAAACGGTTCAAAACTGCAGTTCTGGTTGACAGGAGCCATAAAAAATATCCGGTAAAGGCCGATTTTAAAGGCATCTCTCTTTCAACTTCCATTCACGAAACAGTAAAAGTACATTTTAAGCCGGGAGAAGATAAAGTGGAGCTAGTCTAGATTTTCCAAAACCGTGTGCACTACCTCTTCTACAGATTTACCATCTATTAAAACTGTAAGGTCACTCTGATTGTAGTAGAAGGTGCGCTCAAATAAATGCTTTCGGATATAATCTTCAAGAACTTCAGGAGTTTTGAGGTCTTGTATTAATGGCCGGCTATCCTTTTCGACTATTAATCTTTCCTTCAACTGAAGCAGACCGGTTTTGAGATATATTGAAGTAACAGACGCCGTATCTTTGATTAATTGCATATTTTTCCCGTAACAGGGAGTACCTCCTCCCAGGGAAAGAACATAACTCTCCTCCCTCTCCAGAAGCTTTTTAAGCACCTCTGCTTCCTTTCTGCGAAAATAAATTTCACCATTGGTCGAAAAGATTTCAGGAATAGTCTTATTTTCTTCTGCACATATTGCGGCATCCAGATCCAGGAATTTAACAGATAAATAAGTAGCAAGGGCCTTTCCAACAGAACTTTTACCAGAACCCATGTATCCTATGAGAATAATTTTCATGCTTAATTATATGATTTTTAAGGAGTTTAATCTCTACTTTAAAATGATCTTCAAATTTATGTCAATTTCTTCTTGAAAAATAAATTAATGTGGGTATATTTGCACCCGCATTGGCAAAAATGCAAGTAACAAGATCTGGTAGCTCAGTTGGTAGAGCATCTCCCTTTTAAGGAGAGGGTCCTGGGTTCGAGCCCCAGCCAGATCACAAAATTAAGTTCTTATAAATATTGACCTGGTAGCTCAGCTGGTAGAGCATCTCCCTTTTAAGGAGAGGGTCCTGGGTTCGAGTCCCAGCCAGGTCACTTCTTTCTTCAAGGAATTAGTGGAAAACCCAAAAAGGTAAAACCATTGATTTTCTTCACACGGAGAACAAATTTCGTTAAAGAAATCTTAAAGAAAGCCCAGGTGCTGGAACTGGTAGACAGGCATGGTTGAGGGCCATGTGTTCATTAGAGCGTGCGGGTTCGAGTCCCGCTCTGGGCACTTTTCAAAATAATTACTTCTTTCTCCGCTTACATTTCTTCTTTCTTATTTTATTTACAATTTTCACTTTTCTTACGCGACTTCGTACAAAAAAGACTAAAATTCTGTTAATCACATCATTAGCATCTTCTTGAGAGAAAATAAATATTACATTTATCTCAGACAATTTTATTCACCCGAAGATGCAGTTTCAGTTATACTCTCAGCTACTTAAATTAGATCTCTCCAACGACGATCTACTACAAATGTATTATGTCCTTTACTACGACTTAAAACAAGAAGATAAAGACATGGCTGAGAATATTGCGAAACTTATTGAGATAAGGGAAAAAGCTAAAATCGAACTGCGAAAACTGCTCTTTAATATTAAAAATTCTATTCAGGCTTCTGCAGTTGGAACTGCAGTCTTAAATTTCTTACCGGTATTTCTTAAGCTGGATTATTTGGCTCGCAACACCTTTAACAATTTAAATTTGAAGGTTTGCTATGAAAAAGAGAAAATAAATATTAAATTGTATTACCAAACACTTTATAATCAGGATATTCCCTCTTCAACGCTTGATGTTCTTTTTAAACACAAGAATAAATTGGAATCCCTGCCATAAATAGATGAGAACAAATAGTAATTTTTACTGGGGGGCAAAAATTACTGATAAAAAACTCCGGAAATAAACCTCCGGAGTTCTCATCTACTATCTCGGAAAAAGCAATTCTAACTAAACAGGGTTGCTTTTTCTGTTTTTAGTATATACCCAAACAAAAAACTCCCGCGCTGGCGGGAGTTTTATATAAATTAAAAGCTTTTTCTAAGCAGCGTTCTGCTTCTTTATAAGGTTAAGCGCAGAACCTTCCTTGTACCACTCAATTTGAGGTAGGTTATAGGTGTGATTTGCCTTAATAGTATCCTTAGAGCCATCTGCATGCACAACTTCTATTGTAAGCTGCTTATCTGGCGCAAAACCTTCAAGATCGATAAAGTTGAAAGTGTCATCTTCCTGGATTAGATCGTAATCACTTTCATTAGCAAAAGTAATTCCTAACATACCCTGCTTTTTCAAATTCGTCTCGTGAATTCGGGCAAAAGATTTCACCAACACCACTTTAACTCCAAGATGTCTTGGTTCCATAGCAGCATGTTCTCTGGAAGAACCTTCGCCGTAATTGTGGTCTCCCACTACCACTGTAGGTATTCCCGCAGCTTTATACTTTCGTTGGGTTGCAGGCACACCATCATATTCACCGGTAATCTGGTTCTTTACGAAGTTGGTTTTCATATTGAAGGCGTTCACAGCACCAATTAGACAGTTGTTTGATATATTGTCAAGATGACCTCTAAAGCGCAACCATGGTCCCGCCATAGAGATATGGTCTGTAGTACACTTCCCATGAGCTTTAATAAGTAGTTTTGCTCCCGTTAAATTTTTACCGTCCCAAGGCTGGAATGGATCAAGTAACTGCAACCTCTCAGAGTTAGGATTAACTTTAACCTCTACGCTAGAACCATCTTCGGTAGGAGCAAGATATCCAGGATCTTCAACATCAAAGCCTTTTGGAGGCAATTCAAGACCTGTTGGCTCATCAAGTTTCACATATTCCCCATCTTCATTAAGAAGTGTATCTCTGGAAGGATCGAAATCCAATCTTCCCGAAATTGCGATTGCAGCCACCATTTCAGGCGATCCTACAAATGCGTGGGTATTAGGGTTACCATCTGCCCTTTTTGAGAAGTTTCGGTTAAACGAATGTACAATAGTATTTTTCTCTTCACCTTTACGGTCACTTCTATCCCACTGCCCAATACATGGCCCACAGGCATTAGTAAATATAGTGGCATCAAGATCTTCAAATATTTGCAACAAACCATCTCTTTCGGCAGTAAAACGAATCTGTTCAGATCCAGGGTTAATACCAAAATCAGACTTAGCTTTTATTTTTTTATCTACTGCTTGTTTGGCAATAGAAGCAGCCCGGGTAAGATCTTCATAAGAAGAGTTGGTACATGATCCTATCAAGCCCCAGTCTACATTGATTGGCCAGTCATGTTCTTTGGCTTTTTCAGCCATTTCTGAAATTGGCGTAGCAAGATCTGGTGTGAAAGGCCCGTTTAAATGAGGCTTAAGTTCAGAAAGATTGATCTCAATCACTTCATCAAAATACTGCTCTGGGTTAGCATAAACTTCAGGATCACCGGTAAGGTGTTCTTTCACTTCATTGGCAGCATCTGCAACATCGGCACGATTTGTCGCACGAAGGTACCTCGCCATAGATTCATCATAGCCAAAGGTAGAAGTAGTTGCTCCAACCTCAGCTCCCATGTTACAAATAGTTCCTTTTCCGGTAGCCGACATTGATTCGGCACCTTCTCCAAAATACTCGATGATCGCTCCAGTACCACCTTTAACGGTAAGTATCCCAGCTACTTTTAAGATCACATCTTTTGATGAAGTCCATCCGGAAAGCTTACCTGTTAGCTTAACTCCAATTAGCTTTGGAAATTTTAGCTCCCATGCCATTCCTGCCATCACATCTACTGCATCTGCACCACCAACACCTATAGCAACCATTCCAAGACCCCCGGCATTCACCGTATGAGAATCGGTTCCAATCATCATTCCTCCAGGGAAAGCGTAATTCTCCAGTACTACCTGGTGAATAATTCCCGCTCCCGGTTTCCAGAATCCAATCCCATATTTATTCGAAACAGATTCAAGAAAGTCAAAAACCTCATCACTGGATTTTTTTGCGCTAGGTAAATCAAACTGTGCTCCAAGTTTTGCCTGGATCAGGTGATCACAGTGTACTGTAGTAGGAACAGCTACGTTCTTCTTCCCAGCCTGCATAAATTGCAGCAAAGCCATTTGAGCAGTTGCATCCTGGCAGGCAATCCTGTCTGGCGAAAACTCTACATAATCTTTACCTCGTGTAAATTTTTGAGTCGGTTTTTCATTCCACAAGTGGGAATAAAGGATCTTTTCTGAAAGGGTTAAAGGTTTACCAACAGCCTCACGTGCGGCATTAACGCGCTCGCCCATCTGGCTGTAAACCTTCTTGATCATATCAATATCGTATGCCATATCTTGAATTTATTAATATTCTGAAGTGTTGCAAAATTACAAATTCCTGCCCGATTTAAAAAATTATAACCAAACCTGAAAATTACCTGAAGATAATTTATCAGTTCATGAAAAAACTATATATAAAAATAAGCTAATGCTATAAAATTAGCATAAAAACAAGAATATGGTAAATATGTGAATATTCAGGACTAAGCTGACCCCTCTGAAGATCACCTTTTAGGTATCTGTCATTCCGGCGGATGCTGACCCCTTTAGAAAATAAAAAAAGCTGGCTGGAAAAATTATTCAGGAGCATGTTGAC
>Ga0098066_1000256_pt1 | contig 17770 bp, 17 predicted proteins | sample 25BtaG_FD_76332 | JGI IMG/M metagenome (GOLD analysis project Ga0098066, IMG submission 76332) | Marine viral communities from Cariaco Basin, Caribbean Sea - 25B_WHOI_OMZ_CsCl | ecosystem: Environmental > Aquatic > Marine > Oceanic | place: Caribbean Sea: Cariaco Basin | collected 2014-11-08
GGGAAGGCCGTGAGGTGGGGAGGCTTTTCTGCAGGAAAAAGGTGTCTGAGCGAAGCGAGTTCTTTTTCCGAAAGAAAAGCCTCCCCCGCCCCGCGGCCCAACCCCCAAACCGAAACAGAGGAAAGATTGACTACAACCACCGAAGCAAGACAATTTGATCTGAGCCCGGCCGACCAGCGCCGGCTAACCGTCCTGTGCGGCCAGTTTGACGAACACCTCAAACACATCGAGCGTCGCATGAACGTGCGCATCGGCCGCCGCGGCCACCACTTCCGCATCGAAGGCGCCCCGGAGAACGCCACCGCCGCCACCGAAGTCATTCGCCACCTCTACCGGGAAACCGAAGCCACCGACGACATCAGCCCGGAAACCGTCCACCTGTTCATCCGGGAATCCGGCTTCGAGCGCATGCCCGAAGCCTCCGAGTGGGACGGCAACCAGATCGTCATCAAGACACCCAAGCTCCAGGCCCGGCCCAGAGGCAAGAACCAGCAAAAGTACGTCCATAATATCCGCAGCCACGACGTCAACTTCGGCATTGGCCCGGCCGGTACCGGCAAGACCTGGCTCGCTGTCGCCTGCGCTGTGGAAGCCCTCAAGGACGAACAGGTCAAACGCATACTGCTGGTACGCCCGGCAGTGGAAGCCGGCGAAAAACTCGGCTTCCTGCCCGGCGACCTGGCCCAGAAGGTAGACCCCTACCTGCGCCCTCTTTACGACGCCCTCTACGAAATGCTGGGCTTTGAACAGGTGACCCGCCTGATCGAGAAAAGTGTCATCGAAATCGCACCACTGGCCTTCATGCGCGGACGCACACTGAACAACTCGTTCATCATCCTCGACGAGAGCCAGAACACCACCCGCGAGCAAATGAAGATGTTCCTGACCCGCATCGGCTTTGGCTCCACCGCTGTGATCACCGGTGATACCACCCAGGTGGACCTGCCCCGAGGACAGAACTCCGGGCTTATCCATGCCGCCAGCGTACTCAGTAAGGTTTCAGGCATCGGCTTTACGCGCTTCGAGTCCGCCGACGTGGTCCGCCACCCCCTTGTTCAGCGCATCGTGGAAGCCTACGACAACTTCGGTGACGGCGACCCGGTATGAGCCAGCTGACCGTTGATATCCAGCGGATTATCGAAGACGAGACCCTGCCTGGCGATAACGACCTCATTCGCTGGGCACGGGCCGGCTGGCGGCAGGACCACGATTCAGAAGTCACCGTGCGGCTGGTGGACGAAAATGAGAGCCGGCAACTCAACCACCAGTATCGGGGCAAGGACAAACCCACCAACGTGCTGTCCTTCCCATTTGAAGCGCCACCCGGTATAACAGTGCCTCTGGCCGGTGACCTGGTAATCTGCGCACCCGTGGTGGCGCGGGAAGCCGCCGAACAGAACAAGACTCCCGAAGAACACTGGGCCCATATGATCATCCATGGCATGTTGCACCTTCAGGGTTACGACCATATTGAAGATGCCGACGCCGAGGTCATGGAAGCCCTGGAAATCCGGTTGCTGGCCGAACTTGGCTATAACAACCCCTATGAGACAGAGGAATCGGAACCACACCCATGAGCGACGATCAGTCGAGTCGCGGCCAGGACCGCAAGTCCTGGCTGGAGCGAATATCCCAGGCTTTCTCCAGCGAGCCTGAGTCCGTCGAGGACGTGCTGGAGATCCTTCGCGACGCCGAAGAACACAACATTATCGACACTGATGCCATGAGCATCATCGAAGGCGCCATGCAAGTGATTGACATGCGCGTCGACGAGATCATGATTCCCCGCTCCCAGATGGTGACCGTGAAGGCCTCCCAGGAACCAAAGGCCTTCCTCAAGGAAATCATCGACTCTGCCCACAGCCGCTTCCCCGTGATTGGCGACAGCCAGGATGACGTGATCGGCGTGCTGCTTGCCAAGGACCTGCTGCCTCTGGCCCTGAACAACGAGCTCAACTGGAACCGGATTCGCGAGATCCTGCGTCCGCCCACCTTTGTACCCGAGAGCAAGCGCCTGAACCAGTTGCTCAAGGAATTCAAGGAAACCCGCAACCACATGGCCATTGTGGTGGACGAGTATGGCGGCACTGCCGGCCTGATCACCATCGAGGATGTGCTGGAACAGATTGTTGGCGAGATCGAGGACGAGCACGACTTTGACGAGGAAACCAACATAAAGCCCCACGGAGATGGCTCGTGGGCGGTCAAGGCGGTGACCTCCGTAGAGGACTTCAACGAATTCTTCGGCACGGATATCGACGAACAGGAGTTCGATACCATTGGCGGTGTCGTCCTCAAGGAATTCGGCCATCTGCCCCGCCGGGGTGAAATCATCAGCTTCTACGGTTTTACCTTCACCATTGCCAACGCCGACAACCGGGTCATCCGGTTACTGCAGGTAACCCGGGACGATGTTGAGTAACCCGCTGGCCCGCGCACCCCGCTGGGCCGCGGCGCTGGTGCTGCTGGTTGCCGGTGCGCTGCAGACGCTGACCTTCTCCCCCTGGGAATGGTGGTGGCTGGGGCCGCTATCTGTTGCCCTGATACTTTCCGTTACCCTGTTCCAGACCGGCCGGCAGCTTTTCCTGTCGGGCTGGCTGACTGGTCTTGGCCTGTTTGCATCCGGTGTCACCTGGATCTACGTCAGCATCAGCGAACACGGCAACACATCCATTCCCGTCGCCGCATTGCTGATGACGCTGTTCGTGGCCGGCCTGGCGCTGGTCCACGGCATTGCCTTCTGGGGCTGGGGCAAGCTGGCAAAGGAGAGCCCGGTTCGCCGGCTGATCCTGTTTCCGGCGGTATGGGTGCTGACCGACTGGATCCGCGGCTGGCTGCTCACCGGCTTTCCCTGGCTGTACCTGGGCACCGCCCACGTGGACGGCCCGCTGGCAGGCTGGGCACCACTGGCCGGCGTTCATGCCATCACGCTGATCATTACCGGCACCGGCGCTGCACTCTATGGTCTCTATAGCCTCGCCCGCAGTCGCAGATACGCACCTGCAGCCATTCTGGGTGTTTGCACGCTGGCGCTCTGGCTGGCCGGTCCGGCCCTGAACCGCTTTCCCTGGACCGAAGTCAGCAATAAGCCCCTCACCTTTGCCACCATGCAAGGCAACATCCCCCAGCAGATCAAGTGGGATCCGGATTTTCTCCGGGACCAGCTAATGGTTTACCTGGGCCTGACGGAAGAGGACTGGGACCGGGACATTATACTTTGGCCGGAAACCGCCATCCCCATCACCCAGGACGAAGCCGGGCCCATCATCGAGCATATCCGCTCGAAGCTTGGTGAGGAGAGCGTGCTGATCAGTGGCATCCCCTGGTACACCTACAGTACCAACCGGGAAGACTACACTTACCACAACTCCATACTTGCCATTGGCGACGAAGGCGGCGGTGTTTACCACAAGCAGAAACTGGTGCCATTCGGAGAGTACGTGCCCCTGGAGCAGTGGCTACGGGGTATTATCGGTTTCTTTGACCTGCCCATGTCCAGTTTCAGCCCCGGACCGAAATACCAGGACCCGCTGATAGCCGGGGAGGCCAGGCTAATGCCCGCTATCTGTTATGAGGTGGCCTACCCGGACTTTGTAGCCATGAACGCACGCCGGGGCAACCTGCTGGTGACCATCAGTAATGATGGCTGGTTCGGCGATTCGATCGGCCCTCACCAGCACCTGCAGATGGCAAGGATGCGCGCCCTCGAAACCGGGCGCTATATGTTGCGGGGCACCAACAACGGGGTAACGGCGGTGATCGACAATAAAGGCCAGATACGTGGCGATATTCCCCAGTTCGAGCGGGAAGTGCTCACCGGCGAGCTGCGCACCGTCAGTGGCAATACCCCCTTCATGCTCACCGGTTCCTGGCCGGTACTGACCCTGGCGGCCATCCTGGTCGTCTTCGTGCGGGAGCGGGTGATTCCGAAGAACCGTTGACCACCGAACCGGAACCCGGCTGGTCAGCGGCTAGTGTCCCGTCTGGGTTCCAGGTAATCGATCAGAAGTTGCAGGCTGGTGCGCCCGCGAAAGGTGTTGGCGTCCGGCTTGTACACCACCCGGGCACCGCAACGGGTAAAATCTGGCACTTCCGGGCCGGTGTTGAACGCGATTCCATCTACCGCCACCTGTCCATCCACCGGCTGCAATACCAGCTTCAGATGGTTCTCCCCCACAATCCGCTGGCTGATGACCCGGAATTCGCCGTCGAACAGGGGTTCCGGGAAGTGCTGCCCCCATGGACCTGCTTTCTTGAGCAATTGCGCCGTTTCAAGGCTCATTTCCGACGGGCTCAGTGGCCCGTCGGTGACAATGGCTGCCTCCAGGTCTTCCGATGTCAGCGTATCGCGAACGGCCCGGTCAAAGGCCTGGCTAAAGCGCTCCAGCTGGTCCCGCTCGATGGTCATTCCCGCGGCCATGGCGTGACCACCAAACTTTTTCAGCAGGCCAGGATGGCGGGTGTCCACAACCGCCAGGGCGTCCCGGATATGGAGGCCTGGAATAGACCGGGCCGACCCCTTGATATGAATCCCGTCATCATCCGGCGCGAAGGCAATCGTAGGTCGGTGAGTCTGCTCGCGGATCCGCGCAGCAAGGATGCCGATTACCCCCTGGTGCCAGTCCGGATCGAACAGCGCCAGCCCCCAGGGCAGTCCTTCCAGGTCCAGCGACATGGAAGCCAACAGTTCCTGGGCCTGGGCCTTCATTTCCCGCTCGATGGTCCGGCGTTCCCGGTTAAAGCTGTCCAGCTCAGTGGCCAGTCGCCTCGCTTCACCGGGATTGTCCGCCAGCAGGCATGCAATACCGATACTCATATCATCCAGGCGGCCGGCCGCATTCAGGCGGGGACCCACCACAAAGCCAAGGTCGGTGGAGCTGATCGCGGTGTGGTCCCGGCCCGCCACTTCCAGCAGCGCAAGGATGCCCGGCCTTGCCAGGCCCTGGCGGATGCGGCGCAAACCCTGCTCCACGAATATCCGGTTATTGTGATCCAGGGGCACCACATCGGCCACGGTACCCAGGGCCACCAGGTCCAGCAGACTGCCAAGGTTGGGTTCCGGGCTTGGCAGCCGACCCGATTCTCTCAGATATTTTCGCAACGCCGTCAGCACATAGAACATGACGCCCACGCCGGCGGCATTCTTACTCAGGAAAGGACACCCCGGCTGATTGGGGTTAACGATGGCATCGGCGTCGGGCAGGCTGTCCCCGGCGAGGTGGTGGTCCGTGACCACCACCTTCATGCCAGCGGCCCGCGCGGCGGCGATCCCTTCGTGGGCGGAAATGCCGTTATCGACGGTCACCAGAAGGTCGGGAGCCGCGCCCTCCTCCACCAGGCGGTGGATAATACCGGGTGTCAGGCCATAGCCGTCGGCGAAGCGGCTGGGTACGCGGAAATCCACGTCACCCAGGCCGAGCATGGACAGCCCCAGCATGGCAACGGCGGTACTGGTGGCGCCATCGGCGTCGAAGTCGCCGAGAATCAACACCGATTGCTGCCCTTCAATGGCCTCAGCCAGCAGGGTGACAGCACGATCGATACCTCTGAGCGATATCGGCGAGGCAAGGTGCTTCAGCGTGTAAGCCAGTTCATCATCCGAGGTAACACCACGAACGGCGTAAAGGCGGCGCAGCAAAGGGGGCAGGTCCCGCCCCCAGTCCGTCACGGTTGACGGACCGGAGCGTCTCAGGATTTTTCTGGGGGTCATAGGAACTCCGGGCGCCCCGGAGGGGCGCCCCAAAGACTCAGGTCAGGCATGTTTCCAATGCTTGGCCATGAAGTCCTGAACGTCGGTCAGGTTGTTGCCCAGCACGGTATAACGCTCTTCCCGCTCGAACAGATCCGCCATATGGGCGGGCAGCTGCGGCTTAACTGTCAGGCCGGCCTCGGCAATCGCATCCGGGAACTTGGCCGGGTGCGCGGTGCCCAGGGTGATCATGGGCACGGCCGGGTCGCGGCGACAGCTACGGGCTGCCTTGACCCCGATGGCGGTGTGGGGATCCAGCAGGTACTCGTTCTCTTCATACACCTGGCGAATTGTCTCGCAGGTGGTCTTGTCATCCACCGCATCACTGTCAAACAGCTTGCGGGCATGGCGCCAGCGGTAGTCCTCGATACTGACCGGCCCCTTGGCCGCGTTTTCCAGCAGCAGTTTCACAGCCGCACCATCACGACCGTGAAGATCAAACAGCAGGCGCTCGAAGTTACTGGACACCATGATGTCCATACTCGGAGACAAGGTGTGCTCCAACTGATGCTGCTCGTAGCGATTACCACTCATGAACCGATGCAGGATATCGTTACGATTGGTGGCAATTACCAGCTGGGAGACGGGCAGCCCCATCTTCTTCGCCAGGTAACCCGCGAAAATATCCCCGAAGTTACCGGTAGGAACGGAAAACGCCATGGAGCGATCCGGCCCGCCCAGTGCCAGCGATGCCTGGAAGTAGTACACAATCTGGGCCATGATCCGCGCCCAGTTGATGGAGTTCACTGCCGCCAGTCTCGCCTTGCCGCCGAGGAAGGACTGGTCGCCAAAGCTGGCTTTCACCATCCGCTGGCAGTCGTCGAAGTTACCCTCGATGGCCAGGTTATGGATGTTGTCGCCCGGCACCGTCGTCATCTGACGGCGCTGCACCTCAGAGACCCGCTGGTGCGGATGGAGAATGAAGATGTCCACATGCTCGCAGCGACGACAGCCCTCTATGGCCGCCGAACCGGTATCTCCGGACGTAGCACCCATGATCACCGCGTGCTCATTACGCTTCGCCAGCACATAGTCCAGCAAGCGGCCCAGCAGCTGAAGAGCGAAGTCCTTGAACGCCAGGGTCGGCCCCCGGAACAGTTCCAGCACCCACTCATTGGTATCCAGCTGAACCAGCGGCGCTACCGCCTTGTGGGCAAACACGCCGTAGGTTTCGTCCAGCATTTTCCGGAAATCCTCCTCCGGAATTGCATCGTCAACAAACGGGTACATGATGTTGAATGCCAGTTCGCTGTAGGACAAACCCCGCCAGCTGCGAATTTCCTCGAGGCTGAAATGAGGAAGGGACTCGGGCACATAGAGCCCGCCGTCAGTGGCCAGGCCGGTCAGCAGGACGTCCTCGAAGCCCAGCGCGGGTGCTTCACCCCGTGTACTGATGTATCTCACGTGCTTACCTGTCAGTTGAAATTTTCTGCGCGGATGCGGACAACCTGGTCATCCACCTCGTCCAGGGCTTCCAGCTCCTCGATGGCCTGGTTGACCTGGCGCTCCTGTACGGTGTGGGTGAGGATGATCACTGGAATCCGGCCATCGTGGACCTCGGATTCCTTCTGCATGATGGATTCAATATTGATGCCGTGTTCACTGAGGATCGACGCCACCTTGGCCAGCACACCCGGACGATCCAGGGCCTGGATACGGAGGTAGTAAGCCGACTGGGTGTACTCCATGGGCAACACTTCCAGGTCCTCAATGGCCTCCGGTGCGAAGCCAAGATAGGGTACCCTCCCCTGGCCTCCAGCCTGGATGGTTCGAGCCACATCAACAATGTCAGCAATCACGGCAGAGGCAGTGGCTTCATCGCCGGCACCCGGGCCGTAGTACATGGTCTGGCCCACGGCATCACCATCCACCAGTACGGCGTTCAGGACACCATCTACCTGGGCGATCAGGTGGCTCTGGGGCACCAGCGTGGGATGGACCCGAAGTTCAATGCCACCTTCACGGCGGCGGGCGATACCAAGGTGCTTGACCCGGTAACCCAGCAGCTCGGCATGGGCAATGTCGTAGGGAGTCAGGCGGGAGATACCTTCGGTGTAGGCGCGGTCAAACTGCAGTGGCACACCGAAGCTGGCCGAAGCCATGATCGTGAGTTTGTGGGCGGCGTCGACACCCTCCACGTCGAAGGTCGGATCAGCTTCCGCGTAACCCAGGTCCTGGGCCTCCTGCAGCACTTCGTTGAAGGGACGTCCCTTGCGCATCTCGGTCAGGATGTAGTTGCCGGTACCATTGATGATACCTGCCAGCCAGTCGATCCGGTTGGCCGCCATGCCCTCACGGATCGCCTTGATCACCGGAATACCACCGGCCACACCAGCCTCATAGGTAACCGCAACACCCGCCTCGGCGGCCGCTTCAAAGATCTCATTGCCATGGACGGCAATCAGCGCCTTGTTCGCAGTGACCACATGCTTGCCGTTGGCAATGGCGGCGAGGACCAGCTCACGAGCTGTTTCATAACCGCCGATCAGTTCCACGACCACATCCACATCGGGATCGTTGACCACGTCCATGATGTCGGTGCTGAATGGAATATCACCAAGGTCAATGTCATCACGCCAGGTACGTGTAGCCACTCGTACCGTGCGGATAGCGCAACCAGCACGGCCGGCGATCAGACCGGCATTCCTGGCCAGCACATTGAATGTTCCGCCACCGACGGTCCCCAAGCCGCAGATTCCGACCCTGACTTCTTTCAAGCTTCACCTCAATGCCCGATGGATGATAATCGTGGGGCACTAGTATACCGATTAGCCGGGCTCAGAACAGCACCACCCGGCCAATATCGGGCATGGGCTCAGAGCAGGCCGAGCCCCTGTGCCAGCTTGTCTGCCGGTATGTAGCCGCGAATCATGTTGCCATCTTCTGTCAGGATGGCAGGGGTTCCGGTTACACCCACTTCGCGGCCCAGCTGATACTGGTCTGCCACCGGGTTATCACAACTGGCCTGCGACACCTTTTCTCCCGCCTTGGCCCTGTTCATGGCTTCGAGCTGATTGTCAGCGCACCATACTGACTCATACTTGGTGAAGGACGGCGTACCAGGGCCGGAACGGGGAAAGGCATAGTAATTCACGGTGATGCCCAGCTCGTTGAGTCGGTCCATTTCGTCGTGGAGTTTGCGGCAGTATGGGCAGTCAATATCGGTGAATACGTCAATCTCGGCTTTCTGTTCACCAGTGGCCGGATAGGTAATCAGACCCTCATCGCCAAACGCCGCCATGGTGTCTGCACGCTCCCCTGAACGCGCCTTTTCAGTGACGTTGACAACCCCCTGGTCGGTCAGTTGCAGCAGCTCGCCAGCCAGGATGTACTGACCATCCCCGGTAGCGTAGATCATGTCACGATTGTTCGTCCGCACCTCATACAGGCCAGGCACGGCGGACTCTTTCACCGCATCGACCCGAAGGCCCGGGACCGCCTCGCTCAGCCGCTTGGTAATGGCTTCTTCCGGAGTTTCCGCTACTGCCTGGGGAGCCGCCAGAAACAGGCTCAGCACCAGGGCGGCTACCAGGCCAGTGGACTCGCCACGAACGAAACGGGATAACAGTTGCTTCATGGATAACCCTGCTTTATCAAAAGGGATGGATTAAGGTTTCGGCGCACAGTAGATCAAAGCCCTGCCCCGGGGGCAATTGCTCACTGACTGGTTTGTGACTGACCCGCAGTGAAAAAGTTCAGCCCCGGGGGTGATGGGTTTGATGCAGGTCCTGCAGGCGCTGGCGGGCAACATGGGTATATATCTGGGTTGTCGACAGGTCGGCGTGCCCCAGCAACATCTGCACGACCCTCAGGTCCGCGCCATGGTTCAGCAGGTGGGTCGCGAATGCATGGCGCAGGGTATGGGGTGACAGCTTCTTGCTGATACCGGCCCGGCCGGCATAGTGTCGAATGCGGTACCAGAAAGCCTGGCGGCTCATGGCGCTGCCCCGATTGCCGGGAAACAGGTCATCCGAGACCTTTCCGCGCAACAGGTCACCCCGAGCCTCATTCATATACCGAAGCAGCCAGTCGATTGCCTCCTCCCCCATCGGCACCAGTCGCTCCTTGTCGCCCTTGCCGGTAACCCGGATAACACCCTGGCGCAGATTCACCTGGTCCACCCGCAGGGAAACCAGTTCACTCACCCGCAGGCCGCAGCCGTAAAGGATCTCAAGCATGGCCCGGTCCCGCAGCTCCAGTCGCTCGTCCTGTACCTTTTCGTTCAGCGGCTCGTTGAGCAGGGCCTCGACATCAGCCTCTGTCAGGGTATCTGGTAATCGGCGAGCAAGGCGTGGACTTTCAATGCGCAGGGTGGGATCTTCCGATATCAGCTGCTCCCGCAGGAGATAACGATAGAACCGGCGCAAGCCGGACAGGCGCCTGGCCGCTGTGGCATTCTTGCGCCCCTGAACAAACGCTGAGGATATCCAGTCCAGCAGATGCTGGCGACTTACCCCGTCCAAGGCAGGGGCACCGGGGCGCTCAACAAGCCACCGGGAGAGCTGACCCAGGTCGCTGCCATAGGCGGATCGGGTTTTCTCCCCCAGCCCGTCCTCCAGCCAGAGCGCATCAAGAAAACGCTGGATGAGACGCTCATCGTCTTCGCGAAGGGCTTGCCTGCGACCTCGCTCTGCCATTCTGGAGCCCCCTAAACGGCGCACTCAAACCCCAAACATGAAAAAGGGCAGCCGAAGCCACCCTTTTTCACTCCTGCAAACAGCATACAACCCTGCCCGCAGTGATACCCGCCAAGCTGATACTCAGCCCAGCTTCTCCTTGATCCGCGCGGCCTTGCCGGACAGTTCACGGAGGTAGTAGAGCTTGGCCTGACGCACGTCACCGCGACGCTTCACGGAGATGCTGTCGATCAGCCTGGAGAACGTCTGGAAGGTACGCTCAACGCCAACACCGTAGGAAACCTTGCGTACGGTGAAGGAAGAGTTCATACCACGGTTACGCTTACCGATAACCACGCCTTCAAAGGCCTGCAGACGCTCACGGTTACCCTCGGTTACGCGGACCTGGACAACCACGGTGTCACCCGGTGCAAACTCGGGAACTTCCCGGTTCATCTGCTCCGCTTCAATCTGACTGATGATGTCGTTCTTGCCACTCATCGTTATGTGCTCCTGATACCCAATCTCATAATGCCCTGATTCAATCAGAGGCACCCGGTTCGTTTAAAATCTCGTCCAGCAGCTCACGCTCTTCGTCCGTCAGCACCCGCTGCTCCAGCAGGTCGGGGCGTCGCTCCCGGGTTCGCCTCAGCGACTCTTTGAGCCGCCAGCGCCGGATCTGTTCGTGGTGACCGCCTAACAACACATCCGGAACTACCTGACCCTCGTAGACTTCGGGCCGGGTGTAGTGCGGACAATCCAGCAGACCGTCAGCAAAGGAATCCTGCTCCGCTGACTGCGCATGACCCAGCGCTCCGGGGATGAGGCGTGTAACCGCATCAATGACGGCCATGGCCGCCAGTTCGCCACCGGAAAGAACAAAGTCTCCCAGCGACACTTCCCGATCGACTTCCGTCGAGATCAGGCGTTCGTCCACCCCCTCGTAACGACCCGCCACGAGGATCAGACTGTCCTGTGAAGCCAGCGACTCCACCACCTGCTGATCCAGCCTTTCACCCTGGGGTGAGAGGTACACCACACAGGCGTTTCCCGGCGCCTCCTCGCGGGCGGCATGGATAGCATCCCGCAAGGGCTGGATCTTCATCAGCATGCCGGGGCCGCCGCCGTATGGCCGGTCGTCCACGGTGCGATGCCGGTCATGGGTAAATTCCCGCGGGTTCCAGCTGTGAAAGGTCAGCAGACCTTCACGAACTGCCCTGCCGGTAATCCCGTAGTCGGTGACCGCACCAAACATCTCGGGGAAAAGGCTAACCGCGCCAATCCACACCCTCAGAACTCCGGATCCCAGTCGACAACGAGCTTGTCAGCCGCCAGGTCCACTTCCCTGACTACCTGGTCAGGGAGATAGGGAATCAGCCGCTCACGCTGGTCTATCGAGGCATCGTCTGCCCGCACGACCAATACATCGTTGGCACCGGTCTCCATCAGGTGGTGCACCCTGCCAAGGCGCTCACCCGCTACCGTGACTACGCTGAGTCCTTCCAGCTGATGCCAGTAGTACTCACCTTCCGGCAACGGCGGCAGTTCCGATAACGGAACCCGTATTTCAGCGCCGCCGTAGGTCTGCGCCAGGTCACGGTCATCAATACCCTTGAGCTTGACCACAATGCCGGGGCCATGGCGCCGGCCAGCTTCAAGCTCTGCCGGAATACGCTTGCCGTCATGGAGCAATGTCCAGTGCCGGTAGTTCAGAATTCCGTCAACGGGGTCTGTGTAGGAGTAAACTTTCAGCCACCCCTTGACCCCGAAAACCGAGGTAATCCGGCCGATCACAGTTTCCTGTGGATGCTGTGTCATGCCAGGTCCCCGGTAAAGCGCTTACTTGGCAGCAGCCTTCAGCAGCTGTGCTACACGCTCGGAAGGCTGCGCACCCTGGTTAATCCAGTACTGCACGCGTTCCTGGTCAACACGCAGACGCTCTTCCTGACCACGAGCTACCGGGTTGAAGAAGCCTACACGCTCGATAAAACGACCATCACGGGCGTTACGGCTGTCGGTTACTGCCAAGTGGTAAAAAGGACGCTTCTTGGCGCCGCCACGAGCCAAACGGATTGTTACCATTTCGACCAATATCCTGTTCAGTTGTACGAACTTTGTACGATGCGTACGGTATGCCTTGGCAGCCGCACGTCGACCCATACTCGAAAGGGGCGCTATTCTATGCTAATTCCCCGGTAAAGAAAACAGGCAACACGTCCCGATTTCTACATACGCCCAAATGGCGGCATACCCCCTCCACCAGGGGGCATCATACCCTTCATTCCGCGCATCATGTTCTGCATGCCGCCCTTCTTGCCGAACTTCTTCATCATCTTCTGCATCTGCTTATGCTGCTTCAACAGGCGATTGATGTCCTGGATCTGGGTGCCAGAGCCAGCCGCAATACGGCGCTTGCGGGAATTATTGATGGTATCCGGGTAACGACGCTCTTTCGGCGTCATGGAACAAATGATGGCTTCCATCTGACCGAAGGTCTTGTCGTTGACCTGGCTCTGGGCCATCTGGGCCATTTGCCCCATGCCCGGCAGCTTGTCCAGCAAACCGGCCATACCACCCATATTCTTCATCTGCTGAAGCTGGTCGCGGAAGTCCTCGAGATCAAAGCCCTTACCCTTCTTGATCTTCTTGGTGAGCTTTTCTGCCTTTTGCTTGTCCAGCTTGCGCTCGGCCTCCTCAATAAGGGAGAGCACATCCCCCATACCGAGGATCCGCGACGCCACCCGATCAGGATGGAACGGCTCCAGGGCGTCAGATTTCTCACCCACACCCATAAACTTGATGGGCTTACCGGTAATATGGCGCACAGACAGGGCGGCACCACCGCGGGCGTCGCCATCCGTCTTGGTAAGCACCACACCGGTCAACGGCAGGGCGTCACTGAAGGCCTTGGCGGTATTGGCGGCATCCTGGCCGGTCATGGCGTCCACCACGAACAGCGTTTCCGCCGGGTTGACTGCCTTATGGAGGCGGCCAATCTCACCCATCATCTGCTCATCAACGTGGAGCCGGCCGGCAGTATCCAGAATGACCACATCCACATGCTTCTTGCGGGCCGCGTCAATGGCACCCTCGGCGATGGCAACCGGGTCCTGGTCTGCCGAGCTGGGGAAGAAGTCCACACCAACTTCGCCGGCGAGGGTTTCCAGCTGACGGATAGCGGCGGGCCGATAGATGTCGGCACTGACCACCATTACGGACTTCTTCTCACGCTCCCTCAGCAGGCGCGCCAGCTTGGCAACGGTAGTGGTCTTACCGGCACCCTGCAGGCCTGCCATCATGATGACGGCGGGCGGGCGCACGGCGAGGTTCAGCTTTTCATCACCGGACCCCATTACATGCTCCAGCTCCTGCTGGACCACTTTCACAAACACCTGGCCCGGAGTCAGGCTGCGCTGGACCTCCTGCCCAAGAGCCCGCTGCCGAACCCCCTCAACAAAGGATTTGACCACTGGCAGGGCAACGTCGGCCTCAAGCAGGGCCATGCGAACTTCCCGCAGGGTTTCCTTTATATTGTCATCGGTCAGCCTGGCCTGGCCGGAAATTTTCCTGAGACTCCCCGAGAGTCGGTCTGTCAGGTTTTCAAACATGGTGGTATCCGTAGCCCTGAGAATGAATCGCTGAAACGGCAGCGCCCTGTTTGCCGGACACTGGTGACCGGGCAATTCCGTGTAGTTGTGCCGGGACATGACGCCGCACGCAAACCGGTTGATTCCGGTTGCACAATCACGACATTATAACCAGACTAACGCGCTGAAACGACCAGCCCGGTCATTTCGGTATGCCGAAACCCGAAAGCCCGGACCCTATCACATAACCACCAACCAGGAATGCCATGGGAACGCTGATTCTCGCTGTAACCACCCTGTTCCTCTATAGCATTGGCACTGCCCTCCAGGCGCTTGGCTTCAGGGGTCGCATCAGCGTCAACAAGAACATCCTTACCGTCATCGGCGCCCTGGGCCTGGTTGCCCACGGCCTGCTGGTGTGGCGCACCCTGTTTCAGGACGGTGCCCTGAACCTTGGTTTTTTCCAGAGCTCGCTATTGATCTCCTGGCTGATGGTTGCACTGCTGCTAATCATGAACCTGCGAAAGCCCCTCGATGGCCTGTTTCTCGGGGTTTATCCATTGGCCTGCATCACGGTGGTTTTCGCGCTGCTGACCCACGCACCACCCCGTTTTATCCAGCGGGATGATTGGGGCATTCTGTCCCACATTGCGCTCTCGGTCACCGCCTACAGCCTGTTTGCGCTGGCAGCGGGTCAGGCATTGTTACTCTACTTTCAGAACCGCCAACTCAAGCAAAACTACAACAGCCCGCTGGTCCGTAACCTGCCACCCCTTCAAACCATGGAGTCGTTGCTGTTCGAGCTGGTGTGGGCCGGCGTGATCCTGCTGGTACTGGCTATTGTCACCGGCGCAATCTTTGTCAGTGACCTGTTCGCCCAGGACCTGGCCCACAAAACCGTATTCTCCCTTATTTCACTGGCGGTTTTTGCCGCCCTGCTGATCGGGCGCCAGACCCAGGGCTGGCGAGGCATCACGGCAAGCCGCTGGACCCTTGCCGGCTGCGCCCTTTTGGCCCTCGCCTATTACGGCAGCAAGTTCGTACTCGAACTGGTCTTCCACCGGGCAGGTTGACACCCGGCTTGCCGGACCCTATTTTTCCCCTTCATACGCAACACAAGGACCTCCTCTCTTGAACGAGGCATCGCTAACGGCGCTGTTCTTCCTGCTTGCCGGCCTGATCGTTCTATCGGCTTTTTTTTCCAGCTCCGAGACCGGGATGATGTCCCTCAACCGGTATCGCCTCAAGCACATGGCCAAGACCGGCCATCGTGGTGCGCGCCGGGCACAGTCCCTGCTGCAGCGTACCGACCAGCTGATCGGGGTCATCCTGATCGGCAATAACTTTGTCAACATCCTGGCCTCATCCATTGCCACGGTTATTGCGATCCGCCTCTGGGGAGATGCCGGCATTGCCATTGCTACGGTAGCCCTGACCATCGTAATCCTGATTTTCGCCGAGGTAACACCGAAGACCCTGGCCGCTCTTTTCCCCGAAAAGATCGCCTTCCCTGCCAGCCACGTGCTCGGCCCCCTGCTGAAGATCCTTTATCCGGTGGTCTGGGCCGTTAACCTGTTTACCGGCCTCATCCTGCGGATGCTCAGAGTGTCTCCTGATGACGCCAACTCTGAACACCTGTCGCGGGAGGAGCTGCGCACCCTGGTAAACGAGGCCGGGGCCCTCATCCCGTCCAAGCACAAGGATATGCTGGTCAGCATCCTTGACCTGGAAAAGGTCACGGTGAACGACATTATCGTGCCCCGCAATGAGATTGTGGGCGTTGACCTGGATGATGACATCGAAACCATCCTGCGACAGCTACGCACCAGCCAGCATACCCGCCTGCCGATCTACAAGGGTGACATCAACAACATCCAGGGCGTGCTGCACCTGCGTAACGTATCCCGCCTGCTGATGCAGGACGACGTCAACAAGGCCATGCTGATGCAGCTTTCCCGGGAGCCCTACTTCATTCCCGAGAGCACCCCGCTAAATACCCAGCTGATCAATTTCCAGAAGGCGAGGCGTCGTTTCGGCATCGTAGTGGATGAATATGGTGACGTACTCGGCATCGCCACCCTGGAAGATATCCTGGAAGAGATTGTCGGTGACTTCACAACGGACTACTCGGAAACCAGTCCGGACATAATCCCCCAGGACGACGGCACCTTCATCATTGACGGCAGTGCTGCAGTGCGCACCATCAACAAGAACCTGAACTGGAAGCTTCCCACCGACGGCCCCAAAACCCTTAACGGACTGATCACCGAGACCCTGGAGTCCATCCCGGAAACCAATGTTTGCCTGGTCATCCACGGCCACCGGGCCGAAGTACTGCAGATCAAGGACAACGTAGTCAAGGCCGCCATCGTGCACCCCATGCCAAGGAAGAAATCCTTCATCCGCAAACGCGCCACCTGATGATATATTCAAACGTTCTAATAATTGACTTTTAACAAGATCATGATTTAAACGATTCCTTGACCGTCATAGCTCCTCTACCCAAAACTGAATCTGTGCGACAGATTGACGCGCAAGCAGCTTGCAGGGCGAAGGTTTGCCTCAGCCACTGCAGGTTGCCCGACAACAATAAGAGGAGAAGGTCCATGAGCCTTTCACATACCGTAGGTCTGCTCACTCATCCTGATGAAGAGTGGGAAGCTATTCGTAATGAATCTGAATCTGTTTCGAAGCTCTATTTTGGCCATATTTTGCTATTGGCCCTTATTCCAGCGGCAGCCGCATTCTACGGAACCACCCAGGTCGGCTGGCAGGTTGGAGGCAGCCAGGTCATAAAACTGACAATGGGCAGCGCACTCCAGCTCTGCGCCCTGGCCTATTTCGCAATGCTTGCGGGCATCTACATCATCGGCAAGTTCATCGACTTCTTTGCGGCCACCTACGACGTCAAGGAAACCACTCCCCGGGGCGTGACCCTCGCGGCCTATACCGCCACACCCATCTTCCTGCTCGGCGTTATAGCCGTATATCCCAACATCTGGGTGAACATGGCGGTCGGCATTGCGGCCATCGCCTATGCGGTCTATCTTCTCTATCAAGGCTTGCCAATCCTGATGAAGATCCCGGAAGAGCGTGGCTTCATGTTTGCCTCGTCAGTGCTGACAGTGGGCCTGGTAATGTTCGTAGGCCTGCTCGCCATCAGCGTGGTGATCTGGAGCATGGGCATTGGCCCCCAGTACGTCAGCTGAGCCTGACGGTAATGCGCCAGCAGGACCGAGAGGCCGGCCCGAAAGGGCCGGCCTCTCTGCGCAATAAGCCTGTCCAAGAAAATGCTTATATCGCTTTTCGGGACAGGGCCATATTGTTACTAATAATTAATCGTGTAACCTCGGTATATTTTGCGATAGATTACGCAGATAACTAACGATCTCAGAGTAAGCTCGGTAACGTATCCGGTTGAGGCGTATCAGGAGTCAGCCATGAACAGACAATCCGGCATACATTACCTGCACGACAGACCCAGTGCAGGAGGGCCGGTTACCGTTCCTCCGGAAGTGTCCCGGATTCGGGATACCGTGGTAGCAGGGTTAGGCGACCTTCTGCAGGGCGCATTCGATGCCGTGGATGACTCCCTCTTCGAGCTTGCCAATAACGCCCGCAGCAACAACGAGCAAAACCGCTATTTCGAGGCGATGCGGGAAATCCGCATCAAGCGCAAAGGTGTGGAGAAGCAGTTCCAGCACTCCGTTGGCGCCCTCTTTGATCATCCGCCACTGGCCGATGCGGACCAGAATTCCCAGGACCAACCGCGACAGCAGGACTCCACATCTGCCGACAGCCTCTCGCTGGTACAGGAC
>Ga0098066_1000267_pt1 | contig 16874 bp, 13 predicted proteins | sample 25BtaG_FD_76332 | JGI IMG/M metagenome (GOLD analysis project Ga0098066, IMG submission 76332) | Marine viral communities from Cariaco Basin, Caribbean Sea - 25B_WHOI_OMZ_CsCl | ecosystem: Environmental > Aquatic > Marine > Oceanic | place: Caribbean Sea: Cariaco Basin | collected 2014-11-08
GCCTCCACTATCTCGACGTCAATAAAGTTCCCAACCACTTCCGGATTCTCGTGCCGGAAGTTCACGATCCGGTTGTTTTCCGTGCGCCCCGCATACTCCCCGGGATCTTTCTTGGACAGGCCGGTCACCAGGATCCGTTGGGTGGTGCCCACCATCTTGCGGCTGATGTCCATGGCCTGCTGGTTGATTCGCTGCTGCAGGATGGCCAGGCGCTGTTTCTTGACGTCCATCGGGGTATCGTCCGGCAGGTCGGAGGCCGGGGTGCCGGGACGGGCGCTGTAGATGAAGCTGAAGGACACGTCGAAGCCGATGTCATTGATCAGCTTCATGGTGTCTTCGAAGTCCTTGTCGGTCTCCCCGGGGAAGCCGATGATGAAGTCGGACGAGAAGCTGATGTCCGGGCGGATCTTGCGCAGGCGGCGCAGCTTCGATTTGTATTCGATCGCCGTATGGCCGCGTTTCATGGCTGCCAGGATGCGGTCGGAGCCGCTCTGCACCGGCAGGTGCAGGTGGCTGACCAACTCCGGCACGCGTTGGTAGACGTCGATCAGCGCGTCCGAGAACTCCACCGGGTGCGAGGTGGTGTAGCGGATGCGATCGATGCCGTCGATGGTGGCGATCACTTCGATGAGTTCCGCCAGGTCCATGGTGTCGCCGTCGTGGGTTTCGCCCCGGTAAGCGTTGACGTTCTGGCCCAGCAGGTTTACCTCACGCACGCCCTGGCTGGCCAGGTGGGCGACTTCCACGATGACGTCGTCCACAGGTCGGCTGACTTCTTCGCCACGGGTGTAGGGCACCACGCAGAAGGTGCAGTACTTGCTGCAGCCTTCCATGATCGACACGAAGGCGGAGGGGCCATTGGCGCCGGGCTCCGGGAGGTTGTCGAACTTCTCAATTTCCGGGAAGCTGACATCCACTACGCCGACACCATTACCCTTGGTCCTGATTTCGGTGATCATGTCCGGCAGGCGGTGCAGGGTCTGGGGGCCGAACACCATGTCCACGTAGGGCGCCCGGTCGATAATCGCCTGGCCTTCCTGGCTCGCAACACAACCGCCGACGCCGATGATCAGTTCCGGCTTGTGCTTTTTGAGACCCTTCCAGCGGCCGAGTTGGTGGAAGACCTTTTCCTGGGCCTTTTCCCGGATGGAACAGGTGTTCAGCAACAGGATGTCGGCGTCTTCCGGGGTGTCGGTCATTTCCACCGCTTCGCCGGTCTTGAGCAGGTCCGCCATGCGGGCGGAGTCGTACTCGTTCATCTGGCAGCCGTGGGTCTTGATGTAAAGCTTCTTGGCCATGGGTCTCAACTAACCTGGTGAATTCGGCGCCTGCGGGACGCTGGCAGAATCGGACCGCGTATTATAACGGTGTGGCTATTCATCAACCACCGTTGTCTCGGTTAGTTGGTAGTCAGTTATGGTAAAATGCCGGGCTTTTACGGCCCTGATGCTCTCCGACCGCAGTAGAAGACCTGACTATGACTCCCGAACGCCTCGCCCGTATCAAGCAGATCCTGGACACCCGCCAGCCTGATCTCAGTGTACTGACTGACCAGGTCCACAAGCCCCGCAACCTGTCCGCCATTATCCGCTCCTGCGATGCCTTTGGCCTGGCCAATATGCACGTGGTGTGGCCGAAAGAGGGTTTCAGGGCGTTCCGCAAGACCGCCGGGGGCAGCTATAACTGGGTTCGTACCCATACCCACCCGACCATGGACGAGGCGGTTGCCTCTCTGAAAGCCAGGGGCCACAGGCTGTATGCGGCCCAACTGTCCGACCGGGCGGTGGATTACCGGGAGGTGGACTATACCGTGCCCTGTACCGTGATCATGGGCAACGAAGTGGATGGGGTCAGCGCCAACGCCTCCGACCAGGCGGACGAGCACATCATCATTCCGATGATGGGCATGGTGGAGTCCCTGAATGTGTCCTCGGCCTGCGCGATTATTCTGGCCGAGGCCCAGCGGCAGCGGAAACTGGCGGGCCTGTTCGACCAGCGACGGCTGCCGGAGGAAGACTACATGCGCCTGCTGTTTCAGTGGTGCCAGCCCACAGTCAAACGCTACTGCGACGACCGGAATCTGCCCTATCCCCCCATCGACCCCGAAACGGGGGAACTGATCGACGGGGTCGGGTGGATGAACCAGGTTCGCAAGCAGCGGCATCCGGAGCTGGCGGAAGACTGAGCGACTGTATTATTCGTTGTCCCGGCCTTCGAGATACCGCTGCAACTGCTCCCGCAATGCCTTGGGCAGGCGGGTGATGGTGAGGGCGTCCTTGTCGCGGTCGTAGTAGACCGCCTGGTTGACCAGGTCCGACGAGAACGACAGGCTCATGCCGCCACCGGAGCCGGCGATGCGCACCAGCTTCTTCACCTTGCGGTGGTCCGGGTGCAGTACGCCGCTTTCCGGTATTTCGGCGGCCTGTGAGGCGAACTCCCGGAAACGCTCGGGCTGGCTTTCGTCCAGGTAGCCCGAAAGCGCGCCGATTTCCACCGGCTCACCCAGGGCGTGCTGTTCCTTGCAGAACTCGTATGCCTTTGCACGAACTTCGCCCGCCTTTTCCGGTTCGGAAGACTTGGCGAAGGCTTCCACGGCGTCCAGGAAGGTCACGGTTTCCTTTTCCACATCCACCTGGTTGGTAAAGCCACTCAGGCGGATGAACAGGTCGCCGCCTTCGCCCGTGCCGCGGCCATGGACCAGGGTGAGGTGGTTGTCGCTGCCGTTGTCACCCAGCCAGTCGTCCAGCTCAATGCGCAGTGCCAGGTTAAGGCGGGACAGGCTGAGTACGTCAGTGGCGTCCAGGGCCTGGTTGCTGTCAAAGCGCATGGCACTGTCACTCTCCAGTACCAGCAGGTAGGCCACTTCACCATCGGCCAGCGCCTCGTGGACCAGCATCAGGTGACCGGAGAACTCCTCCTGAGCGCTATCTAGCAATTCCTTGAACTGGCCGAACAGCCGGTCGGTCAGGGAGGCGAAGGATTGTTTCTCTTCCATATAGTCTTTCAGCCAGGCGCTGAACGGATGTTCGCCGATGTCTTCGGAGAACCGGCCGTACTTCTTGCCCGGCTTGCTGTTGAACAGGCGTTTCATCTGCTTGTGCAGCATCTCGTAGTCGCCGCCAGGTTCCTGCAAGGGGTCGCCGGCTTGCAGCCGGGCAGGCTGTCCGGGCTGGAACTGGCTGGCAAAGGCGGTTCTCAGGTGCTTGATGGCCATGGTACGGATGTTCCTGCTGATGATTCCGGGAAGTGAGGGGCGGATTTTGCCACGGATGGCCGGGCTATTCGATGCCGTGGCGCGCCAGGGCCCAGTAAACGTGTTCGCGGACCAGTTCCGAGGGGTGGTCAGCCCTTGATTTCAATGCCTCAATCACCGGAATGGTGGACGGCGCATTACCCAGGCCCACCGCCAGGTTGCGTAGCCAGCCTTCGTAGCCGGTGCGGCGAATGGCAGAGCCCTCGGTGCGCTTGAGGAATTCGTCTTCGGTCCAGCGGAACAGCTCGGCCAGGGTACTGTTATCGAGGTTGTGCCGTGGGCTGAAGTCTTCTTCCATGGTTGGCTTGCTGAAGCGGTTCCAGGGGCAGGCCAGTTGGCAGTCGTCGCAGCCAAATACCCGGTTGCCCATCAATGGACGCAAATCTTCGGGTATGGTGCCTTTCAGTTCGATGGTCAGATAGCTGATGCAGCGCCGGGCATCCAGCACGTAAGGCCCGGCAAAGGCGTTGGTGGGGCAGGTGTCCAGGCAGGCGGTGCAGCTGCCGCAATGGTCCTTCTCAAAGGCCGGCGTAACCGGCAGCGGTGCTGACGTGAATATCTCCCCCAGGAAGAAATACGAGCCGGCCTTCGGGTTCAGTACCAGGGTGTTTTTGCCGATCCAGCCCAGGCCGGCCCGCTGGGCCAGGGCTTTTTCCATCACCGGGGCACTGTCGGTAAAGGCCCGATAGTCGTACCCCTGCAATTCCGAGTCAATGCGTTTGGCCAGGTGGGTCAGGCGCTTGCGGATCAGCTTGTGGTAATCCCGGCCCAGGGCGTAGCGGGTGACATAGGCCTTCTCCGGGTCTTGCAGCACCTGCTGAGGGTTATCTGGTGCGTTGCGGTAGTCCATGCGAACCGAGATGACCCTTTCAGTGCCGGGCACCAGGGAGGTCGGCGTATAGCGTTTGTCGCCGTGGTGGCTCATCCATTCCATCTCTCCCTGCAGGCCCTGTTCCAGCCATTGCAGCAAGCGCTGGGCGTGCACGCCGGTTTCCGGCCTGGTGATGCCGATATCGCTGAAGCCCAGCTCCCGGGCCCATTCGCGGATACGGGCAGGGAAATCTTCGAGTGCAGAGGTCATGGATCGGAGTTACTATTGGTTAAAGTGTGGTCTACGCCTGAATTTTGCTATGCTTAACAGATAGCTGGCAAAAACAGTTAAACTGGATTCTTGAAACCTGACAGGTTCTGGCCCGTTATGCCGACAACCCACAGCTTAACAGAATCGCTCTTCACTGCAGATGGTGTGCAGGCCATTGATCGCTTTCTTATTGAAGATCAAGGTGTTGATGGGTATGAGCTGATGCAGAAAGCCGCCCGTGCCGCTTTCCGGCAACTGGTGCGGCACTGGTCAGATGCAGCGTCTGTGCTGGTGCTTTGTGGGGCTGGCAATAATGGTGGCGATGGGTACCTGGTGGCCCTCAATGCCCTGCGTCAGGGACTTGCGGTTGACTGTATCGCCGTTGCGGATCCGCAAAAACTGTCTGGTGATGCCCGTCGAGCCTGTCGGGATGCGGAAGAGGCTGGCGTAGCCATCCGTCAGTGGCAGGCCCTCGCGGGGGACGAGCGGGTCCGGCTTTTCGAAGGATCACCGGTGGTGGTGGATGCCATGTTGGGAACCGGTGTGCGGGGTCAACCAAGGGCACCGTTCGACGAAGTGGTTCGCCAGGTCACTGCCAGCGGCTGTCCGGTGCTGGCCGTCGACGTACCTTCCGGGCTCGACGCCAGTCGTGGTGTGGCAGAGGGTGATGCGGTGACGGCTGACATCACGGTGACCTTTATTGGCCAGAAGCTGGGTCTGTTGACGGGGCAAGGGCCGCATTTCGCGGGCGAGGTTGTCCATGACACCCTGGGTGCCGATCAGGTTTGCGAGACCTTTCCGATAGCGGCCGTGGCTTCGCTGGCCAACTGGCAGCGTTGCCAGTACTCGCTGCCACCACTGTCCCGTTCCGCCCACAAGGGCAATTTCGGGCATGTTCTCGTGATAGCCGGTGACCGGGGTTTTGGCGGTGCCGGGCTGCTGGCGGCCGAGGCCGCAGCTCGCAGCGGGGCAGGGCTGGTCACCCTGGCGACCCGGCCGGAGCATGTCGCCCCCGCGCTGTCCCGGTGTCCATCATTGATGGTTCGCGGCGTTGTGCATGGCAATGAACTGGCGCCGCTTCTCAGCAAGGCGGATGTAGTGGTGTGCGGCCCGGGTCTGGGTCAGTCCGCCTGGGGCCAGCAGATGTTGCAGCAGGTACTGGAGGCTGACAAACCCCGCTTGCTGGATGCGGACGCCCTGAACCTGATGGCGAACCGGGTACCGGTGGTTTCGGACCAGCAGGTCATCACCCCTCATCCGGGAGAAGCAGCCCGGCTGCTGTCGTGCGGTGTTTCTGATATCGAGGCGGACCGTTGTGCATCGGCCCGCTCCCTGCAGGAGCGATTTGGCGGTGTGGCCCTGTTGAAAGGCGCAGGCAGCCTGGTCGCTGCCCCGGACCAGCTTCCGGTTCTCATCGCAGGCGCAAACCCTGGCATGGCCACCGGAGGAATGGGGGATGTGTTGTCCGGTATTCTGGGGGCGTTCATGGCACAGGCCGTCAAGGCGCAAAGCATGTCATTGGCTGACGGAGTCGTGCTTGGGGCCTCGCTACACCTTGCCGCCGCTGACCGGGCTTCCAGCTGCCGAGGCTATCGTGGACTCTTGCCAATGGATGTTATCGATACGCTGCCGGGCGTTCTCGCTGGTGCAGAGTTCCGTTTGGAAAAAACCGGGGTGACTGCCATGGGGGTATCGGATGACTGAGCAGAGGTTCTGGCTGGCGGATGAGGCGGCCACTGTGGCGGCCGGTAAAAGTCTTGCAAATGCGGTGAAATCGGTGGCTTCCGCTGACGGGGTTGTTATATTCCTTCATGGCACCCTGGGCGCCGGCAAGACCACGTTCAGCCGCGGTTTTATCCAGGGCCTGGGTCACCATGGCGCGGTGAAAAGTCCAACCTACACACTGGTGGAGCCCTACGAACAGTTACAGCCCGCCACCTGGCACTTTGATCTGTACCGGCTGGGCGACCCGGAAGAGCTGGAATTCATGGGTATCCGGGATTACCTGGCGCCGGGTAATGTCTGCCTGGTGGAGTGGCCGGAACGCGGTGAGGGTATTCTGCCGGTACCGGACCTGGAGTTGACCTTGGCGCCGGAGCGTGGTGGCCGTTCGCTGGCTTTCCGGGCCCGAAGTGCCATCGGCAGGGTGCTACTGAGCCACTTGGCAGAACAGGCCGATTTCGCCGCCCGTGCCGGGCGGCAACAAACAGAGACGGACCAGGATTGAGGGCCCGCATATGACAATAACAGGATTGATTACAGGCTCATTGCGCAGGTTACTGCTACCGCTTTTCGCACTGGCGCTCACGGCTATGCCGGCCCTGGCTTCCACCGAGGTTGAGGGTGCCCGTATCTGGCCGGCACCGGATCACACCCGGCTGGTGTTTGACACCCGGTCGCCGGTGGAGCACACCATTTTTTCGCTGGAGAACCCGTCCAGGTTGGTGATTGATTTGAAAGATGCCAGCCTGAAGGCCCGGCTGGATCAACTTGACCTGAAAGGCAGCCCTGTACGCAGGATTCGCAGCGCTGCCCGCAATGGCGACGACCTGCGGGTAGTGCTGGACCTGAGCAAGGACATCAAGCCCCGCAGTTTTCAGCTCGAACCCAATCAGCAGTATGGCCATCGACTGGTCATCGACCTGATCGAGGAAGACCGGGAGTCCCTCAGCGACATGACCCGCCCCATCGTCCGTGAGGATACCGGCGGCAAGCGGGATGTCATCGTGGTGATCGATGCCGGCCATGGCGGTGAGGACCCGGGGGCTATCGGGCCTTCCGGGACCCGGGAAAAGGACGTGGTTCTCGCCCTTGCCCGTCGCCTGGAAAAGCTGATCGACAGCAAGCCCGGCTATGAGGCCCGGCTGACCCGCACAGGGGACTACTTTATCGACTTGCGCCGGCGCACGCTGCTGGCGAGAAAGCACAAGGCGGACCTGTTCGTATCGGTCCATGCGGATGCCTTCCACAGTCCCCAGCCCAGGGGTGCGTCGGTGTTTGCACTGTCCCAGCGGGGGGCGACCAGTGAGACCGCCCGCTGGCTGGCCCGCAGTGAGAACCGCTCGGACCTGATCGGTGGCGAAGGTGGGGTCACCTTGGGGGACAAGGATGATGTGCTGGCCGGCGTTCTGCTGGACCTGTCCATGACGGCAAGTATCAACGCCAGCGTGGGCGTGGGTGACTATATCCTTAAAAAGCTGGGTAATGTCACCAGGCTACACAAGTCCGGGGTGGAGCAGGCGGCGTTTGTGGTGCTCAAGTCCCCGGACATCCCCTCGATCCTGGTTGAGGCCGGGTTTATCTCCAACCCCCAGGAAGAGAGGAACCTGCTTAGCGCCGCCCACCAGAACAAGGTCGCCCAAGCCGTGTTCGAGGGCATTGACGAGTACTTCAATAACGTGCCGCCCCCCGGTACCTTGCTGGCGTGGCAAAAACGCCAGAAAGGGGGAACCGCTGTCAGCGAATACCGGGTGCAGCGGGGTGACACGCTGTCGGCCGTTGCCCGTCGCAACCAGGTCAGTGTTGAAGCTATCAAGCGGGTCAACGGCCTGACCAATGACGTGGTCATGGTTGGCCAGACCCTGCAGATTCCCAGTTCATGACAAACGGGGGCGGCTGACGCCCCCGTGAATCTGTTATCATCCGGCCATCAGTTTCACCATTCATTGATTGCCGGAGACTCATCCCTCAATGCCTTCCATCAAGCTGCTGTCCCCCCGGCTGGCCAACCAGATTGCGGCCGGGGAGGTGGTCGAACGTCCCGCCTCGGTTCTCAAGGAGTTGGTCGAAAACGCCCTGGACGCCGGAGCCCGTCGCATCGACGTGGAGGTGGAGCAGGGGGGTGTTCGCCTGATCCGGGTGAGGGATGATGGTGTTGGTATCCCGGAGGACGAGCTGCCCCTGGCGCTGAGTCGCCATGCTACCAGCAAGATCGCAACCCTGGATGACCTTGAGGCAGTGGCGTCCCTGGGTTTCCGCGGCGAGGCACTGGCCAGTATCAGCTCCGTATCCCGGCTTACACTCACCTCACGAACGGTAGAGCAGGAAGCAGCCAGCCGGGTGGAGGTGGAAGGGCGTGATATGGACGCCCGGGTTTCGCCGGCCGCCCACCCGGTAGGCACTACCGTGGAAGTGCGGGATCTGTTCTTCAATACACCGGCACGGCGCAAGTTCCTGCGAACCGAAAAGACCGAATTCGGCCACGTGGAAGAAGTGCTGCGGCGGCAGGCGCTGGGCCGGTTCGATACCGGCTTTACCCTTCGGCATAACCAGAAAGTGGTCCACAGCCTGAGGCCGGCGGAGAGCGACCTGGACCATGAGCGTCGCATTGGTTCACTGTGCGGGCAGAAGTTCATCGACAATGCCGTGGTGATCGACGCTGAAGCTACCGGGCTGAGACTTCGCGGCTGGGTTGCCCTGCCCACCTTTTCCCGCAGTCAGGCGGACCTGCAGTACTTTTTCGTCAATGGCCGTGTTATTCGCGACCGCCTGGTCGCGCACGCGGTGCGCCAGGCCTATCGGGATGTTTTGTATAATAACCGCCATCCCGCCTTTGTACTTTACCTGGAACTGGACCCGGCCAACGTGGATGTTAACGTGCACCCTACCAAGCACGAAGTCCGCTTTCGCGACGGGCGCCTGGTCCATGACTTTATCTTCCGCACCCTTCACCGGGCGCTGGCGGATGTGCGCCCGGATGACCACTTCCGCGGCGCTGTTGCCCAGTCCCTGGGGCGCGAAGCTGGCACCGATCATCCCCAGCCAGCTGCCATGCAGGCAACGGGTGGTGCGTCAGCTCCCGCTGCGGGACCGGAAGCCGGCCCGGGCTGGGCGGGTACCGAGGCCTGGAAGGCCCGCAACCAGGGGCAGCCCCGGTCACCCTGGGAAGCCAGGGATCAGATGGCCTTCTACCGGTCTCTGAGTGAAGGAGGTGGCCCCGCACAGGCCGGGGAGCTCCAGGCCCGGCCGAGACCCTATCCCCAGACCCAGCCAACCCCGGCCATGGGATCCACGGTCCCGGAAGAGGGAGAGCATGGCGAACCGCCCCTTGGCTATGCCATTGCCCAGTTGCACGGTATCTATATCCTGGCCCAGGGTCGCCAGGGCATGATCATCGTGGATATGCATGCCGCTCACGAGCGTATCACCTATGAGCGAATGAAGCGTGCGCTGGACGCCCAGGACCTGACCAGCCAGCCCTTGCTGGTACCGGTCTCCGTTGCCGTTAGCCAGAAGGAGGCAGCACTGGCGGAAGACTGTGCCGGTGACCTGGCGACCCTCGGGTTGGTGGTGGAGCGGATCGGTCCGGAAACCCTGGCGGTCAGGCAGTTGCCGGCGCTGTTGCGGGGGGCAGACGCCGAGCAGTTGCTGCGGGACGTGCTGGCGGATCTGATAACCCACGGCCAGAGTGACAGGGTGGAGGCCCAGACCCACGAGCTGCTCGGCACCATGGCCTGTCATGGCTCAGTACGGGCCAATCGCCAGCTCACGATTCCCGAGATGAATGCCCTTTTGCGGGATATGGAAGCCACTGAACGCAGCGGTCAGTGTAACCATGGCCGGCCCACCTGGACCCTGGTGACCCTGCCCGAACTGGACAAGCTGTTCCTGCGGGGCCGCTGATGGCAGTGTCATCCCCGCAGCCGCCCCTCGCCATCCTGCTGATGGGCCCAACCGCGTCCGGCAAGACAGACCTCGCTATGGAGCTGTGTGAACATCTGCCCTGCGACATCATTAGCGTTGACTCAGCGATGATATACCGGGGCATGGATATCGGCACCGCCAAGCCCTCCAGGGAAGAGCTGGCGCGGGCACCCCACCGCCTGATCGATATCTGCGACCCGGCGGAGACCTACTCGGCGGCAGACTTCCGCCGGGACGCCCTGCGCGAAATGGACGCCATTGCCCGGGCTGGTCGTATCCCGTTGCTGGTAGGCGGTACCATGATGTACTTCAAGGCCCTGCTGCAGGGTATGGGTGATCTGCCTGCCGCTAACCCCGGGGTCCGCCAGGAGTTGGAGCAACTGGCCTCCCGTGAGGGCTGGCCGGAATTGCACAGACAACTGGCAGAGGCAGACCCAATAGCGGCGGAACTGGTTCACCCCAATAACCGTCAGCGGCTATTGAGGGCACTGGAGGTTTACCGGGTAACCGGGCGCCCTATCTCGTCGTTCTGGCAAACCGGGACAAATATCAAGGATTACCCGTATTTGACCAACTGGCAGGCAGACGCGGTCCACCGGCTGCCGTATACTGTTGTCCAGTTTGCCCTGACGCCGCCAGAGCGCCAGCAGCTGCATAACCGTATCCGGGACCGCTTCCAGGCCATGCTGGAACAGGGTTTTCTGGAAGAGGTCAGGGGGCTGATGGCCCGTGGTGACCTCACACCGGACATGCCCTCCATGCGGTGCGTGGGCTATCGCCAGGTCTGGTCATGGCTGGCCGGCGAGGGTGATTACGGGGACATGGTGGAACGGGGTGTTGCTGCCACCCGGCAACTGGCGAAACGCCAGCTGACCTGGCTGAGAAAGTGGCAGGATGTGACCTGGCTCGAAACTGAAGCCAGTGAAAATCTCGCCATTGCCTTGAAAAAACTCGAATCTCACACCACATTGAAGTCGGGGCGCTGAGGATCAGGGCTTCAGGCTTTGCCGGAGGTTCACCGGGAACTTCACTGGAGGTATCCGGTCCCGATTGGCTGCTGACCTGGCATTGGTTAATGCTGGTGCGTTTGGCGGCTGTAACACAACGACGATCTGCACTATCAGAAAAATACAGGAGAAATAACATGTCAAAAGGGCACTCTCTACAAGACCCTTACCTCAACGCACTGCGCAAGGAGCGTATCCCGGTTTCCATCTTCCTGGTGAACGGTATCAAGCTTCAGGGCCAGGTAGAGTCCTTCGACCAGTTTGTCATTCTGCTTAAGAATACCGTCAGCCAGATGGTCTACAAGCATGCGATTTCCACCGTTGTACCTGCCCGGAATGTTCGCATTCCCCAGCAGAACCCGGCTGGAGAGAATGAATCGGAAGACTGACAGCACCTCGGGGTTTTGTCGTCAGGCCCGCACAGGCTGACCAGGTAATGCTGGTTCAGGCTGTGCGGGTTTTTACATTTTTATCCATTAGATTATTGCTTCGGTGTTGGGGAAAGATCTTCTCCGAAGCTGTCTGAAGAGACGGGAGAAAGACTGATTGTTTGAGCGTCCTGATGTCGGTGAGCGAGCCGTGCTTGTTCATATCGAATTCAGCTCCCATGGCAGTGCCATGGAAGACCTTGGCGAATTCCGGGAACTGGTGACGTCCGCAGGCGTTGAGCCGGTGGCGGAAGTCACGGGGTCCCGCAACCAGCCCAGCCCGAGGCTGTTCGTGGGCGAAGGCAAGCTGGAAGAAATCCGTGATATGGCGGCCGCGTGCGAGGCTGACGTGGTGCTGTTCAACCACGCCCTTAGCCCCAGCCAGGAGCGGAATATTGAACGGGAACTGAAGTGCCGGGTGCTTGACCGTACCGGTGTTATCCTCGATATCTTTGCCCAGCGGGCCCGAACCCATGAGGGCAAGTTGCAGGTGGAACTTGCCCAGTTGGAGCACATGTCTACCCGTCTCGTGCGGGGCTGGACCCACCTGGAGCGCCAGAAAGGCGGTATCGGCCTGCGCGGCCCGGGGGAAACCCAGCTGGAGACTGATCGGCGACTGCTGAGAGAACGCATCAAGGCGATTCACAAGCGTCTGGAGAAGGTGCGCCGGCAGCGGGACCAGGGGCGCCGTGCCCGAAAAAAGGCAGATATTCCTACTCTCTCCCTGGTGGGCTACACCAATGCCGGCAAGTCGACGCTTTTCAATCGTATCACTGAGTCTGGCGTCTACGCGGCAGACCAGCTGTTCGCCACCCTGGACCCGACATTGCGACGGCTGGAACTTCCCGACATCGGACCTGTCGTTATTGCGGATACAGTGGGATTTATCCGCCACCTTCCCCACAAGCTTGTGGAAGCTTTCCGGGCAACCCTGGAAGAAACCGTCCAGGCATCATTATTGTTGCACGTCGTGGACTGTCACGATGAGCGCCGGGAAGAGAACATGGAGCAGGTGGAAAACGTGCTCCACGAGATTGGCGCTGACGAAGTTCCATTCCTCCAGGTGTTCAACAAGATAGACCTGCTTGAAGACTTCACGCCGAGGGTCGAGCGTAATGAAAGTGGTGACCCAGTGCGGGTGTGGGTATCTGCCCAGACCGGGCAGGGCATGGAGTTACTCTTTGACGCGATTGTTGAGCGCCTTGCGGAAGACCTGCTCCACCAGCGAGTGGTACTGGGGCCAGCCGATGGCAAGCTCCGGGCCTTGCTTCATGAGGCGGGCTCGGTGCTCAGGGAGGATTATCTGGAGAACGGTGATGTGGCGGTGGAAGTCCGCCTGCAGAGCCGTGACTGGTTCCAGTTGCTCAGTCGCGCCGGCCTGTCGGCGGATCAGGTGAGGGTTGACGCTCCCTGATCACAGGATTCGGGTCTGTTGCCTGTGAAAACACCGCTGGCTATTGCCGGGGCACGTATAAATCCCTAGTATTTGCAGCCATTCGCAACGCTTTAAACGCATAGACGGAGAGACCTATGGCCTGGAATGAACCGGGTGGAAATCGCAACGACAACGACCCCTGGGGCACCGGTGGTGGTCGTCGTGGCGGCAACGATCAGGGGCCCCCTGACCTGGATGAGGCCCTGAAAAAGGGGCTGGACAAGCTCAACCGCATGCTGGGCGGCAAGGGTGGTAATCGCTCCGGTGGTTCCGGCGGGTCCGGCGGCAAGGGCGGTGGTGCTGGCCTGGGCGCCGTGTTTGCCCTGGGCGCCATCATCGTCGTGGGCTATGTCGTCTTCCAGTCGTTCTATACCGTCGACGAACAGGAGCGGGCCGTGGTCCTTCGCTTTGGTGAATACCATCGTACGGAAAATCCGGGTCTGCGCTTCAAGCTGCCGCTGGTGGAACAGGCGACCAAGGTTCGTGTCACCAACGTTCGTAACGCCGAGTCCCAGGGCCAGATGCTGACTGAGGACGAGAACATCGTTACCGTCGACCTCCAGGTTCAGTACCGGGTGTCCGATGCGAAGGCCTATGTGCTGAATGTCCGGGACTCAAACCAGGCCCTGGCTTTCGCCACCGACAGCGCGCTGCGCCACGAAGTGGGCAGCTCGGTGCTGGATGACGTGCTGACCGAGGGGCGTGCCGAGCTGGCCATCCGCGTCGAGCAGCGCCTGCAGCGCTTCCTCGTCGACTACGGTACTGGTCTGGAAATCGTCCAGGTCAACGTGGAAAGCACCCAGCCCCCTGAAGCGGTGCAGGATGCCTTCCGCGAAGTTCAGCGTGCCCGGGAAGACGAGCAGCGCTTCAAGGAAGAGGCCGAGACCTATCGTAACCGGATCGTTCCGGAAGCCCGGGGCCGTGCCCAACGGCTGATCGAGGAGGCCAACGCCTATCGCGATGAGGTCATCGAGCGCGCCCGTGGTGAAACTGCGCGCTTCACCGAGTTACTGTCGGTCTACCAGATGGCACCTGAGGTGACCCGTGAGCGGATGTATTTGCAGGCGCTCGAGAACGTCTACTCCAACACCACCAAGGTTCTGGTGGATACCGCCAGCACCGGCAACATGATGTACCTGCCGCTGGATCGCATGTTCGGCAGTCAGGGCGGTAGCTCCAGTGGTGCCAGCAACTCCGGTTCTCTGGACAGCAGCCAGCGCCAGGATGAACAAAGCATCCAGGCACTGACGGACAGGGTGATTGAGGAGCTGCGCAGCCGCCAGGAATTGAATAACAGCCGGAGGAGTCGATAATCATGGGGCCTAAAAGCATAGCGGGCCTTGCAGGTGCCCTCGTTGTCATCCTGCTGGTTCTGTCCAGCGTGTATATCATCCCGGAAACCCACCGTGGCGTGGTGCTCCGGTTCGGTGAGCTGATCGAAACCGACGTGCCTGCCGGGCTGCACTTCAAGGTGCCGGTGGTTGACCAGGTCCGGGAGTTCGACATCCGGGTGCTGACAACGGACCTGCCGGCCAAGCAGTACCTGACCATTGAGAAAAAGCCGCTGGACGTGGATTCCTACGTGGCCTGGCGGATCCAGGACGTAGACGAGTATTACCGTTCGACGGGTGGTGACGAGCTGCGTGCCCAGTCGCTGCTGCTGTCCCGTATCGACAACGGGCTGCGGGACGAGTTCGGTGTCCGTACCATGCACGAGGTGGTCTCGGGTCAGCGGGATGAGCTGATGGAAACCCTGCGGGACAGGGTTAATGAGCGGGTGCGTGAAGCTTTCGGTATTGAAGTGCTGGACATCCGGGTCAAGGCCATCGAGCTGCCTCAGTCGGTGAGTGAAAACGTCTACCGGCGCATGGCGACCGAGCGCGAGAAACTGGCGCAGGAATTCCGCTCACGGGGCCGTGAGTTGGCGGAGGGTATCCGCGCCGATGCCGACCGGCAGCGTACCGTGACCCTGGCCGAAGCCTTTGCCACCGCCGAGGAAACCCGTGGTGAAGGGGATGGTCAGGCCGCCAGAATCTATGCGGACGCCTATGGCAATGATCCTGAGTTCTACCGCCTGTACCGTAGCCTTGAAGCCTACCAGAAGACGTTCTCTGGCAAGGACGACGTGATGGTCATCGACAGCGACAGTGAATTCATGCGCTACTTCAAGGACGCCAACCCGGCCGCGAACTGATCAGCCCGCACCGGTTGAATGAAACCGGACCCCTTCGGCACTGGCTGGGGCGGTCCGGTTTTTTTGTGGCCGGCAAAGGTGTAGAATCCGCCGGGTTTTGGGTAAATGTTTGCATCCGGTAATCTCGCCCCCAACTGAATTCAGCAGAAGGTAAACAGGTTATGACGGTTTCTGACCGCTGGCTGCTTCCTGACGGCGTAGAAGACATCCTGCCGCCGCTGGCCGGCCAGATTGAGTCCCTGCGCCGGGAAGTCATGGACACGTGCCAGCGCTGGGGTTATCAGCTGGTGATCCCGCCACTGATCGAATACCTCGACTCCCTGTTTACCGGTACCGGCCACGACCTGGCCCTGCAGACGTTCAAGCTGACCGATCAGCTGACAGGGCGTATGATGGGGGTGCGCGCAGATATGACACCCCAGGCGGCTCGTATCGATGCCCACACCCTGCACCAGGACGGCATCACCCGTCTGTGCTACGCCGGACACGTGCTCCATGCACGCCCCCAACATATGCTGACAGGCCGAACCCCTATCCAGGCAGGCTGTGAGTTATTTGGCAGCTCCTCGGAAGAGGCCGACCTGGAAGTCATCCGGCTCATGCTGGAGTCCCTGCGTGTTGCTGGCGTTCCTGAGGTGCACCTCGACCTTGCCCACGTGGCGGTTTACCAGTCACTGATCGAAGCTGCGGATTTTGATGAGGACACCGAGGCCGCCATTTTTGACGCCATGGCGCGGAAGTCCATTCCCGAGCTTGACCAGCTGCTGGGGCAGTGTCCACCGGACACCCCGGGGGCCTATCTGCGCGCTCTCGCCAGGGTGAGTGGCGGCCTGGATGCCCTGAAAGAGGCCCGCCGGGTACTGGCAGGGGCACCGGCCAATGTGATTGGCGCCCTGGATCAGCTCAAACGGATTGCTGAGCGGTTGCGGGAGAGCCATCCGGACCTCCGCCTCGGTTTCGACTTCTGCGAGCTGCGGGGCTACAACTATCACACCGGGCTGGTTTTCGCGGCCTACGTCCCTGGCCACGGTGATGCGGTCGGGAAGGGCGGCCGCTACGATGCCATCGGCCAGGATTTCGGTCGCGCCCGTCCAGCCACCGGTTTCAGCCTTGATGTCAGGGCCCTTGTGGCGCTCGGTCGCCGCACTGTACGCCGAAGCGCGGTCATCTGGGCGCCGGCGGACCCGGATCCGTCCCTGGATGCGGCTGTCGCAAGGCTACGTACGACAGAAGCCGTTGTAAGGGCACTGCCTGAGGACGTCAGCGTCAACCCGGCTGAGCGGGGTTGCGACCGTGTATTGGTCAAGCGCGATGGCCAGTGGGTAGTGGAACAACTCGAGATTCAGTAGGCAGGGCCGACACCTGCCTATCTCTGCGATTCATACTGACAGTGACCGGTCGCTGACCGGGCCATATGAGAGATTGTCATGGGAAAGAACGTTGTAGTGCTGGGCACCCAGTGGGGTGATGAAGGCAAGGGCAAGATCGTTGATCTGCTGACGGACCAGGTCGCGGCGGTTGTCCGCTTCCAGGGGGGGCATAATGCGGGCCATACCCTGGTGATCGAGGGCAAGAAGACCGCCCTGCACCTGATTCCGTCCGGTATCCTGCGGGAGCATGTCCAGTGCCTTATCGGCAACGGTGTCGTGCTTTCCCCGGACGCGCTACTCAAGGAGGTTCGTGAGCTTGAAGAGCGGGGCGTAGCCGTCCGTGATCGCCTTCGCATCAGCTACGCCTGCCCGCTGATTCTTCCGACCCATGTTCGTATCGACCAGGCTCGCGAGCGTGCCCGCGGCAACGACAAGATCGGCACCACCGGCCGCGGTATCGGCC
>Ga0098066_1000269_pt1 | contig 16856 bp, 12 predicted proteins | sample 25BtaG_FD_76332 | JGI IMG/M metagenome (GOLD analysis project Ga0098066, IMG submission 76332) | Marine viral communities from Cariaco Basin, Caribbean Sea - 25B_WHOI_OMZ_CsCl | ecosystem: Environmental > Aquatic > Marine > Oceanic | place: Caribbean Sea: Cariaco Basin | collected 2014-11-08
CTGGCGGATCACATGGCCATCTGGCCACCGATCAAAAGCCCTCCCCAGGCGATGTCGAGCGGTTCTTTACAGAATGTACATAATCACCTCAGGGCGGCCTCTGGGCGATCGTTTTACTTAAATTGGAGTTGAACCGGTGCGTTTGGTGCCAGCCCAAAGAGCGATCGGCATTCTTGTTGATCGTCCGCGCTGTTGCATCTGAGAATCCCCGACGGGGTCGTCACCCACACGTCCACCCTGTTACTTGCCTGCATATCGGCCCCGAGCGTCAGAATGTCCGTGGAAAGCTTGGTCCACATCCCGCAGCTGGCGTCTCGTGTCCAGTCGTAGCACTGGTAGACCCGAGAATGCGCGCTGCCGGTTAATGACTTCGGCAGAGCGAACCATGCGATCGAGGCGTTCGAGCGGTCTGGCCACTTGGCTGCGGCATGTATGGTCGGTGCCACTTTGTTGAGTGGAGACAAGGGTAGATCGGCCAGCTTGTCGCAATTTTTCCAGGGCTGGCCCGGCCTTTGTTTCTCCCAGAAGGCACAGACGTAAATCGCCCGGTTGGTCGAAATCCAGACCTTCGGCCCGTATCGGGATCCGTAGTAGGAGACCGCCGCGACGCTGGCGGCGTAACCCTCGAACTGAGCCATCGGCTCGCAATCCGGTGCTGGTTGACTCCCGCCGCTGCACTGCACCAGAAGCAGCTGGTTGTCCTCGCGCACGGCAAGGACGGCATAAAGTTCGCCGATGCGTCTCATGCTGGCGGCTGACGTGTAGATCCTGTCCATGCGCTGGTAAGCGTCTTTCAGTGAGAGCGTCACTTCCATGGACTCAGGGGAGGTTGGCAAAGACCGATTCCGACTCTGCGCAAATGTTATGGACGAACAAATCAAGGTGACGATGAGAAGGAGCACACTGAAGCAGCGCATATCTGATCCCTTTTGATAGGGTTCATTCCGTTACTGCCGTGTACCTCCAATTTAGCCCAGCGATCGTGACCCGTCCACTGTATACATCCCTGTTTCAGCTGCAAGACTGATCAAAGGGACCCGACAAACCCTGCAACCCCAGTCATCACAATCTCCGCAGCCATCGCAGACAGTATCAGCCCACTGATCTTGGAAAGAATATTCAGCCCCGTCTTGCCCAGCAGTTTTTCAAGGTGGCCCGACAGGTGGAGTAACACGGCCAGGATCAGCAGACTGGATAGCAAACCGAACAGGCCGCCGGCCACTTCCGGCACGGCTTTCAGTTCGGCGCCGTAGACCAGGATGGCGCCGATGGTGGCCGGGCCGATCATCACCGGGATGGCCAGTGGCACCACCGCAACGTCGTCCCGCTCCTCTTCAGGCAGGCCTGTCGCGTGGTTCCGGGTGCCGCTGGTTACCAGGCTGATGGCGGTCAGGAACAGCAGGCTTCCCGCGCCGATACGGAAGGAGTTCAGTGTGATTCCGATAGCACTGAACAGCACCGGGCCGGCAAAGAACAGGACCAGGCCCAGAATCAGTGCTGAGATGGAGGCCCGCTTGATGATGGATGCCTTCTCTGCCGCTGGCAGTCCGCGGGTGAGCGCCAGGAACATGGACACCACAAAGAAGGGCGCCAGCAGGAACAGGAAGCGGATGGTGGAGCTGACGTAGGTGGAAAGGAACATTTCAAACATCGTATCCGCTTACCTCGGTCGGGAAATAGTGGAGTATAGCCGTCCGGTGTTACACAACGTGGACGGCGCCATCAGGATGAACCCTCGGTCTTTGCACCTGGTACGCCCCAGGGCATGGGCGCTGTGCGGATGTGGATATCCCGCTGCGGGTAGGGAATCTCCACGTTGGCGTCCCGCAGGGTGCGAGTGATGGCGGAGTGCAGTTCGTGTGACAGGGGCATGAAGTCCAGCAGGTCGCGAACAAACACCCGGACCTCGAAGTTGACGCTGCTGTCGCCAAGCCCGACGCAGAAGACGGCTGGGGCGGGATCGTCCACGACCCGCTCGTTGTTTTCAGCGACTTCCTGTAGCAGGTCTCGCACCTGGTCCACGTCTGAGCCGTAGGCAACGCTCACCCGGATGATCACGCGGGTTATGGGGTCGGTCAGGGTCCAGTTGGTGAGGTCCTGGGTGACGAAGGTCTTGTTGGGGATGATCTGTTCCTTGCGATCCCAGTCCACCAGGGTGGTCGCCCGGATGCGGATGCGGGCTACGGTGCCGGTAATACCATTGATGGTGACGGTATCGCCCACCCGGATGGGGCGTTCGAACAACAGGATGATGCCGGACACAAAGTTGGCGACAATTTCCTGTAGCCCGAAGCCGAGCCCCACACCGAGGGCTGCCACCAGCCATTGCAATTTCGACCATTGCAGCCCGATCACCGCCAGGGCCGCCATGATGCCGGCGAACACGATAACGTAGGTAACCAGGGTGGTAATGGCGTAGCCGGCGCCGGGCTCCAGGTTCATACGGCTGAGGAACATCACTTCCAGTGTGCCCGGCAGGTTGCGGGCGGCCAGGATAGTGCCGATGCCAAACAACAGGGCCAGCATCAGGTCGCCCAGGGTGATGGGCAGGGCCTCTTCCCCTTCTGCGCCTGCAATGGTCCACAGGGTAACGCTGTCAAACACCTGCAGGGCGGGAACGACATCCGCCCAGAACACCCATAGCACAGAGGCGGCCAGGACAAAGGCGACGATGCGGACCAGGGCCTTGCTCTGCTGGCTGATGTCCTTCAGGTCCATTTCCGGCATATCCAGGGCCACGGGCATACCTTCCCCGGAATGTTCAGCGGTCTCGCGAGTCTCTGCCAGCTTGCGCTCGGCGGCTCGCTGCTCCCGCAGTCGCTTGAGTGTCAACCGGCGCTCCCGGACGGACAGGGCTCTCAGCGCCAGGTAATACATCATCATCACGGCTGCCAGCCAGCAACCACTGAGGAACAACAGGCCTTCCAGCTGAACGGCGGTATAGTGGTAACCCCACAGGGATGCTATTGCCAGCATCAGCGGAATGACCACGGTCACAATTCGGGCGCCCTGCAGAAAGCGACTGGATGGGTTGGCGAGGGACACAGCGGACATGACCCGGTAGGCGAACCAGGCCAGCGCTCCGGAAGCAACCAGGAACAGGAAGCGCCCCAGGCTGTTACTGTAATCCGCGCCTTCCGGCGTCTCCATGGTGGGCAGGATGATGACGATTGGCGTCAGCACGGCCAGCAAAAGCGGCATTTGATGTCGAATGGCTGCCAGGGTTGCGGTCTGCCAGTGGAAATGACGCTCGCCCAACCCTTCCGGCCTGGCCACGGAGTGAAGCGTGCGAAGAAGCAGGGTCACAAAGGCGGCGCCGGTAAAGCCCGAGGACAGGGCAGCGAACAGCGAGTTCCCCTCCTTGAGGAGAAGCGCCACGGCCGAAAGCGCCAGCACCCAGGGCAGCGCCAGCAAAAAGCTCAGGCTTGCGGCAGTGAGGGTCAGGGCCATGCGGTCGTTGCCCACGTTGCCGACATCGTCGCCGGTGTTGATGACGACGTTGCGGAGGGTCCGGCGTCGCATGAGCAATACCGCCAGTATCACCAGGATAAGCAGTATCCAGCCGCCCCGCTCAGCGAAGGACGCACGGACCGCTTTGCTCAGTTCCGGCCACTGCAGTCCTGACAGCAGCCAGCTGACCCCCTGGTACAGCTCGCTGGCCATGGCTGGCGACACCCGCTCTGCACTGGGTAGCCAGAACAGGCGCTGCTGTAGCAGTTCCTGGTAGGCGGCGAAACGGTCACGCAGGGCGACCACTGTGTTGTAGTAGTCGTTAAGCACATCAATGTGGTCAGTAACCACACCGTGCAGTTGCACGATGATCTCAGTGCGTAGCTGTCTCAGACGGCCGCGGTCGGTGTCTTCGGGAGCGCTGAGTGCCTCAAACTCCTCCAGGCGGAGCTGTTCCTCCCGAGCGGCGGACAGTTGGGTACTGATGCCTTCGGTGAGGCCGTCGGCGATGGTCTGGCTCTGCAGCCGTTCCAGTCGTTGGCGAAGCAGTCGGGCATAGTCATTGGTAAGGTTGAGGCCGGCGGTTTCCAGACGTAGCTCAAAGCTGCGGTACTCGTTGTCCAGTCGTTCCAGCAGGGATTGGGCCTGGGCCAGGCGGCGCTGACTGGCTTCCAGGGCCGCCTGGCGTTGCACCAGGGCTTCTCGCAAGGTTTCGATCTGCTGGCGGATATCGGCATGTTCTGCCGCTGGCAGGTCACTTTGCAGTGGTTGTTCCGGCTCTTCTTCCAATACCGGTTGAACCGGGGTTGCTGAAGGTTCGGGTGGTGGCGCTTGCTGGGCTTCTTTCGGGTCTGCTTCGGAAGTTGTCCCTGAATCTCCGCGTGGTGAGGTCGCTTCCGCGGATTCCGTCCCCTGTGCCTCTTTCATGCCCGGCAGCAAGTCGGTCACGGCCGCGGCAGCTGATGTGGGCTGCACCAGCCACAGCAGGCTGACCAGCACGATCGCCAAGGCACGCCAGGCTGAATGGAGGGCGGTTTGTGTGAACATGGTTGGAGGAGCCTGTTCTTCCCTGTTTTCAGTAGTGTAACGGTTAATGCAGCACAACTGGATAACCTGGTCCCCCAATGCCATCCCTAGAGATCCGCGAGGGGGTCTTCCGTTTCAGGCCAGGGAGGCGTGAAGTGGCTCTCCACATAGTCTTCCGGTACCTCGGTTAACGACCGGTAACGCCATGCGGGCTGGTTGTCCCGGTCGATCAGCCGGGCGCGGATGCCCTCCGCCAGGTCCGGTCCGGCGGCACAGTTGGCCACCATGGCCAGTTCCATCCGGAAAATATCCTTCAGCGACATCTGCAGACCATGGGCCAACTGGCGTTCGAGCAGATAGAGGGACACCGGGCAGGCGTGGCGTAAACCGTCGATGCAGGCACGCCACCACTCATTTCCGGGAGGGCTGCTCAGCAGCCGTTCGGCCACCCGGGACAGATCGTCACGCCGACACAGGCGTGCAATATCCTGTTCGTAGAGCGCCAGTTCACTGTCCGGCAGGGATTCTGCCGGGGCCTCTTCCAGCTGGTTCAGCAGACGGAACAGGCGGTTGTCATCTGCGGCAAGGTCACCGGTCCAGTACTGGTCGGTAATGCGGCTGATCAGCTCATCCTGCTGGCTGCGCTCGACCACCAGGTCTGCCAGGCCAATGCGCATGGAGTCGGTTGCATTCATTCGTGCCCCGGTAAGGCCCATGAACAGGCCGATACTGCCAGGCAGGCGGTTCAGGAACCAGCTGGCGCCAACATCCGGGAACAGGCCAATAGTGGCTTCGGGCATGGCCAGCATGATGTCCGGGGTAACCAGGCGGTATCGGCTGGCCTGTAACAGCCCCATGCCGCCACCCATGGTTATACCGTGGGCCAGGGTAACTACTGGCTTGGGGAAGGTGTGGAGGGTGTAATCCACTCGGTATTCCTGAGCGAATACCCTGGTAACGGTCATCGTGTCCGGGGCTTCTTTCAGCGCCTGGTAGACTTCACGGATATCGCCGCCTGCGGAAAAGCCCCGGTCACCTTTGGCGTTGATCATGACCAGGCGGATGCTTTCATCGTGGGCCCAGTCATCGAGTTGGGCCTGCATCTGAAGGAACATGTCCGAGGAGAGGGCATTCAGGGTAGCCGGCGAGTCCAGGGTTAACAGGCCGAGCTTACCGCCACGGCAGGGGAGTTCGCGGGTCTGAACGCTCATGGTTTTTGGATGCTTCCCTTGTCGTCGACTACTTTGGGTACAAGTACCTACTGTGGTGCTAACTGTATCAGAAATAAAGCGTACAAAGGTCGGGGGTGTGCCGGTGGCCGATAGCTCTTGATCTAACTCATGTGCGGTGCCGCGAGGGCTATGCTATAAAGCGACTCAAAGGTTCCAAAAAACTGATGGAGAGACCTATGACTCTGAAAAAACTGGCAATGGCAGGTGTGGTAATGGCAACTTTTGCAGCGCCGGGCCTGGTAAACGCCGCAGGTGATGCGGAAGCTGGCAAGGCCAAGGCAGCAGTCTGTGCTGCATGTCACGGCCAGAATGGTATTGCACAGATCCCGGGTTATCCCAACCTGGCTGGTCAGAACGAGGCCTACCTGGTGTCTGCACTTAAGGCCTACAAGAACAAGCAGCGTTCTGGTGGCCAGGCTCCGGTTATGCAGGGCCAGGCCGCGGGCCTGAGTGATGAGGATATCGCCAACCTGGCAGCCTACTACGCGAGCCTGCCTGCGGACGGTGGCAAGTAAGTCACGGTAGCTCCGCGATGAAGTGCCTCTGAACAGACGTCGAAGAAAAAACGGCCGGGTCATAAACCCGGCCGTTTTAGTTTGGGGGCAAACAGGGGAAGAAACGAAGGGGTTTCTCAGTACCCGCCACTGACGATGCGGTAGCTGGGAATATAGGCAGTACTTCCCGGCAACTTCATCCGGTTCTGGGCGACAAATGCGGCCAGCATCTCCTCCAGGGGGGCAAGCAGCACCGGGTCTCCGGAAATCTCGAATGGCCCCCTGGCTTCTACCTGTTTTATACCTTCTTCCTTCACGTTCCCGGCCACGATACCGCTGAATGCCTTGCGCAGGTTCGCCGCGATCATATGCACCGGCTGGTCACGGTGTAGCTCCAGTGACAACATGCTCTCGTGGGTGGGCTCGAAAGGCAGCTGGAAGACCGGATCGATCTTCAGCATCCAGTTGAAGTGATAGGCGTCCTGCATCGCCCGCCGGAATGTCTCCACCTCGGCGATACCCTTTTTCATGGTCTGGGCTACGCGGACCGGGTCGTCGATGATGATTTCGTATTTCTCTGCAGCCTTGTCCCCAAGGGCGTTACGGATAAACCGGTCGATCATCTCGAAGTATTCGGCATTCTCTTTCAGTCCAGTGAACACTACGGGGAAGGGGATGTCAGCGTTGTCCGGGTGTAGCAGCAGACCGAGCAGGTAGAGGATTTCCTCGGCGGTGCCGACGCCACCCGGAAACACAATAATGCCATGGCCGGCACGCACAAAGGCTTCCAGGCGTTTCTCAATGTCCGGCATGATCACCAGTTCGTTCACGATGGGGTTCGGCGCTTCGGCACCGATAATGCCGGGTTCGGTGATGCCGATGTAACGGCCATTTTTGACCCGTTGCTTGGCATGGCCAATGGTCGCACCCTTCATGGGGCCTTTCATGGCACCCGGGCCGCAGCCAGTGCAGATGCTCAGGCCGCGCAGACCCAGCTGGTGGCCCACTTCCTTGCTGTAACTGTATTCCTCACGGCTGATGGAATGCCCGCCCCAGCAAACGACCAGGTCTGGCGAGCGGCCAGCCTGGAGGGCCCGCGCATTGCGCAGGATATGGAAAATCAGGTTGGTGAGATCCTCGGGGTTATCTTTCCGGAAGCCCACCACCGAGGTGGAGATGGTGTTCGAATAGACGATGTCCCTCAGTACCGAAAACAGGTGCTCGCGAATGGCGCGGAGCATTTCGCCGTCTACAAAGGCGATGGCCGGAGCATTCACCACTTCCAGTTTCAGGCCGCGGGGCTGGGGCACCAGCCGGATATCGAAATCCGCATAAGCCTCCATCAGATCCTTGGTGTCGTCGGTTTCCGCACCGGTATTGAGCACAGCCAGGGCGCACTGTCGGAACAACTGATACAGGCCGCCCTCGCTACGGTCCTTCAGGCGGCTGACTTCGTGGTTGGACAGTATTTCAAGGCTGCCTTCGGGGGAAATGAGGGCATTCACCGTGGGCTGTTTCTGCATGGATTACCTGACTCCTGATGGTTCGATGTACCCATTTCCGGCGGGTTTCGGCAAGGCCGGATTTTGAGGCACTCCGGGAACCGGGTAAACTAACGCCTTTACGTTCTATACGCCAGTCACCCAATAGTCGATTTGTTCCCCCATGAAGTTATTGATTCGCCCGGCTGCTGAAGTAGCCATCAAGAGCAAGCCGGTTCGTCGTCAGCAGATGCGCCAGCTCCGCCAGAATATCCGCAAACTGCTGGCCCGCCTGGATCCGGAAATCGTTGTCGAAGGTTCCTGGGACCGGGTCGATGTGGACGTACCCGAAGGCCGGGGGCTGCTAAGCCCGGTGCTGGACGAACTGAGTCGAATTCCAGGCATCTCCACCATCCAGGAAATCTCTGTCTACCCCCTGGTCAGCCTGGAAGATTTGGGCGAGAAAGCCCTGGAGGCCTACCGGGATCGCCTGGCGGGCAAGACCTTTGCCGTGCGGGCCCGTCGTTCCGGGCAGCATGACTTTACCTCCAGCGAGCTGGAGCGCCAGGTGGGTGGCTTCCTGTTGGCGAAGACCGATGCGGCCGGTGTTAAGCTCAAGGCGCCGGATGTGGAGATCCGGATTGATGTCCGGGACGATCAGTTCCACGTTTCCCATCGCAAGCACGAGGGACTGGGCGGTTATCCGATGGGGACCGTCGAGAATGTAATGACCCTCGTTTCTGGTGGGTACGACTCTTCCGTGGCGGCCTACCTGATGATGCGCCGGGGGCTGCGCAGTCATTTCCTGTTTTTCAACCTGGGTGGCCAGGCCCATGAGGTGGGCGTGAAACAGGTGGCCAGCTATCTGTGGAACCGGTACGCCTCAAGCCATTCCGTGAAATTTATCTCCGTGCCCTTTGAAGGGGTGGTGGCGGAAATCATGCGCACAGTGAACCACCGCCACTGGGGCGTGGTGCTCAAACGACAGATGCTGAAGGCGGCAGACAAGGTGGCGGAGGAAATCCGGGTCGAAGGCCTGGTGATGGGCGATGCCGTGGCCCAGGTGTCCAGCCAGACCCTGACCAACCTGAACGTGGTGGACCGGGCCAGCAACATGGTGGTGCTGCGTCCGCTGATTGCCATGGACAAGCAGCAGATCATCCGTATTGCCCACGAGATCGGTACTGACTCTTACGCCCGTAACATGCCCGAGTACTGTGGTGTGATTTCCCAGAAGCCCGCCACCCGCGCCAAGCTGCACCGGGTGGAGCACGATGAGTCCCAGATGGAGCCGTCGATCCTGGAGCAGGCGGTCGCCGACCGCACCGAGACTCCGGTGGGGCGCATGATGATCCCGGAAATGACACTGGATGATGTTGAACTGGTGAACACCCCGTCGGTGGACGATGTCATCATCGATGTGCGTCACCCGGACGAGGAGCAGCGTGCACCGCTGACCCTGACCAATAACCAGGTCATCGCTATCCCGTTCTATGAGCTCAATCAGCAGTTGGAACGCCTGGACAACCACCGCCAGTACCTGCTCTATTGCGACAAGGGCACCATGAGCCGGGTGCATGCCGGGCACCTGAAGGCTGAGGGGCATGACAATATCAAGGTCTATGCGCCGGGCTGAGCCGCACTCCCTGTTCAGTTCCGGACTGGGAAGTCCAGATAACCGATAACGCCACCAGTCTCCGGAAAGGAATCGTACACGTGCTTCTGTTTATCAAATACGCGGTACTTCCGCCGTTTGCCAATATCCTGCTGGTGCTGGCCGGTCTGCTCATGATCCGTCGCTGGCCCAGGGCCGGATGGTGGCTGATTGCGCTGAGCACGCTCTGCCTTTACCTGCTGTCGATACCGCCGTCACTGTCGGTGCTGAGTACCGGTCTGGAAGATCATCCGGTGCCTACCGTGGAGGAAGCCTCCAGGGCCGATGTGATCGTGGTTCTCGGCGGTGGTCGGGACACCTCGGCGCCTCAATGGAACGGCCGTGATACCGTTGCCGAGGCACCGCTGGCCCGCCTGGCGGAGGCGGCGCGGTGGCACAGGCGTACTGGCCTGCCGCTGTTGTTGACCGGTGGGCGCAACGGGATTGATGACGCCGAATCAGAAGCGCAGTTGATGGCGCGAATGCTGGACGAAGCCTTTGGCATCCAGGCCCGCTGGCTGGAGCATGAGAGTCGGGATACCCGGGAAAACGCCGAGTTCAGTGCCCGTATCCTGGACGCCGGTGATATGGACACCATCCTGCTGGTAACCCATGCTGCCCACCTGACCCGGGCGATTCCCGAGTTCGAGAAGCGCGGTTTTGACGTCATCCCCGCACCCATGGGCTTTGCCAGTTCCGGATCGGGCGGTGAGCTAGGCCTGTTGCCGCGCAGCACCTATCTTGAGCAGAGTACACGGCTGGTCTACGAGCACATCGGTCGGCTCTACTACTGGCTGACGGACTGAATCCCTCAGAGCCCGCCAATACCCTTGAAGAACTGCTGCACGTTCTCGCTCAGGGACTCCAGGTCATAACCGCCCTCCTGCACTACCAGGGTGGGCAGGTGCAACTGGCTCAGGTGCTTGCCCAGCTTTGAGAACCCTTCAGAACTGACCGAGACCTTGGCCTGGGGGTCGTTCTTGTAGATATCGAAGCCCAGGCAGAGCACCAGCACATCCGGGTCATACAGGCGGATGTCGCGGATGGCTTTGTCCAGGGTGTCAAAGAAGTACTGCTCACTGGAGCCGTGGGGCATCGGGTAGTTGATGTTATAGCCGTAGCCGTCCCCTTCGCCACGTTCATTCTCAAACCCTGTGACCACCGGATAGAAGTTGGTGGGGTCCCCGTGGATCGATACGTAAAGCATGTCACTGCGGTCGTAGAAGATCTCCTGGATGCCCTGGCCGTGGTGCATGTCCGTATCCAGGATAGCGACTCGGGCAAACCGGTCCTGCAGGTGCTGGGCCGCGATGGCAGCATTGTTCAGGTAACAGAAGCCGCCGGCCGCATCGCGACGGGCATGGTGGCCGGGCGGGCGGCATACCGCGTAGGACACCCGGTCGCCGGCCTTGATGGCGTCGGCAGCACCCAGCGCAGACTGGGCCGACCAGTAGGCGGCCTCCCAGGTCTTGGGGCCAATGGGTGAGCTGCCGTCGGCCTGGTAGCGGGCCGCTTCCGCCAGGATGCCCTGCAGGTGGTTGGGCTCACGCACGAAGATGTTGGAGATGACTTCGTCACCCCAGTCTTCCTGTTCCATCCAGCGGCGATGGGCGGATTCCAGGAAGCGAAGATAACCCAGGTCATGGATATCCGAGATCGGCCCGGCGCCCTGGTCGGCAGGCTGCAGTACTTCCACGCCCAGTTCCTTCAGGCCTTCCAGCATCTGGCCTGTCCGGTCAGCCACCTCCTGGGGCTGGCGCATCTGCCCACGGGTAAAATACGTCTTGGGGGCATGCAGGTCCTGTGACGGGTGGAAATACGCTTTCATGCTACGGCCTCCTGATGAGTCATCATTTCCGACCAGTATAGTAGGCCCTCTCAGGGTTGCCCGCTCTGGCCGATTGCCTTTACAGACGTGACAAAGGCAGCCAATATGGTTGAACAAATTATCAAACTTGCCCGGACTTCTGGGTGTCCGGAGACTTGATCAGTAGTCTCACTCCAGGACGTTTACGTCAATACCCGGACAGCTTCCAACAACTAAAAACGACTGTCTATCAGAACGAGGAGCCATCATGATCGAATCACCCCTGCTCAAGAACCTCAAAGGCTATATCGGTGGTCAATGGAAGGCGACCGGTGACAACACCTTCGATGTCTACAACCCGGCCACCGGTGAGGTCATTGCCAGCGTACCGTCCATGCCGGCCGAGGACGTCAAGGCTGCCATTGAAGCAGGCAAGTCCGCCCTGCGCCTGACCGAACCCTATGCCATTGAAACCCGTCGCCAGTGGCTGGAAGCGATCCGCGATGCCCTCAAGGCCAACAAGGAAGAAATCGGGCGTATCCTGTGCCTGGAACACGGCAAGCCCCTGAACGAGGCCCAGGGTGAGGTGGACTATGCTGCGGGGTTCTTTGACTATTTCTCCAAGACCATTGGCGAGCTGAACTCCCACACCCTGGAAGAAAAGCCCCGGGACTGCACCTGGACCATCCACTACCGTCCGATTGGTGTGGTAGGCCTGATTACCCCGTGGAACTTCCCCATCGGCATGATTGCCAAGAAGCTTTCCGCCGCCATGGCCGCCGGCTGCCCGTCGGTGATCAAACCGGCGAGTGAAACCCCGCTGACCATGATTGCCATGTTTGCGGTGATCGAAGAGAACGTCGACCTGCCCGAGGGCATGATTAACCTGGTGATGGGCAAGGCCAGCGTTATCGGCAAGGAGCTGTGTGAGAATCCGGACGTACCCATGCTCAGCTTCACCGGCTCCACCGAAGTGGGCCGCAAGCTCATCCTGGACACCGTGGAGCACGTCAAGAAGCTGGCCCTGGAGCTGGGTGGAAACGCGCCGTACATCATCTTTGACGACGCCGACCTCGACAAGGCCGCCGATAACCTCATCGCCAACAAGTTCCGCGGCGGCGGACAGACCTGTGTTTGCGCCAACCGCATCTTTGTCCATGAAAACGTCATGGAGGCCTTCGGCCAGAAACTGGCCGAGCGGGTCAACAAGATGACCGTGGGTGATGGCATTAACGGCGACGTGGATATCGGTCCGCTGATCAACAAGGCTGGCTTCAACAAGGTCAAAGAGCACCTGGAAGACGCCCTCCAGAAAGGCGCCAGCCTCGTGGCCGGCGCGAAGCCGGAAGATCTGCCGAGCGACAAGCTGTTCTTCCCGCCCACCGTCGTCTCCGGCGTCAAGCGTGACATGGCCTGCTTCCGCGAGGAAACCTTCGGCCCGCTGGTGCCCATGGTGTCCTTCAAGACCGAAGATGAAGCGATTGAAATGGGTAACGACACCGAATTCGGCCTGGCCTCCTACGTCTTCACCGCTGACGAAGACCGCGCCCAGCGCGTAGCCGGCGGCCTCCGCTTCGGCCACGTCGGCTGGAACACCGGTACCGGCCCCACACCGGAAGCTCCCTTCGGCGGCATGAAAGCCTCCGGCATCGGCCGCGAAGGCGGCATCGAAGGCTTGTTCGAATTCGTTGAGCCGCAGTCCGTTCCGCGAGGGTTCTAAGACCAACCCTTCCCCCAAAGTTGGCCTATCGCCCAAGTTTGGGGGAGTGCGTGAGGGGACGTTTTCCCCGGACCGTCTTCGGCCATGGATGGCCGAAGTCGAGCCCTACGACCGCCATGGACGGCGGAAGTGGCGTTTTTGCAGGAGCAAAAAACGGCCATGGGATGTACTTGCGGGCGTGTCCGGGGAAAATGTACCGGAGCGCAATCCCCTCCACCAGAACTCACAGGCTACAGGGCTTCATCCACCCCAATCCCCCAGCCATGGGTGATATACTCTTGCCTCATTTTCCACCAGGCAATGAACGGCAGAACCCATGGATGTCTCCCCCATCATCGACCCCCTGAACGACGCCCAGCGCGAAGCGGTCACCGCCCAGAACGACCACCTGCTGGTGCTCGCCGGTGCCGGCAGTGGCAAGACCCGGGTGCTGGTCCACCGCATGGCCTGGCTGATGCAGGTAGATGGCGTGCCGCCTACCAGCATCCTCGCTGTCACCTTCACCAACAAGGCGGCGAAGGAGATGCGCTACCGCATCGAACAGATGATGAACATCCCCGCCCGGGGCATGTGGTTCGGCACCTTCCATGGCATTGCCCATCGCCTGCTGCGGGCCCACTATGCCGACGCCGGCCTGCCGGAAAACTTCCAGGTGCTGGACAGTGACGACCAGCTGCGGCTGATCAAGCGGGTCATGCGGGAAGCGCAGATCGACGAAAGCCGCTGGCCACCAAAACAGGCCCAGTGGTTCATCAACAGCCAGAAGGACGAGGGGCTGCGGGCGGACCACATCCAGGACAACCCGGGCGACCACTTCACCAACACCATGCTGCAGATCTATCGCCAGTACGAGAAACTCTGCAACCAGGGCGGCCTGGTGGACTTTGGTGAACTCCTGCTGCGCTCCCATGAACTGTGGCTGCACCGGCCGGAACTGCTGGCCCACTACCAGCGCCGCTTCCAGCATATCCTGGTGGACGAGTTCCAGGACACCAACACCATCCAGTACGCCTGGCTGCAGATCCTCGCCAGCAACCGGGTGCCCATCACCGTGGTGGGTGACGACGACCAGTCCATCTATGGCTGGCGGGGCGCGAAGATCGAAAACATCCAGCAGTTCCAGCGGGACTTCCCCAACGCGCGCCTGGTGCGGCTGGAACAGAATTACCGCTCCACCCAGCTGATCCTGAAGGCCGCCAACGCGGTGATCGCCAACAACCAGGGTCGCCTCGGCAAGGAACTGTGGACCGATGGGCCTGAGGGCGAACCCATCAGCCTGTACGCGGCTTTCAACGAAATGGACGAGGCCAACTACATCGCCGACACCATCAGCGCCTGGGTGGACGAGGGCAACCTGCGTAGCGAAGCGGCCATACTCTATCGCTCCAACGCCCAGTCGCGGGTGCTGGAAGAATCCCTGATGCGTCAGGGCATCCCTTACCGGGTCTACGGTGGCCTGAGATTCTATGACCGGCAGGAAATCCGCAACGCCATTGCCTACCTGCGGCTGGTCCACTACCGCCGTGATGATGCGGCCTTCGAGCGGGTGGTGAACGTGCCCACCCGTGGCATCGGCGCCAAGAGCCTGGCAGACCTGAGGGCCTACGCCACGGAGCAGGGTATTTCCCTGTGGGAAGCCTCGGAACGCATGCTCGACGCCGGCGCCGTCAAGGGCAAGGCGCGATCCGGCCTGCAGCAGTTTATCGAAATCATCCAGACCGTGTCAGAGAAGGTGGACCAGTCCTCCCTTCAGGGTCTGATGGAAGAAACCCTCAGACTCAGCGGCCTGAAGGATTACCACGCCAACGAAAAAGGCGAGAAGGGCCAGGCTCGGGTGGAGAACCTGGAAGAACTGGTCAACGCCCTGTCGGATTTCGAGGTGGAAGACGGCGAGGACGCGCTGGCCGAGTTCATCGCCCAGGCCGCCCTGGACGCTGGTGAGGCGCAGGCGGATACCCACGAAGACAGTGTCCAGTTGATGACCCTGCACTCCGCCAAGGGCCTTGAGTTCCCGCTGGTGTTCCTGGCGGGTGTGGAAGAGGGCCTGTTCCCCCACAGCATGTCCCTGGAAGAACCGGGGCGCATGGAGGAGGAACGCCGGCTGGCCTACGTGGGCATTACCCGGGCCATGAAGCGACTGATCCTCACCTACGCGGAATCACGCCGTCTCTACGGTCAGGAGAAGTTCCACGCCCTGTCCCGGTTCGTGCGGGAAATTCCGGCGGACTGCATCCAGGAAGTGCGCCTGCGTAATACGGTGACCCGCCCGGCCATGGTCTCTCGGCCCAATGAAGGGCTGTTCGATTCCGCGCCCATGGAGCAGGCCGGGTTTTCCCTGGGTCAGCGGGTTCGCCATCCCAAATTTGGGGAGGGGGTTGTGATGAACAGCGAAGGGAGTGGTCACCATACCCGGGTTCAGGTGAACTTTGACGATGGAGCCAAGTGGCTTGTTCTGGCTTATGCTCCGTTGGAGGCTTGTTAGAGGGTAACTATCGCAGGTTGGGAATCTCTGGTGCGGGTTCAGAGATGACTAGTCCTTCTATATTCCCACACCATTGACCCGCATTTCCCCACCGTTCACCCTGAGCTTGTCGAAGGGTATTTCCCCTTCTCTTATCCTCGTTATGGCCCTTCGACAGGCTCAGGGCGAGCGGAGCGGGGGAGCGTCTTCGACAGGCTCAGATGCCTGAGGGGCCGGGTTAGGGCATGTGTTTTAAAATCGTGCGGAGCCAGGGATGGCGGAGCTCGAGCGTCACATGGACGTGCCGGAAGGAGCGTGTTCTGGAAAGCCCTCCCGGATGGCCGCCTTCCCCCCCAAACCTGATCAGAGCCAGCCTTTACGCTTGAAGTACCAGTAAGGCGCAATCCCGGCCGCCACCATCAGCCCCAGCGCCCCCGGATAACCCAGTAGCCACTCAAGTTCCGGCATATACTTGAAGTTCATGCCATAGATGCTGGCGACCAGCGTGGGCGGCAGGAACACTACCGCCGCAATCGAGAAAATCTTGATGATCTGGTTCTGCTCGATGTTGATGAAACCCTGGGTGGAGTCCATCAAAAAGTTGATCTTGTCGAACAGGAACGTGGTGTGGGACATCAGGGTTTCGATGTCGCGGTTAATCTCCCGGAGGGTCTCCCGTACTTCCCCTTCGTTGCGCAGGTGGCGTAGCAGGAACGAGATATTGCGCTGGGTATCCATCAGGCACAGGCGGGTCTTGCCGTTGCTGTCTTCCAGCCGGGCCAGGCGGTTGATGGCCTCGTCCAGCTCGGCCTCCTCGTCTTCCAGTACCAGGTAGCTGACATCTTCCAGCTGGCGATGCAGGTCCTCCAGGCCGTCCGCCTGGTTCTCCACCTTCTGTTCCAGAATCGTCACCATCATTTCGCAGGGATCGCCGGCCTCCACCTGGCCACGGCGGGCCCGCATGCGCAGCAGGCGGAAGTCCGCCAGTTCCGTTTCGCGGATGGTGATCAGGCGGCTTTTTTGCAGGATGAATGCCACGGATACCGTGTTATGACGCCCTTCGGCCAGGTTGAGAAACATCGAGTGCACATGCACCCCGGCCTGGTCCACGAAGTAGCGGGCCGAGGCCTCGATCTCCTCCACATCGTCAAACTCGGGGATATCGGTTTTCAGCAGCCGTTGGAGAATCTGCCGCTCTTCTTCATCGGGTTCACAGGCGTCGATCCAGTCGGCTTGTCGTAACCGGGCGTCGGTGTCTTCCTCCTGGTTACCGATTTCTCTGATAAGACCGTCGACAATCCTGAAAAACCTCAGCATAGGCATGCTCCGGGTAAGCGGGTGAATCTGACTATAGTCTAGTGCCCCTTAACACAAGGGGCACTGTGCACCCGCTATCTTACGCGGGAAACCGGTCCCGCGTCCTGCCGGTTATGCTTTCAGCCAGCTGACAATTTTCGCGTGATCGGGGATAGAGCCGCTGTGAACCACCGTGCCGTCGACCGCCACTGCCGGGGTGGACATCACCTGGTAC
>Ga0098066_1000281_pt1 | contig 16436 bp, 15 predicted proteins | sample 25BtaG_FD_76332 | JGI IMG/M metagenome (GOLD analysis project Ga0098066, IMG submission 76332) | Marine viral communities from Cariaco Basin, Caribbean Sea - 25B_WHOI_OMZ_CsCl | ecosystem: Environmental > Aquatic > Marine > Oceanic | place: Caribbean Sea: Cariaco Basin | collected 2014-11-08
AAGAAGTCTATTTTGCCCGCCTGGCCCGCAAGGGCGAGGAGTCCGGTCGCAAGCGGATGATCGAGAGTAACCTGCGGCTGGTGGTGAAGATTGCCCGGCGCTACGTAAACCGCGGTCTGACTCTGCTGGACCTCATCGAGGAGGGTAACCTTGGCCTGATCCGCGCGGTGGAAAAATTCGACCCGGAACGGGGCTTCCGGTTTTCCACCTACGCCACCTGGTGGATCCGCCAGACCATCGAGCGGGCCATTATGAATCAGACCCGCACCATTCGCCTGCCCATCCATGTGGTCAAGGAGTTGAACCTCTACCTGCGTGCTGCCCGGGAGCTGACCCAGAAACTGGATCATGAGCCGTCAGCGGAAGAAATTGCCCGTATGGTGGACAAGCCAGTCAGTGACGTTGAGCGCATGCTGGGGCTCAACGAGCGGGTGGCCTCCATGGATACACCCATCGGTGCCGGTGGCGAAAAATCCCTGCTGGATACCGTCGCTGACGAAGGCGCCACTGACCCGGCCGACCTGCTTCAGGACGACAACCTGTGTGCCTGCCTCGAGCAGTGGATCGACCAGCTCAGTGACAAGCAACAGGAAGTGCTTGCCCGTCGTTTCGGTCTGCGCGGTTACCCCACATGTACCCTGGAAGAGGTGGGCCAGGAAATCGGGCTCACCCGGGAGCGGGTACGCCAGATACAGGTGGAAGCCCTGCGCCGCCTGCGGGAAATCCTGGAAAAGGAGGGGCTGTCCAGCGGCCTGCTGTTCAAATAGCCCTGTGGAATAGCCCGCCAATCCAGTGAACGAAGCCGGCCCCTGTAGGCCGGCTTTGTCATATTTCGTGAAAGTGTGATCCCGTCCTGAAGCGTCGTGCCGGCAAAGTCATTATCTTCGGTAGTATCCGACATCCCCGGCTCAGACGCGGGGCTGCCCCAGAGGTTATTCCAGGTAATCCCTTTTCTGTTTGAATTCACACAGGTCTTCGATAATACATGACCCGCACCTGGGCTTGCTGGCTGTACAGGTATAGCGCCCATGGAGGATAAGCCAATGGTGCGCGTCCATCAGGAATTCCTTCGGTACCAGCCGCATCAGTCGTTTCTCCACTTCCAGTACGTTCTTGCCAGGAGCAATGCCAGTACGGTTCGATACCCGGAATATATGGGTGTCCACGGCCATGGCCGGTTGCCGGAAGGCCGTGTTGAGAACCACATTGGCAGTCTTGCGGCCTACGCCGGGTAGTGCTTCCAGTTCCTCGCGGGTGTCCGGCACTTCGCCGCCGTGTTTGTCGATCAGGGCGCGGCAGGTCTTGATGACGTTTTCTGCCTTGCTGTTGAACAGGCCAATGGTCTTTATGTACTCCTTGAGCCCGTCCACCCCCAAAGCCAGAATGGCTTCCGGGGTACTGGCTACGGGGTACAGCCGTGCGGTGGCCTTATTGACCCCCACATCCGTTGCCTGTGCAGAGAGAATCACTGCAATCAGCAGTTCGAACGGGGTGCTGTAGTTCAGTTCGGTAGTGGGCTCCGGATTAGCATCGCGCAGGCGACTAAAAATTTCGATGCGTTTCTGTTTGTTCATGGTTACCGGTTGCTTGGTGTGTTATCAGGAAATATTGCCGGTGACCCGGACCCGCTTGCTGCCAGTGGTCACTGTCTCTGTGGATCGGGCCTTGCGGCGTGCTTCCAGCTGGCTGTCGATGCCATTCTTGAGCGCAATCAGTAGCCCCAGGCCAACGAACGCACCTGGAGGCAGCACCATGAACAACATATCCGGGTAGTCACGGAACACATGCAGGGTCCAGTCAGCGGCGACCGGGCCCAGCAGCAGGTGCATGTCGGTGAACAGGGTACCCTGGCCGATCAGCTCCCTCATGCCGCCAAGCACCACGAGCACCGCCAGGAAACCGAGGCCCATCATGGCACCATCCAGCAGGGCCGGGGCCGGGCCGGTCTTGGATGCAAAGGCGTCGGCGCGGCCCAGAATGGCGCAATTGGTGACGATCAGTGGAATGAAGATGCCCAGAATCTGGTAAAGCTCGTAGGTGAAGGCCTGCATCAGCAGTTCGGCGCAGGTTACGAAAGAGGCAATGATCATTACGAAAGCGGGCAGGCGAACCGAGTCCGATACGAAGTTGCGGATCAGGGATACCGCCAGGTTGGAGCCCATCAGTACCATCAGGGTGGCGATGCCCAGGCCCAGTGCGTTCACCACGGTACTGGTCACGGCCAGTAACGGGCACAGGCCCAACACCTGGACCAGGGCAGGGTTGTTGGTCCACAGCCCGTCTCGGATGATTTCCCGGCTGCTCTTGGTGCTCATGTCAGCGTTGCTCCCTGTTGTGCTGTCGGCGGCCAGCCCCCTGCCGTTGGCCGGTAGTATCGGCGCCGATGGCTTCGAGGATTGCCGGTCGGTTCTGGCGGAAGTAGATCAGCGTATGCTGCACCGCCTTGACCACGGCCCTGGGGGTGATGGTGGCGCCGGTAAACTGGTCGAACACGCCGCCGTTCTTCTTCACGTTCCAGTTGCGGGGATCCGGATTGCCCAGGGACCGCCCTTCAAAGGACAGCACCCAGTTGGATTTTTTCAGCTCGATCCGGTCGCCAAGCCCGGGCGTCTCCCGGTGACTGGTGACCCGCACGCCAAGCACCTCGCCTGACAGGTCTATACCCACCAGAAGCTGTATGTCGCCGGAGTAGCCGTCAGGGGCAACGGCCGGCAGGATCAGGCCTGTCGGTTCTCCAGCGCGGCGGGCGACCCGCGCGGTCACCGGACCCTGGATCGCAATCCGGTCACTGGCAGGCAGGGTGACGGTATCATTCAGCAGGTCGTTATCATGCTCCGATTCCGGAATGATTTCGTAAAGGGCGGCGGCCTCGGCACGGGCCCGCTGCTCCTTAATACGGTCCGCTGTCAGCTGCTGGGTGAAGGCGATGGTACCGCCAGTGATCACCGCAAACAGTCCCAGACCAATAGCGCTGCGTCGGATGGATTGGGCCAGTGCCGCCATAGCTCTACCCCGCCTTGCCCGGAATACCGCGCCGGGGCTTGTGGTGCCCGTAGGTCCGCGGTGGTGTGTAGTGATCGATAAAGGGCACCGCAAAGTTCATCAGCAGCACACTGAAGGCCACCGCGTCCGGGTAGTTTCCCCAACTGCGGATGGTATAGATCAGTACCCCGATACAGGCGCCGTAGATCAGCTTGCCCTGATGGCTGGTCGCCGCTGACACCGGGTCGGTAGCGATAAAGAAGGCTCCCAGCATGGTGCCGCCGGCCAGCAGGTGCAGTGACAGCGGTGCATACTGGTCTGCATTGCTGCCAAAGGCCAGGCTCATCAGGCCCAGCGATGCCAGCAGGCTGACCGGAATGTGCCAGGTGATAATGCGCAGGGCGACCAGCGCCAGCCCCCCCAGCAGGAAGGCGCCGTTCACCCACTCCCAGCCTTGTGCAACGCCGGTACCAAAGGTCGGATGCTGGAGTACTTCCGTGGCGGTATGGCTGGCAATCTTGTGCTTGTACTCGTCGAGCGGGGTCGCCATGGTCCAGGCATCGATGGCGGCTTGCTGTCCGCCAAAGATGGTATTGAGGGTTTCGCCGAACCCGGGGGCATCGGGCAGAGTGACGGCGCCGGCCCAGTTGGTCGTCATGGCCACCGGAAACGAGACCAGCACCAAGGCATAGCCGACCATGGCGGGGTTGAAGGGGTTGGCCCCCAGGCCGCCATAGAGTTGCTTGGCCAATACAATGGCGGAGATGACCGCAACCGCCGATACCCACCAGGGCGCGAACTGGGGCAGCGACAGGCCCAGTAACAGGCCGGTAACGGCGGCGGTATTATCCCGAAGGAAAAAGGCGACCGGCTTGTGCCGGAGCTTGAGCATGGCGGCTTCGGCACCAAGGGCCAGCAGTACGCACCAGACCACGTTGATCAGGTTGCCCCAGCCAAAGAACCAGGTCTGGGCCACCAGGCCAGGCAGGGTCGTGAGGATCACGACCAGCATGACCCGGGAGGTCGGACGCGCACCATGGGCGTGGGGCGAGGACTGTTGTACCAGGCTCATTGGCCGTCCTCCGTCTCAAGTTGCTTACGGGCCTCGGTGAGGGCATCTTCTGCGCGCTTTACCCGATCCAGGTTCTTGGCAACGGCGCGTTCCAGCTTCTCAACATTATCAGCCTGGGCGGCCCTGGCGTCGTCCAGCATACTTTCCATGGTCTCGAGTTTGCCCTTGGCCTGGTTGAGCTGTTTTTCCAGCGACTCGATATCGGGCTTTTCGGTCGAGGCTTCCGATGTGGCTGCCGCAGCCGGTCTTGCCTTCTTGCGCTCCAGGGCCTGTTGTACCATGGCTGCCCGGGCAGAGCGCTCATCGGTGGCTTCGCCTTCGGCAACCGCTTTCTCTGCCTCTGCCTCCTTTTTCTTCTGGGCCTCGGCTGCTGCCCTGGCCCTTTCCTCGCGGCGGCGTTCTTTCTCTTCCTGCTCACGCTCCAGCCGTGCCTGGCGGGCCTCGAAACGTTCCCGGGCCCGGTCTGCCTTGATCTGTTCGGCCCTCTGGGTGCGGATCTCGCCCTTGGCGTAGCGATAGTACTGAACAAGGGGAATCGAGCTGGGGCACACAAAGGAGCAGGCCCCGCATTCGATGCAGTCGAACAGGTTCAGGTGTTCTGCCCGATCAAAATCCTGGGCCCTGGCGTGCCAGAAAAGCTGCTGTGGCAAAAGCTCCATGGGACATACCTCGGCGCACATGCCACAGCGAATACAGGGTTGCTCCGGCGGAGGCATGGGCAGTTCGTTTTCGGTGGCGGCGATCAGGCAGTTGGTGGTCTTGATCACCGGAACCGAGGTGTCTTCCAGGGTGTAGCCCATCATCGGGCCCCCGAGGATCAGGCGATTGACCCGCTCTGGGTGAAAGCCAGCCTGGTCCAGCAGGTGCCGGGTCGGCGTACCGATCAGGGCTTCAAAGTTGCCCGGGTCGTCCACACCGGCGCCGGTTACCGTGGTAATGCGGGAAATCAGCGGTTCCCCCCGGTTGATCGCCCGGTAAACAGCCATAGCCGTGCCCACGTTCTGGCACATGACGCCAATATCGGCCGGGATACCGCCGCTGGGTACTTCCATACCGGTAAGAATCTGGATCAGCTGTTTCTCCCCGCCGGACGGGTATTTGGTGGGGACGACAACCACTTCTGCCTGGGTGCCTTCGGAAGCCTTGCGCATGGCTTCGACGGCTTCCGGCTTGTTGTCCTCAATGGCGATCACACAACGTTCCGGGCGCAGGATCCACGACATGATCTTGATGCCGCCATGGATCTGGTCGGCGCGCTCTCGCATGGCCATGTCATCTGCAGTGATGTAGGGCTCGCATTCCGCGCCGTTGATGATCAGGGTGCTGACCTTGCGGTCACTGGGGGGCCTGAGTTTGATATTGGTGGGAAAGCCGGCGCCGCCCATGCCACTGATGCCGGCTTCCCGGATCAGGTTCAGCACGTCATCGCGATGCAGCTTGCGGTAATCCGCGATCGGTGACAGCTCGCACCAGGCGTCATCGCCATCCGGCTCCAGCACAATACACCAGTCCGACATACCGGAAGGGTGGGGGACCGGGAGCAGCTCGATGCCCACGATGGTGCCGGATGTGCTGGCGTGGACCGGTACGCCCATACCGGAGGTGACATCGGCGAGCTTCTGGCCCTTGAGCACCTTGTCGCCCGGTTGCACGAGGGGCTCCGCCGGTGCCCCGATGTGCTGTTGCAGCGGTAATATCAGCCGTTCGGGAATACCTGCCTTGCGGATCGGGCGGGCAGTGGACTGGTGCTTGTTCTCGGGCGGATGGATGCCACCGGGGAAGTTCCACAGTTGTGTCATCAGGCACTGGCTCCCTGGCGGTCGGTGGCAATAATGGTCGGCTGCGGGGGCTGCCAGCTCCAGCTGCGTATGTCAGGCTCAATAGTCACCATGTCGATGCAGTCAACCGGGCACGGCTCCACACACAGGTCGCAGCCGGTGCATTCACTCTCGATGACCGTATGCATGTGCTTGGCAGCACCGAGGATGGCGTCCACAGGGCAGGCCTGGATGCACTTGGTGCAACCGATGCACTCGTCCTCCCGAATAACGGCCACGCGGCGGGCCTGTTCCACACCATGTTCGGCATCCAGGGGCTGGGGTTCCACGTCCAGCAGGTCGGCCAGGGCCTTGATGGTGGCCTCGCCGCCAGGTGGGCACTTGTTGATGGCATCGCCATGGGCAATGGACTCGGCATAGGGGCGGCACCCCGGGAACCCGCACTGGCCGCACTGGGTCTGGGGGAGTAGGGCGTCGATCTGATCGACCAGGGGGTTGCCCTCAACGCGGAAGCGCTCGGCGGCGAAACCCAGCAGGGCACCGAACACCACCGCAAGGGCCAGCAGGACTGCGACTGCAATCAGGATGCCTGTCCACATAGCTTCAAGCTCCGTCAGACGCTGACCAGGCCGGTAAAGCCCAGGAATGCCAGTGACATCAGCCCGGCGGTCACCATACCGATGGCCGCGCCCCGGAAAGCGACCGGCACGTCGGCCACGGCGATGCGCTCACGCATGGCGGCGAACAGCACCAGCACCAGCGAGAACCCGGCGGCGGCGCCAAAACCGTACAGGACTGATTCAACGAAGTTGTTGTTCTTGTTGATGTTGAGCAGCGCCACACCCAGCACTGCGCAGTTGGTGGTAATCAGGGGCAGGAAGATGCCCAGAACCCGGTAGAGCAGGGGGCTGGTCTTGCGCACCACCATTTCGGTGAACTGGACCACCACCGCGATCACCAGGATAAAGGTGATGGTCCGCAGGAAGGTCAGGTCCAGCGGCTCCAGCAGCCAGGTATAGGCCAGGTAACTGCATACCGATGCCAGGGTCAGCACAAAGGTGGTGGCCAGGGACATGCCCATGGCAGTCTCCAGCTTCCCGGACACGCCCATGAAGGGACATAGCCCGAGAAACTGCACCAGCACAAAGTTGTTGACCAGTATGGTGCTGACCAGGATCAGCAGGTATTCCGTCATCGGTACGCGTGCTCCGATTGGTGGTGCGCGGTGCTACATCACCCGCATGCCGGGGGTGGCGCCGGAGTCAGGGGAGAGGATAAAGATATCCTTGCCCCCGGGGCCTGCGGCCAGGACCATGCCCTCGGAAAGTCCGAATTTCATCTCGCGCGGCTTGAGGTTGGCCACCATGACGGTCAGCCGGTCCTCAAGATCCTCCGGCTTGTAGGCGGACTTTATACCGGCGAACACATTGCGTTCGCCATGCCCTACGTCAAGAGTGAGGCGGAGAAGCTTGTCGGCGCCTTCCACGTGCTCTGCCTTGACGATCCTCACCACCCGCAGGTCCACCTTGGCGAAGTCCGGGAACTCGATTTCATCAGCGATGGGCTCCAGGTCAGCAGCTGGTGCCTTTTCCGCTTGCTGGCCGGTAGCGGCCGGCAACTCTTCCTTTGAGGCCTCGATCATCTTTTCGATCTGGGCCATGTCCACCCGGTTCATCAGGGGCTTGAACTTGTCGATGGGGTGGTCTTCAAGCAGTTGGCTGCGCTCGTTCCAGTCCAGGCGAGCGTTGAGGAAGCTCTCGGCGCCTTCGGCGGTTTTCGGCAGTACCGGCGCGAGGTAGGTCATCAGCAGGCGGAACATGTTGATGGCGTTGGTGCAGATGGCCTGGAGTTTTTCGTCCTGGCCTTCCTGCTTGGCAATGACCCAGGGCTGCTCGTCGTTCACATACTGGTTGGCGATGTCTGCCAGCTCCATGATGCGGCGCATGGCTCGACCGAATTCGCGGGCCTCGTACAAGTCAGCAATGTCTTCGCCGGCTTCGATAAAGGTGTTGAGACGGTCGGTCTCGGTAACCTGGCCCAGACGCCCGTCAAAGCGCTTGGTGATAAAGCCGGCACTGCGGCTGGCAATGTTCACCACCTTGCCGACCAGGTCCGAGTTTACCCGGGCGGCGAAGTCTTCCAGGTTCAGGTCCATGTCGTCCACGCCGGCGGTCAGCTTGGCGGCGAAGTAATAGCGCAGGTATTCCGGATTCAGGTGATCCAGGTAGGTGCGGGCCATGATGAAGGTGCCCCGGGACTTGGACATCTTCTTGCCGTTCACCGTCACGAAGCCATGGGCCCAGACTGCCGTCGGCGTGCGGAAGCCGGCGTCGTGGAGCATGGCAGGCCAGAACAGGGCGTGGAAGTTGATGATGTCCTTGCCGATGAAGTGATAGACCTCGGCGGTGGAATCCGCTTTCCAGAAATGCTCGAAGTCGATATCGGTCCGGTTGCACAGGTTCTTGAAGCTGGCCAGGTAGCCGATGGGGGCGTCCAGCCAGACATAGAAGTACTTGCCCGGGGCATCGGGGATCTCAAAGCCGAAGTAGGGTTTGTCGCGGCTGATGTCCCACTCCTGAAGGCCCGCGTCCAGCCACTCGGCCAGCTTGTTGGCCACCTGCTCCTGCAGGGTGCCGCTGCGGGTCCACTCTTTCAGGAAACTGTCGAAATCCGGCAGTTTGAAGAAATAGTGCTCGGACTGCTTCTCCACGGGGGTGGCGCCGGATACGGCAGAACGGGGGTTGATCAGTTCCGCCGGGGTGTAGGTGGCGCCGCAGGCCTCGCAGTTGTCGCCGTACTGGTCTTCTGCCTTGCACTTGGGGCAGGTGCCCTTGATGAAACGATCCGCCAGGAACATCTCCTTTTCAGGGTCGAAGAACTGGGTGATCTGGCGGGTGGCGATGTGGCCGTTTTCCTTGATCTTGCGGTAGATGTACTCGGAAAACTGCTGATTCTCCTCAGAGTGGGTGGAGTAATAGTTGTCAAAGCGGATGTTAAAGCCCGCGAAGTCCTCCTGGTGCTCGTCCCGGATGCGGTCGATCAGCTGTTCCGCAGAGATACCTTCCCGCTCGGCCCGTAACATGATGGCGGTGCCATGGGCGTCGTCAGCGCAAACGTAGTAACAGTTGTGGCCACGCATCTTCTGATAGCGCGCCCAGATATCCGTCTGAATGTACTCCAGCAGGTGACCCAGGTGAATCGGGCCGTTGGCATAGGGCAGGGCGCTGGTAACCAGAATATCGCGCTGTTTGTCGCTCGCTTGCGTCATGGTGATGTCCGAACCTCGGTGAACTTGTCGGAGAAGCCGCCGTCGGGGCAGCTCCTTATGGTCAGAAACGGGCACAAATGATACCTTCCAAGCCAATACTTTTCATCTTCCCGGGCGGCGTTTTGCCGTATTCCACCGGATATCTGATTCACGGAGCAACCATGGCCGAGATTTCCCGGGCAGCCCTCGAGGCCGCCGTGCGCGAATACCGCGATCCCTACCTGGACAAGGACCTGTACGAACTGGACGCCGTCAAGGCCCTGGACGTGGATGCGCAGGGGCGGGTCAGTCTCAGCGTTCAGCTGCCATACGCCAGTGCCGGCATCGCCGGTGCCCTGCGGCAGATCGTTAGCAATAGCCTGGAAAATGTAGACGGGGTGACCGGCGCCGAGGTGGCCGTCAGCCAGAAGATCCACGCCCACAAGGCCCAGCGGGACCTGGAGTCCATGGGCGGGGTTAAGAACATTATTGCCGTGGCCTCCGGCAAGGGCGGTGTTGGCAAGTCTACCACCGCAGTGAACCTGGCCCTGGCGCTGGCCGCCGAGGGGGCCCGGGTGGGTATCCTTGATGCCGATATCTATGGCCCCAGTGTCGGCATGATGCTGGGCATTCCGGAGGGCCAGCGCCCGAAAACCGAGGGTAACAAGTATTTCCTGCCGGTGGAGGCCCATGGCATCCAGGCCATGTCGATGGCCTTCCTGGTGACGGACAAGACGCCCATGGTCTGGCGCGGGCCGATGGTCAGTGGCGCCGTTCAACAGTTGCTCACCCAGACACTGTGGAACGACCTGGACTATCTGGTGGTCGACATGCCCCCGGGTACCGGGGACATCCAGCTCACCCTGGCCCAGAAGGTGCCTGTTACCGGTGCGGTTATTGTCACCACACCCCAGGACATCGCGTTACTGGACTGCAAGAAAGGCATCGAGATGTTCCGCAAGGTGGATATCCCGGTCCTGGGCGTCGTGGAAAATATGAGCATCCACATTTGCAGCAACTGCGGCCACCAGGAACCCCTGTTCGGTCAGGGAGGCGGCGAAAGGGTAGCGGAAGACTATCAGACCGAACTGCTGGGTCAGCTGCCGCTGCACCTGACCATTCGCGAGCAGACCGATGGCGGCCGTCCCACCGTGGTCGCCGAACCGGATTCGGAAGTTGCACGCCGGTACCGGGACATTGCCCGCCGGTTATCTGCAGGCCTGTCGACACGGGCTCGCAATGACAGCGCCCCGATTCCCAGTATCTCGATCAGCGACGACTGAAAACCGCCATTACGGCTTCGGCTGTGCAAAGTGACCGTGCCGGGAGAGGGCGCGGCTTTGCGACAATGGCTCGTCGCGGGTAAACTATGGCGCCCCGAATTTCAACCGGTGCGCGACCGACGCCGACGGACCAACGAGAGATCACATCAATGAGCATCAAATCCGACAAGTGGATTCGCCGCATGGCGGAACAGGAAGGCATGATCGAGCCCTTCGAAGCAGGCCAGGTCCGGGAAACCTCCCGTGGCCGTGTGATCTCTTACGGTACCTCCAGCTACGGTTACGACGTGCGCTGCAGCAACGAGTTCAAGATCTTCACCAACGTGCACTCGGCCACCGTGGATCCGAAGAACTTCGATGAGAACAGCTTCGTCAACTACACCGGCGACGTCTGCATCATTCCGCCCAACTCCTTTGCGCTGGCCCGCACGGTGGAATATTTCCGGATTCCACGCCAGGTACTGACCATCTGTCTTGGCAAGTCCACCTACGCCCGCTGCGGTATCATTGTTAATGTCACCCCCCTGGAGCCGGAATGGGAAGGGCAGGTGACGCTGGAATTCTCTAACACCACCAATCTGCCGGCCAAGATCTACGCCAACGAGGGTGTTGCCCAGATGCTGTTCTTCGAATCCGACGAGGAATGCGAAACCAGCTACAAGGATCGGGGCGGCAAGTATCTGGGGCAGACCGGAGTGACGCTGCCCAAGACCTGACAGGTTGTGTGCAGACAGGCGGGACACTCGTGTCCCGCTTTTTGGTTGTTGGGCCCTCAAACGATGGTCTTTACCGGGAATAAACGCAGGAGCCGTACGTGAACGCCAACCAGTTTCTCAAAGCGGTCGAACAGCTCCAGGGGTGGCGCCAGACCGCCTTTCTGCTGGCCCTCGCCGAGCGGGCCTTCCCCAACTACGCCCTGTTCAGCGATGCCATTGGGGCCAAGGCCGGTGGCAAGATGCGGCAGTTGCTGGACACCGGCTGGAACCTGTTCGAAGACAAGGCCACCGAGAACCATATCCCCCAGTTGCTGGCGAAGCTCGAAAGCCTGAGCCCGGATGTGGATGCCTACGATGCCTACGGGGTCTATCCCGCGTTCGATTTCTGCCGCTTGCTGGAAGAAGCCCTGCTGAGCCGGCTGAACCCGTCGAAGCACCGGGCCCTGGAAGCATCCGGTATTGCCACCGGCACGGTTATGAACTTCATTACCTTCTCCGAGGGTGAGGGCCTGGACGAGGATGAAATCGTCAGGCTGCTGGACAGCCATCCGCTGATGAAGGAAGACAAGATGTTCCAGCGGGACCTTATTCTCAGTCTCAAGCGACAGCGGGTGCCAAAAGAGCGCTATATTGCGGAGCTCCAGGGCCTGTCAGCCAATGATGGGGTGAGCAACCTCGGTATCACCCTCGCGGATGACGAACCGGAGGCCTGAGGGCCTCCACAACCACTGAATACCAGACGACCCAGCCATGAAACTCTCAGCTTTTGGACGCAAGTTTACCGCCGATGCCGGCATTACCTCCCTGATGGATGATCTGGGCAATGCCCTCGCCAGCGGCGATGACATGATCATGATGGGAGGGGGTAATCCCGGGCAGGTGCCGGCCATCCAGGAAAGGCTGACCGAAGTGCTGGGGGATATAACCCGTGATCCGGAGGCGATGAAACGGCTGGTCGGTATCTACGACCCACCCCAGGGGGAGAAACGGTTTATTGCCTCGTTGGCGGAGCTGCTCAACCGGGAGTATGGCTGGGGTCTCACGGAAGACAACATCGCACTGACCAACGGCAGCCAGGCGGCATTTTTCATGTTGTTCAATATGTTCGCCGGGGACTTTGACGATGGCAGCCAAAAGCACATCCTGTTGCCGCTGGCACCGGAGTATATCGGTTACGCCGATGCCGGCATCGCGCCGGAACTGTTCCGGGCAGTGCAGCCGGAAATTACCTTTACCGGGGCCCATGAGTTCAAATACCGGGTCGATTTCGATGCGGTGGATGTTACGTCGGATACCGGTGCAATCTGCGTTTCCAGGCCTACCAACCCGACCGGTAACGTGGTTACCGACCAGGAAATGGAACGCCTGGAGTCACTGGCTCGTCACCACGACGTGCCTTTGATTGTAGACGGCGCCTATGGCACGCCCTTCCCGAGCCTGCTTTACGTGGATGCGCAGCCGCGCTGGAACGAACAGATCGTTCTGTGCCTGAGCCTCTCCAAGCTGGGCATGCCGGCGGCCCGCACCGGCATCGTGATTGCTGCGCCGGAGATTATCCGTGCCTTGTCCAGTATCAATGCCATCATGAACCTGGCCACTGGAAGCTTTGGCGCGATGCTGGCGGAGCCACTGGTGCGCAGCGGAGAAATACTGTCACTGAGCCGCGAGGTGGTTTGCCCTTTCTACCATCGCAAAATGGAGAACGCGGTGAGGGTGTTCACGGACGCCATGGGAGAGGGGTGCCGCTGGTATGTGCACAAACCGGAGGGCGCCATGTTCCTGTGGTTCTGGTTCCCGGATTTGCCAGTGAGCAGCCTGGAGTTATACCAGCGCCTGAAGGCCAGGGGCGTGCTGGTAGTATCGGGTCATTACTTCTTCCCGGGACTGGCAGAGGATGGCTGGCGGCACCGACATGAATGCATACGGGTGACCTACTCCCAGGACGATGAACGGGTGGCGGAGGGGCTGCGGCGCATCGCCAGCGAGGTGCAGGCCATCTGGGCAGAGCAGGGCTGACGCAACTGCCGGCTCAGTCGGTCAGGTCCGCGTCATCCAGCCGGACTTCGTAGCGACTGCCGTCCGGTTCCACCTGGATCAGCCGCACCAGCAGGTAGTCCAGTGCCGGAGCGAACCACATCAGTGTTTCTCGCTTGCTGTCGTCTTCACGGACTTTTTCGACCTTGACGGTCTGCAGTTCGCCGAAACGGGTGGACTCGACTTCTTCGCCAATAACCCTGAACTGGTCCTCGTCGAAATCGTCTTCATCTGCCACCGTGTAGTGCATTTCCTTTTTGCCGGCCTTCAGGTCCTGTCGGAGCTGGAGCTGGAAGCCGAGAGGGTCCAGCGCGTTGGCGGCCAAAGGCACGGTAAAGCTCTCACCATCGTAGCTGCCACTCATGCTTTTGGCCGGCCAGTTAAAGTTCAGCGCCCGGCTGCGGTCCCGCACCATCAGTCCGTCCAGGCGATAACGGTATTCGATTGGTACGACGCGACCCTCGTCCCAGCGAAAGATAACGGATTCGTTGATATCGGCGATGAAGGAATCCACATTGAAATCATATTTCCAGCTCCCGTCGGGCTGTTGTTTGAGCGTACGCTGGGCAGAACCATTAATGGAGAGGCCTTTATCCATACTGGCGCTGTAGCTGGCGGCGATTGGATTCAGCTCTGAGGGCGTAGCGTTGGCCTCCCCGGTGAGGGAGGCGGCACTGAGCGTCACCAGGGCCAGGGCGAGTAACCCGGGCAGGCTGACGAGTTGGCGGAGGCTGGCTGAGCGAATAAGGGTCACTGGATGTCTCCCGTTACAGCGGTCACTGGGTCTGAGTGTAACCGGCCCGGGCAGGGCCCCGTATGACGATTCCTTTAGTCGTGGTCATTCCCGGCCTGTCCGGACATTCCGTCGGCCTGGGAATCTCAGGCTGCCGGCAAGGTCATGACGGCCGGCATTGGCTGGCCGTCAAACAGTATGCGGTCGTGTCCGGCCAGTTGCAGCCGTCCCTCACAGAACCACCGCACCACGATGGGGTAGAGCACGTGTTCCTGTTGCTGAACCCGTTCGGCGAGGGTTTCGGCGGTGTCATCCGGCAGTACGGCCACTTCCGCCTGGGCGATCACCGGTCCTCCATCCAGGTCCTCGGTCACGAAATGGACAGAGACGCCATGGACGGGGTCGCCGGCGTCGATCGCCCGCTGGTGCGTGTTCAGTCCCCGGTATTTCGGAAGCAGGGATGGATGCACGTTCAGCATGCGCCCCTGGAAAGTCCGCACCAGCTCGGGGGTAAGGATGCGCATAAAACCAGCCAGTATCACCAGGTCGGGCTGCCAGCGTTCCATCTCCAGCCGTAATTCGGCGTCGAAGGCTTCCCGCGAGTCAAAGCGGGTATGATCAACGGTAAAGGTTTCAAGGCCGGCCTGGGCAGCGCGCTCGAGGGCGAAGGCCTGGGGGCGGTTGCTGCCCACGGCGACGATCTCACCCGGGAAATCACGTTCCCTCGTTGCGTCAATCAGCGCCTGCAGGTTGGTACCACTGCCCGAGGCGAGTACCAGGATGCGGGGTTTGTCGACCGGGTCTGCCTGCATGCCACTCATCCCCGGATCAGCCCCGGTGCGTACCGCACATCCGGTGAGGAAGCGGGATCATCCTGTCCTTCAATGGCACCAATCTGCCAGGCAACTTCGCCCATGGCACTGAGGGTGTCCAGGGCAAGCTCTTGCTGGTCAGCCGGTACGCATATAACCATGCCTACACCGCAGTTAAAGGTACGGTACATCTCTTCGTCGGCAACGCCGCCCTGTTCTTTCAGCCACTGGAATATGGCCGGCAACTCCCAGCTTTCTGTGTCGATGGCAGCGCGGGTGCCATCCGGCAATACCCTCGGAATATTCTCCGGAAGTCCGCCACCGGTGATATGGGACATAGCCCTGACGTCAATTGTTTTAATAAGTTGCAGAAGGTTCTTGACGTAAATTCTGGTGGGCGCCATCAAACCTTCTGCCAGCGTGGTGTCTCCTACGGACTCGCTGAGGTCGGCACCGGATACTTCCAGGATCTTGCGGATCAGGGAGTAGCCGTTGGAGTGGGGTCCGGAGGACGCCATGGCAATCAGGGCATCGCCAGGCTGGACACGACTGCCGTCGATTACCTGGTCCCGCTCCACCACGCCCACGCAGAAGCCTGCGAGGTCGTAGTCGTCACCTTCATACATGCCCGGCATCTCCGCTGTCTCGCCCCCCACCAGGGCACAGCCCGCCAGTTCACAGCCCTTGCCGATACCTTCCACTACGTTGGCGGCCACATCCACGTTGAGCTTCCCGGTGGCGTAGTAATCCAGGAAAAACAGCGGCTCGGCACCGCCCACGACCAGGTCGTTCACGCACATGGCCACCAGGTCGATGCCGATAGTGTCGTGGCGCTGCAGTTGCATGGCCAGCCGCAGCTTGGTGCCCACCCCGTCGGTGCCGGATACCAGTACCGGTTCGCGGTAGCCAGTGGGCAGCGACACCATGGCGCCGAAGCCACCCAGACCGCCAAGTACCTCGGGCCGGCGGGTGCGCCTGGCAGTATCCTTGATACGGTTCACCAGTTCATTACCGGCGTCGATGTCCACGCCAGCGTCACGGTAGGTGAGGGAGGGCTTTTTATCACTCATGTCGGGGTCAGCCATGTTGGTGGGTAGGGTTGGTCTGAAGCGCGGGATTTTACCAGTTGCCGGTGGGCGCTCCAAATGTGTTTCACGTCGTGTTCTGGTGTGGGCGGGTTGCTACTCACTGTCAGGACCATCGTGTATCCTAGGGCGGCCTGCAGAAACAGTGGATTAATCATGGCTGTACAAACCCGAAGCGACGTGCGACCTACAATGGCAGCGGCCCTGGTATCGCTGCTTCTCACCCTGCTGCCAATACCTCCTGCCCATGCCGTGGTGGTAGACGATCTCTACCATGCCACAGTGCCGGTCTCCGGCGAAGGTGAGGACGCGTTGGCGGAGGGCTACCGGCAAGGGCTGTCCCGCGTGCTGGTTAAAGTCTCCGGAGACCGGTCGGTGGCCGACCTGGACGGACTTGCCCCGGTACTGGACGACGCCGGCTCCCTGGTGGATGGCAGGCAGCTGGAAAAGGGCCGGGACGGAGGTGATGAGCTCACACTTCGGTTTTCACGTGCAGCCGTCAACCGGGCCCTGGCCGACGCCGGTGCGCGGGTGTGGGGGTTGAATCGCCCCCTGACCCTGGCCTGGGTGGCCGTCCAGGATGGTGGTGACCGGGGCTTGCTGGTGCAAACCGGTGAAAGCTCTGATCAGGGCTGGTCAGCCCTGATCCTCGAGCAGACGGCCAGCCGTGGGCTTCCGCTGGCGCTGCCACCGG
>Ga0098066_1000285_pt1 | contig 16365 bp, 16 predicted proteins | sample 25BtaG_FD_76332 | JGI IMG/M metagenome (GOLD analysis project Ga0098066, IMG submission 76332) | Marine viral communities from Cariaco Basin, Caribbean Sea - 25B_WHOI_OMZ_CsCl | ecosystem: Environmental > Aquatic > Marine > Oceanic | place: Caribbean Sea: Cariaco Basin | collected 2014-11-08
CCCTGAGCCTGTCGAAGGGCCGTGGCAAAAATTCATGCTTTTATAGGCGCAAACGAAGCCCTGGTCAGGTCCGCCAGGTCCGCCGGCGCCAGCTCGATTTCCAGCCCCCGCCGGCCGGCGCTGACGTGGATGGAGTCAAAGGCCTGCGCAGACTCATCGATAACGGTCCTCAGTGCCTTTTTCTGCCCCATTGGGCTGACGCCCCCGAGTACATACCCCGTTGTACGCTGCACCTTCTGCTTGTCCGCCATGGCCGCTTTCTTGGCCCTGGCAGCCTTTGCCAACTGTTTCAGGTTGAGGCTGCCGGATACCGGGACAATGGCCACCACGAGTTCGCCTGTGTCCGTTTCTGCTACCAGGGTCTTGAACACCTGGTCCGGGTCCAGGCCCAGCTTTTCGGCCGCCTCGGTGCCGTAGGATTCGCTCTTGGGATCGTGGGCGTACTCGTGGAGGGTATGGGCGATACCTTCCTTGCGCACAAGGTCAACAGCCGGGGTCATGGAATCTCCGATACGCTGGGTTTCGACTGTGCAGGATAACCCTGAAGCTGTGAGAAGTCAGGGCTGCTGATGAGGCACTTTGGACGCCTGGGGCACCGTCAGCATGATCAGGAACCCTGCCGCCAGGAATACCAGGATGGTTGCCATCCCCCAACGCTGGCTGCCGGTGGCTACCGTTACCCAGCCCACCAGCAGGGGGCCGGCAAAGGCGGTGGCCTTGCCGGAAAAGGCGAACAGACCAAACATCTGGGTCTGCAGGTCCGCTGGAACCACCCGAGCCATGTAGGACCGGCTGGCAGACTGCAGTGGCCCCACGAAGATGCCCAGAACCATGCCCCAGATCCAGAACCAGAGCGTCGAATCCACCAGCAGGATGGCCAGCGCACTGGTGCCCAGCCCGACCAGCGACAACAGAACCGTATTGCGACCGCCGAGGGCATCGTCCACCCAGGCAAAACCCAGCGCCCCCAGGCCGGAGGTTACGTTGAGGGCAATGGCAAACTGCAGTACGTGGGTCTGGTTCATGCCAAAGGTGCCGGCGGCGTAGACGCCACCGAAGGTGAAGATGGTGGCGAGTCCGTCCGTGTAGAGCATCCGCGCGACCAGGAAGCGGAGAATATGGCCCAGCTCCCGAACCTTACTCAGCGAATCCTTCAGCTGTGCCAGGCCGGACCGGATTGCCTGGCCCATGGACAGGCCCCGGGAGGGCTGGTCCGGGATGAAGAAGAACGCCGGCAGGGAGAACAGCAGATACCACAGGGCTACCAGTACAAAGGTGGCTCGCACGTGTTCGAGGTTGTCGCGGTCCAGCCCAAGCCAGCTGGTATCTCCCTCAATAAACCCGAACAGAGCCACCACGAGACAGGTAACGCCGCCGACATAGCCCAGCCCCCAGGACCAGCCTGACCAGCGACCAAGCCGGCTGGGCGATGAAAGATCCGGGAGCATGGCGTTATAGAAGATGAAGGCACACTCAGCCCCCAGGATGCCCACGCTAACCCAGAAGGCAGAGAACCACAGATCGCCACTGCCCGGTTCCACGAACCACAACATGCCGCTGCCCAGAACACACAGCAACGTGAATGCAATGAGCCAGGGCTTGCGGCGGCCAGACTGATCGGCAATGGCTCCCAGCACCGGGGCCACCAGTGCCACGACAATTCCGGATACACCCACGATGTTGCCCCACGCATTGGTGCCTGCAACGTCGTCCTGTACGACCGACTGGCTGAAATACCGGGCAAAGATAAATGTCAGGATGATGGTGAAGAAGGCGCTGTTGGCCCAGTCGTAGAGCGCCCAGGACCATAGTGCCCTGCGGTTTTCCTCGTGTGCCGTTCTGGGTGGGCCTGCTGCCATGCCTGGAATTCCTGGTTAATGGAGGTCATCGGCGCGCCCCGCCGACCTGTCAGACTATCGCAATAAGTATGACAGTCGTAAAAGATTGTTGAAGTAGTCGACGTGACTGTTGTGACACACTACTTTCATTACAACGACTTGTCAGGCAGGTTTGCAGGCCAGGCGGGCGCCGGCTGCGTATCTCTTGCCAGCCCATAATCTATCAGGACAAAGTAATACCCATGGACAATAACCAGACACAGGGAACGGCACTGGGGCGTTCACTCAAGATAGCCATGGCTTACCTGCTGGCAGGCGCGCTGTGGATACTGTTCTCCGACGCTGCAGTCGAAAGGCTGGTCAGCGACCCGGTCGCCCTCAGCCGACTGCAGACCTGGAAAGGCTGGGCCTTCGTCCTGGTTACCGCTACCGTGCTTTGTCTGGTGCTGCTGCGCCAGTTGCGGCGGGACCGGGAGCAGCTCCACATGCGCAAGGCCCAGCAGGAGGAAATTCTGCGCCTGAGCCAGTTCCAGCAAGGTGTCATTGATAATGCCAATGTCTGGCTCAATGTGCTCGACCCGGAGGGAAAAGTACTCATCTGGAACCGGGCTGCCGAACGCATCAGCGGCTATACCAGCGATGAGATTACCGGAAACAGCGAGATTTGGCAGAAACTTTACCCTGACCCGGACTACCGGGCCTGGGTGATGGATCAGGCCAGGGGAATCATTACAGGAAAGGAAGAGGTGGAAGGCCTTGAGACCCGCATCCTGCCGAAACATAACGGTGAACGCCTGATCGCCTGGAACTCCCGGGCCTTGAAGGACTCCCGGGGCGAGGTGGCTGGCGCTATAGCCATCGGTGTGGACATTACCGAGCAAAGGGCGGCCGAGAACGCCCTGAAGGCCAGGGAGAGGCAACTGGCCAATCTCATGGACAGCTTGCCTGGCATGGCTTACCGCTGTCTCTATGATGAGTTCTGGACCATGAAGTTTGTTTCCAGTGGTTGCGTGGAACTCACTGGTTATAAGGCGGAGGATCTGATCGATAATCATAGGGTCTCCTGGGCCGGACTGATCGATTCCAGTAGTAATTCCGGTGAGCTGGTCCGGGAGGTGGAAGAGGCCATTGGTAACGCCACGACGTTTTCGGTGGAGTATCGTATCCGGCGCGCCACCGGGGAGGTCATCTGGGTCTGGGAGCGTGGCCGTGGCGTTGAGGGTGACCAGGGAATGGTGCTGGAAGGCATCATACTCGACATTACCGAGCGCAAGGGACTGGAAGAGCGGCTCTCCGAACTGGCAACCCTGGACCCGCTCACTGGCCAGTTCAACCGGCGGGAAACCGAACGTATCCTCCAGGAAGAACTGGTCAGGGCGGAACGTTATGGACGGCAGCTGGCGATTCTTTGGGTGGACCTGGATCACTTCAAGCGGGTCAATGATTCCTGGGGGCATGCCATAGGTGACCAGGTGTTGCGTACAGTGAGCCTCCGGCTGGCGGACAGCATCCGGACCGTGGATACCCTCGGCCGCTTCGGTGGTGAGGAATTCCTGGTGGTGTTGCCAGAGATGTCAGTGGACGAGGCCTGTGATACTGCCGAACGCTTGCGCAGGCGAGTTGCGTCAGAGCCTGTTCAGGTGGCGGAACGTCAGTCGCTGGAAATGACGGTCAGCATCGGGGTGGCAGTCTACCCGGACCACGGTAGGGACGCCGATAAACTGTGTAACCGGGCTGACAAGGCTATGTACCTGGCGAAGAATCTGGGGCGCAACCGGATTGAGGTATACGCACCGGGCTCCGCCGAAGACGCCACCTCAGATCGTACGTAACTGGGCTTCCAGGATGCCCAGAACAGACGAGACGATATCCCGGAAGTCGGTCAGGGTCTGGGTACGCTGGATGACCTCATGGCGTTGTTCGTCCAGGCGTTCGAGTTGTGGCACGACTCGCCGCACACCTTCCGTAATCACTTCATAGGGATAGTGATGATCCTGGATGCTGAGTTTATTCAGCTCTGCCACTTCCTGGTGAAAAATGGTGATGATGTCGTAGAGAAGGTCCTTGTGGGCGATGCTGCCTGCTTCCCAGTAGGCATCATCGAGTAGCTCAAGCAGGGACAGGTATTCCCGGAGGGTATCGGCAACGGATGTCTGGCTCATGGCACACTCCTTGGTTACATGAGCCAGACTATAGCAGTTCCTCCGCAATCAGGCCTTTATGCCACCTGGCGGGCGATCCAGGAATCATAGCGGCTCGCCAACGCCTTCACATACCGGGCTTCTGACCCGCCCAGGGAGGCAAGCACACCATTGAAGATCCAGCCCCGTTCATACAGGCCAAGTACGCTGCGTTCGTCGTCCAGGTTAACCCGCTGGTTGAGCTTTTTGCAGATGGCATCCAGCAGCGGCAATTTATCCGGACGGCGGATGGGGCCCGGCCGGCGGCTGGCCGGTATATTGGCGGCACGTCTGGTTGTGGGTCTGTTCATGGCACTCTCCTTACCGTTTTGCGGCTGCAAAAACCAGAAAACCCGGCCTCACGGGACCGGGTTCTCATGCGGGAGATTGCATGCCCGGTCGCCTGAAGCTTCCGGGCAGGGCCGAAAGCGTTACCTGAAACTCACCATGCCACGGACAGGCGTGCACGCCTCACTCCGTGTGCTCGTGTGGATGAGATGACTTTGTTTCTTAAAGCCCATCGGGACTCTCCGGCCTGGCTCTGACAAGTATTCGTTCAGGTATCACTATTCAGTAAAAGCCGGCCAGATCGAGGCCAGCATTGGCCAGTGTAGCGTGGACGGCCTGCTTTTAAAATGGGTAGCAGCTCCTGCCCGATACGCATTAACCCTGGCTTCGGCAAACCCCTACAGACTGCGGGCTGCAGGCCGGAGATAATTCTCGCTGTCACGTGTTTTACGTTGTGCAATCCGCAGTGGCGAGTTGGTTACTGTGTGATCTCTCCTTTATTGTCTTGGCGCTCCGGGTCTTCCGCAGCGCCTTTTTTTATCCACGAACAGCGGATCATCTGCCCTGGACAGAGCCGGAACGGTCCTGGTCGGCTGTGGTAACCAGTTGCCAGGTAGCCTGCAGGATGCGGGCATCGTTGGCGGCCCGATGTACCGGCAGTCCCAGTTCGGCGATCACTTTCTGTCGTGCTGGCGTCCAGTGGCGCACCTGGGAGGGGTTCAGAAGGAGGGATATGGATTCCAGCTGGAAGGCTGGCTGCATATCAGCAGCACGGAACAGTCGGTGCAGCCAGAAACTGTCGAACGTCCATGCGTCACAGAATACCTGGCCACTCAGCAGGTCATTGAGGTAGCCCGCAACCTGGTGTACAGCATGGCCTTTCTCCATCAATGCCTGGCGCGGGATGCCATGAATGGCTTCCGCACTTTCAGACCAGTCGTGCCAGAGAACGTGGGGGCGGATCAGCCAACTGTATACCGCGCCGTCCGGCAAGCACACCCCCACCTCGATGGGATAACTGGCAATCAGGTCGAGGCTCGAGGCCTCGAAGTCGATAAAGGCCGGTGTGGAGGCATGGGTCATCGGCAATTCGGTCAGTAGCTGGGCTGTCTGCAAAGTGTAACCGTCCCTGTGGTTTGACGCGAACCCATGCTGGCGGCTGGCTGTTACAATAGGAAGTCTGTGGGCCTGGCTGGCACCGCAGACGCGGTTATGCTGAACGACATCTGGATGAATCACCAGTGTCCGTTCGGCAAGAATGTTCGATTGGCAAGCAGGAGGACCGGTGCCTGAACGTGTTGTTGTGATCTACTCGGGGGGAATGGACTCATTCACCCTGCTTCACCGTGCCCTGTCAGAGGGTCACGAGGTTCATGCCTTGTCCTTCGACTATGGCCAGCGGCATGTCCGTGAGCTGAAATCGGCGTCAGACGTGTGCGAGCAGCTTGGCCTTCCCCACAAGGTCATTGATATCCGCTCCATGAAGGCGGTTATGGCCGGTTCCGCCCTGACCGGCGGTGGTGATGTGCCTGAAGGTCATTACGAGGAAGCGTCCATGAAATCCACTGTGGTGCCAAACCGCAACATGATCCTGCTCTCACTGGCCACCGGCTATGCGGTCACAGTGGAAGCAGATGCGGTCTGGTTCGGTGCCCACGGTGGTGACCATGCCATCTACCCGGATTGCCGCCCGGAGTTCGTTGAAAAAATGGACGCCGTGTGTCGCATTGCCAACTACGAACCGGTCCGCATCGAAGCTCCGTACATCCGCGCCAGCAAGACAGACATCCTGGCGGATGGCCTTGCCATGGGCCTCGATTACAGCCAGACCTGGACATGTTATAACGGGCGCGAAAAGGCCTGTGGTGTCTGTGGCTCGTGTGTGGAGCGCCTGGAAGCGTTTGCGGCCCATGGTGTCACCGATCCGCTGCCATACGAGGCGCGCAACTGATGTATCGGGTCAAGGAAGCCTTTTACACCCTGCAGGGTGAAGGCGCACAGGCTGGTCGAGCCGCTGTTTTCTGCCGTTTCAGCAAGTGTAACCTGTGGAATGGTCGTGAAGCGGATCGGGCCGATGCTGTGTGCAACTTCTGTGATACCGACTTCGTGGGTACCGACGGCCAGAATGGCGGGCAGTTCGAGACGGCAGAGGCCCTGGTGGAACATGTCGCGTCACTCTGGCCCTTTGATATTGCCGAGGGTCGGCAACAGGGTGTCGTGCCCTATGTGGTCTGCACGGGCGGCGAGCCCTTGTTGCAGCTTGATGCGCCCCTGATCGCGGCGTTCCATGACCAGGGGTTCGAGGTGGGTGTGGAAACCAACGGTACCCTGCCGGCACCTTTAGGCATCGATTGGCTGTGCGTGAGTCCCAAGGCGGACGCAAAGGTGGTAATCCGTGAATGTGATGAGCTGAAGCTGGTCTATCCCCAACCCCTGGCTATGCCGGAACGTTTCCTTTCCATCCGGGCCCGGCACTATTTTCTGTCCCCCATGGCATCGCCGGCAATGCCGGAAAGCGGTGCTGATCCGGTCAAGGCAAGTAATACCCGAAAGGCCGTGGATTACTGCCTGCGCCATCCCCGCTGGCGCCTGACCATCCAGATGCACAAGGTCGTTGGTATTGACTGAGCCCTGGCAGCCTGGTGTTACCTGGGGGCAAGGCGCAGGTCGGTAATTACCGGGTTATGGTCTGACGCCCGCCAGATATAGCCCGCAGGCAGTTCAAAGCTGCTGTGTGCGTCGTAGGCCCAGACTCTTGGCTCTTCAGCGTTGACTGCCCAGAGGTGGCTGGCCAGCACAGTCTTCCTCGCCGAGTGGTTGGCCAGGTGATAGTCGAGGGTGCCTTGCCGGCCATGGAAGCGGAATGTCCGGGTATGAAGGCCGTGAAAATCACGAACCAGGTCCTGGTAACCCGATTCGGCCAGGATCCGGAGCGGATCTTCCATAGCGTAGGCGTTGAAATCCCCCGTCAATAACACCGCGGTCTGGTCGGTGATACGGTTTGCTACCCACCGGGCCAGTTCCCGGGCGGCATCGGCCCTGGCCCGGGCAAAGCATGCCTGGCCGTCTCCCGTGGCCTGCTGCATGGGTGGAGCATTGCGGCAGCTCTTGGATTTGAGGTGCACCGCGATAATGGTAAGGGGCTGGCTGCCATCTGGAAGCTCGAACGTCTGCGCCAGCGCGGGCCGATGCCAGTCCGTGAACGCGCCCTGGCTGATCAGCTGGGGCGCTCCCACCGGGCGTGCCCGGTCAGGGCGATAGAGCAGTCCGTTGCGGATTGCATCGCTGTGAGAATCGGTAGAACCTTGCACAAATCGCCAGTGTTCTCCGAGTTGTTCTGTCAGCTGCGCTATGGCGCTTTGCGCTCCGTAACCGTCGTTCTCCAACTCGGATACTGCGAGGATGTCTGCATCCATTGCTGCTATCTGGGCGGTCAGGCGGGCCAGCTGTTGCTGGTAAGCGTCATGGCTTCGTGCGCCACGAGGGGAAGGGTACCCGCCACCCTGGCCGTTGCCATTGAACAGGTTACCCAGGTTAAGTGATGCGACCCTCAGGTTGGCGTTTTCATGCCTCACAGGTGCTGGTGAGCGTGGTTCTGTTGAGTGGAACCCAGGTGGTTCCAGCGGCTGCAGTCGCCAATGTCCGAACCGGTAGTCGAGAATACCCGTCAGGGGGCCAACCCGGTCACCCACCCGCACCGGGTTGTCCGGTGCCAGGTTGCCGGTTGGCCAGGGCACGGGGCGGGGATCCTGGCGTCGCTGACCGTCATCGAGCAGCAATCTCTCCTGCTCCTGTGCGTCAAGGTGGCGTGTCAGCCCGGGCACGGGTGGCTGGAGCTGGGTGGGTACCCACTGCACTTCCGGTGCCAGTTCAAGCTCACCGTAACGGGCCAGGTTCCAGGTGTCCGTGACCGCCAGGGGCTGATCAACGTGGACCAGCATGCCTTCAAGAGACTCACGGATGTCGGCGGGTGCCTCACCGGGGTGAAATACGACGGGGGGCGGTAGCCCTGGTGAGCCACAGACGGAAACCGCGTTCACCTGGCTCAGTGAGGTCAGGCCATAGTACTCGCCTGCACGGCCGCGTAATCTGACCCGGTCGCCGGAGCGGCCGCTGCTGACCCGCGTGTGCACGAAGATGGCTTCCGAGGTGACGGGGTTGTCGTCCTGTTCAGTTGGGGCCTGCTGGAGGTAGAAACCCTCAAAGCCGCCGGGTTGGCGGAGGTCGAGGGTAATTATGCCTTCCACCGTCATCGTCTGCCCGGACAGGGGTGTCTTATCCGCCTTTCCCTGGACAGTGGATATGGGTGTAGATGGCGCACCACATGTCAGCGCCTGGACCGGAGTGACGATGGTCAGCATGACCATGACAACAACCGCTTTCTGCATAGACCGTTACCTGGTCAGGCCTTGGCCGTAGCAGGCCGGGAGACGTCAATTATACGGTATCAGCCTGGGTTGCACTTGTCTCCCGACGGTCCGGCGCCTTCATCCACGCCGGCAAGGCGTCGGCATTGGACAGCTCGAGCTGGCAGTTGTCTATATCGCCTTCCCGGCCCCCGGAGGGTAGCCCCAGCATCGGCAGCAACCAGGGCGCCATGGCCTCACGGCAACGTACTTCCAGGGGCGTATCCTCAATGCCATAGTCGGCACAGACCAGGCGACGACTGGCCGCATCCAGTCCCGCTGCCGGTTGTACTTTCAGGCTGATCATCCGGTTCCAGCGCTCATCATGCTCTTCCCGGTGCCGGGACTTGTCTCGGGCGACCCGCACCTGTCCGGTGAGCCGGCTGAGGCGATAGTCACCAAAGCCTTGCCGGCGATCGTTCCAGGCCCGAACATGCCAGCCCTGCCCGGTCATCACCAGGGTGTGGGGCTCCAGTACCAGGGTTTCCCCGTCCGGATTTTCAAGGGTGAGGTAGCGTGCTTCCAGTTTGCGTTTCTGACGACAGGCGGTAATCACCGCGCGGGTAACCTCGGGGCTGGCCTGGCCACAGGGGGCCCGCACCACACAGCTGTCAGGCAGTCCGATATCGAGGTTTTCAAAGCAGTCGCTCAGCGACTGATGCCGGCAAGCAAGCTCGAGGTACTCTTCAGGCTCACCCCGGGTCACTACGGGCTGGAAATCCGGAGCAGGGATGTAGCCTTTCAGATGCCTGTCGTATACCAGGTTGCCGGGTGCCAGTTCCCGCAGATAGGTATTGATGTCCTTTGACGCCTGCTGACGGCCAATGCCGAAGCCGTGGCAGATATGGTTGGTGGTAAGGCGACCTTCCCAAAGTGCAACAATTTCTATCAGGCGGTAACGCAGCAGCAGATCCCAGCGAATGGGCCATTCCGTTTTTTTCATAATGTCGGGCTCTTGGTGATGGCTAACAGAGGTCTGGTCGACAGCGACCGATCCATGATCACCCGACCGATGTTAGCAGTATTACCACAGGTCAGTGTGTTACGGGCGATTAATGTAAAATTTTGTGAAATGCAGTCGTGGCGCGACTTGCAGCGGTGTTTTTCTGTTCAATCCGGAGCCGTTTCGGCAACTGCGTAATGGCTGTTGTCGCTATCGGATGCTTAAATCAAGTTTGCTGTCGTTTAGTCAGCTGAATATTCACCCTGGCGGCCGCTGAGCCCCCTCCAGAACACAATCCCGGAGATTTCCCGATGACCCGAATGGTGGCGTCCCTGTCGGCGCTGATCATCAGTATTATTCTTCTGGTCAGTGGCAACGCCTTCCTGACAACACTGTTGGGTATCCGCCTTAGTATCGAGTCGGTGGAGCCTTCGGTGATCGGCTGGGTGCTGGTCTGTTATTCCGTCGGGTTTGTGCTGGGCACCCTGTATGTGAGCCGCATTATTGCCCGTGTGGGCCATATCCGCGCGTTCGCGGTCTTTGCGGCCCTGGCCGCGGTTACTGCCCTGGTCTATCCACTGTCAGTCACCATGGTGTTATGGGCGCTGCTCCGGGCCCTCTCCGGTTTCAGCATTGCCGGCGTGCTGGTCGTTATCGAAAGCTGGTTCAGTAGCCGGGCCACCAACAGTAACCGGGGAGCGCTGTTCGCGGTCTACCAGATTGTGTTCTACATTGCCGCCGCCGGGGGGCAACTGGTGGTCAACCTGGGTGACCCTGCCAACTTCATGCCTTTCACCCTGGCTGCCATCCTGCTGACGCTGGCACTGATTCCACTGTCGCTGACACGTATGGAAGCGCCTCACATTGAAACGGCGGAGCGAATGTCGTTCTTTACCCTGGCGCGGGAGTCGTTCACCGGGATGGCGGGGGCGCTGACCTGTGGTGTACTGATCGGTGGTTTCTATGCGCTGGGGCCGGTTTACGCCACCATGGCGGGGCTGGACGTATCCCGCACGTCATTTTTCATGGCGGCAGCTATCGTGGCGGCAATGATCCTGGCCTGGCCGTTGGGGCGTATCTGCGACACCTTTGACCGGCGTCGGGTGATGTTTATCGTGGCGGTGGGTGCTGCCGCAACTGCGGTGGCCGTGGCGATAGTCGGCAGTGCCAACCTGATGCTGCTGATGTTGCTGGTGGGCCTTTTTACCGGTCTCTCCGCCACGCTTTATCCCATAGCGGTGGCTATCACCAATGACCGCATGGAATCCCACCGTATCGTCGCCGCCAGTGCCACCTTGCTGCTGAGTTATGGCATAGGCAGCGTAATCGGTCCCGTTGTGATGGCGGAACTGATGGGTGTTCTCGGGCCATCAGGCCTGTTCTGGGGCAGTGCGGGTTTCCTGGTCATGCTTGCGATTGCCACCAGTTACCGTATCAGCCATACCCCCGATGTGCCGGTGGAGGAGCAGGAGCACTTTGTCGCTGCCATGCCCGAAGCCTCGCCTGTGCTGGTGGAAATCGACCCCCGGAACGAGGAGTTTCATGCGTCTCCGGAAGCGGAGGCTGACGAACTGGCACGGGAATCGGCATGACATTGCAAATTACATATTGACCTGGCGCAAACCTGATCAATGTGTAACTTGTGTTCGTCTCAATGATTAGCTTACTATTGCTGAATCTTCAGTAATCAGGACAGAGACATGGACCCGCAAACACTTCGAGACCAGTTTCCATTTGCCGTCGCCCGGGTGACCCGGCGCTGGCGCAAGCTGTTGGATGAGCGCCTGAAGGATCTGGGGGTGACCCAGGCACGCTGGTCCACCATGGTGTACCTGCAACGCGGTGGTGAGGGATTGACCCAGCGGGAGCTGGCTCACCTGATGGCGATCGAGAACCCCACCCTGGTGCGCCTGCTTGACAGCCTGGAGGAGCAGGGACTGATCGAGCGCCGGCCCTGTAAGCGTGATCGACGGGCTCGTCGCCTATACCTCACCAGTGCTGGTGAGCGCTTCATGAGTGACCTCAATGAACGGGGCAACATGCTGCGCGATGAAATGCTCAAGGGCATTGAGGACAAGGACCTGGAAGTCGCGCTGAGCGTCTTCCAACGGGTTATGGAAAACGCCGCAGACCTCAAGAAGTAGCCTTCCCTCCCCGGTTGAGTTTTGTCGGGTGGATCGCTATGCTTGCCCCTCCTTCAGGGGAGTAGTCTCCGTAACGGTGCGTCGTTGCGGGTGGTGGTCAACATAATCGGAGCACATCTCCGTGGCCATCACGTTCCTGTGGTGCTGCGAGAATGCCGGGATCTGGCAGCAGCAGGCGGAACTGACAAGACCTGGGGAACAGCCACTTCCGAGGGCGGAGGGTGGAGGTTCCTCATGTCGTCACGTTCCGCCCCGGACCTTTAATGTTATGGATGCTTTCCTCGCCTCGACGCTCTCTGTTTTTGTTGCCGAGATCGGTGACAAGACCCAGCTGCTGTCACTTTTCCTGATTACCCGTTTCCATCGTCGTACCCCTGTTATTCTCGGCATACTGATTGCCACCCTGGTGAATCATGGGCTGTCGGCCCTGCTGGGTGCGTGGGTGGCAAGCTGGCTACCGCAGGCATGGGTGCCCTGGCTGGTGGCGGGCAGTTTCGTGGCGATTGCGCTCTGGTTATTGTTTCCGGACAAGGAAGGTGGCGAAGATTCCAAACTGCTTGGGCTGGGGGCCTTTGCGGCCACTACCCTCATGTTCTTCCTGGCGGAGATCGGAGACAAGACGCAGATTGCCACCGTTGTGCTCGCAGCTCGTTACGATGCAACCTTCTGGGTGATCGTGGGCACTACCGTTGGTATGCTGTTGGCCAACGTGCCGGTCATCCTCGCTGGCAAATGGATAATGGAACGAATGCCCATGGCAACGGCCAGGATCGGTGCCAGTATCCTGTTCATGGTATTGGCTGTGATCACCGTGCTGGCGGCATTCAATGGCCTTTAGTATCGATAGTGAACGGAACTCCGCCGAGACGGCGGCGTCCAAGTTAGCAACAAGTCTTGCCCGGCCCGCAACGTGGTGCTGGGTTTCGATCGGGAATACCCAAATGGTTAAAAACCTGAACTCTGGTTTTGCACTGATGATCACTGGCCTGCTGGCCTGGAGCGCTGCCCTTTGCGTTTCGGCCCAGGAAACCCCGCAAACCGGCCAGGCTCGTGGTGGTACGCCACTGGAGAGTCCAGCACAGGCGAACGACAATGCCAGCGAGGAAAACCCCGGCCCGAAGGATAGTCGGAGTCGCTCGCCGGTATGGGTGCTGGAAGGTGATCTCGCAGGGAAGTTACAGATGATGACGACCCGCTACGAGGATACCTTTGCGGAAATAGGCACTCAGCGTAGCCTGGGTTACCTGGAGTTGGTGAAGGCAAATCCTGAAGTAGACCCCTGGCTGCCCGGAGACGGCACCCGCATTACTCTGCCGCGCAAGTACGTGCTTCCGGACTCCCGCCGGGAAGGCATCGTCATCAACCTGGCCGAGTACCGCCTGTATTATTTCCGCGATGGCGGCGTTCAGGTATTCCCGGTCGGGGTAGGGACCGAAGATAACCCCTCTCCCCTGACCGATGCGGAAGTCACCATGGGCCTGGAATCGCCAGCCTGGTACCCGCCGGCGAGTATCCGGGCCGAATACGAAGCCAGCGGTGAATATCTGCCGCGGATGATCCCGCCGGGGCCGGAGAATCCGCTGGGCAGCCACGCCCTGATGTTGAGTGAAGACGGCTATCTGATCCATGGCACCAACAAGGGATTCGGCGTGGGCATGCAGGTCAGCCATGGCTGTTTCCGCATGTATAACGATGATATCTCGCGCTTCGTCAAGGAAGTTCCAAAGGGCACCCCGGTTCAGGTCATTCATCAGCCGGTCAAGGTAGGGCTGCGTAACGGCCAGCTGTGGCTGGAGGTGCACCGTGCCAAGGAAGAGTACCCGGACGATGAAAAAGAGCGTCTGTGGCAACAGGTGAACAAGGTGCTTGAGGCCTATTCCGAAGATAACAAGGGACTTGAGATCCAGCGGCGGGTTGTGGAACAGGCCGTTGATCAGGCAGACGGTGTTCCGCGTATGATTGGAGAGAGGGTGACGCAGCTGGCCAGCCGCGACGATGATTCGGCGGGGCCCACCAAAAGCGTGGGTACCGAACCGGTAGGCCGGTCGTCCGATAACCCCGGCTCTACCTCCCCGCAGCGCTGGTTCTGACGGCGGGAGGCCAGGCCTGGGACAACGCCCCCTGACCCATGAGGGACAGGGGATGCTTATCGAAGGGAGCAGGCCATGGAACGAATTAAAGCCCCGACGGGACGGCATCGATACGGCCTGTGGCTGGGTCTGATGCTGCTTGGCCTTGTATTGAGTGTCGGGCAGTGGGTATTCGCACAGTCCTCCGAAGAGCGGAAAGCCGTCGTCCTGACGATTGACGGTGCGATCGGCCCTGCAACCATGGACTACGTGGTGCGGGGAATTGAGGACGCCGAAGAAAACGGCGCTGCAATCGTGGTATTGCAGCTGGACACCCCTGGCGGGCTGATGGACTCCACCCGTACACTCATCAAGGCGATACTGGCATCCGATGTACCCGTGGCCACCTGGGTGACGCCGGCCGGTGCCCGGGCGGCCAGCGCCGGTACCTACATACTCTACGGCAGCCATATCGCGGCCATGTCCCCGGCCACCAACCTCGGTTCAGCCACGCCAGTGCAGATGGGGGGCATGCCCGGAAGCGAGGAGACTCCCGGTGAGCCCAGCGGTGAATCCGGGACTGGCGAGGAGCAGACAGACGAGTCCCGTTCGGACAAGAACAGCACCGCGATGGAACGCAAGGTCATGGAAGATGCGGTTAGCTACATCCGTGGCCTGGCGGATCGCCACGGACGCAACGGGGACTGGGCCGAGCGGGCGGTACGGGAAGCCGTAAACCTGGGTGCCACAGAGGCGCTCGATCAGAATGTCATCGATGTGGTCGCCACGGACCTGGACGACCTGCTCAGCCAGGTTCACGGGCGTGACGTCGTGATGGCTTCCGGAACCGGTACCCTGGACACCGAAAACCTCGCCATCGTGCGCCAGCAACCTGACTGGCGTACCAGTCTGCTATCGGTGATCACCGATCCCAACGTGGCTTACTTCCTGATGATCATCGGTTTCTACGGCATCATTTTCGAACTGGCAAACCCCGGTAGCCTCTACCCCGGGGTGATTGGTGCCATCTGCCTGGTGCTGGCGCTGTTCGCCTTCCAGGTGCTCTCCGTTAATTACGCTGGCCTGGCGCTGATCCTGCTCGGGCTTGCCTTTATCGTTGGTGAGGCTTTCATGCCCAGCTTCGGGATGTTGGGGGTTGGCGGGATCGTTGCCTTTGTGTTGGGCTCGGTAATCCTGATGGATGGCTCCCACCAAGCAATCTCCTTGCCAGCCGTGGGTGGTACTGCGGCCGTGGCCGGTGGTTTCATACTGTGGACAGTCACCCGGTTTATAGGGTTAAGGCGAAAGGCCCCCGCTGTGGGCACCGAACACATGCCCGAGGAACGCTGCCGGTCTTTGGAAGACTTTTCCCGGGATGGCGACTACTATCGTGGCCATGTCAGGCTTTCCGGCGAACGCTGGAATGCCATCAGTAACGAGGCCATCACCGATGGCCAGTGGGTTCGTGTACAGTCGGTAGAGGGCCTCACTGTGAAGGTGGCCCCGGAGCAACCAGATCATGGCCGTCAGGAGGCATTATGATAGGTGAACTGATTCCGTGGATTGCACCCATTGTGGTGCTATTACTGATTCTTGGCTCTGCTATCCGGATTCTGCCGGAATATGAGCGGGGCGTGGTTTTTTTCCTGGGCCGCTTTCAGGGGGTAAAGGGCCCCGGCTTGATCATTATCATCCCGGGCATCCAACAGATGGTGCGGGTTGATTTGCGGGTTATAACCCTGGATGTCCCCAGCCAGGACGTGATCTCCAAGGACAACGTGACGGTTCGGGTAAATGCAGTGCTCTATTTCCGGGTTGTGGATCCTGAAAAGGCTATCCTGCGGGTGGAGGACTACGGATCGGCGACCAGTCAGCTTTCCCAGACCACGCTGAGGTCGGTGCTGGGCAAGCATGACCTGGACGAGATGCTTTCCGAACGGGACAAGCTCAATTCTGACATCCAGGAAATCATCGATGCCCAGACCGAGGACTGGGGTATCAAGGTGGCCAACGTTGAGATCAAGCACGTGGATCTGAATGAGTCGATGATCCGCGCCATCGCCCGTCAGGCGGAAGCCGAGCGGGAGCGTCGCGCGAAGGTGATCCATGCGGAAGGCGAACTGCAGGCATCCAGGAAGCTGGTTGAAGCCGCCCAGGTGATGTCAGTGGATTCAGGGGCGATGCAGCTGCGTTACCTGCAGACCCTGGCTGACATGAGTACCAGCAACGCATCCACGATTGTGTTCCCGTTACCGATGGACATCATGGAGGCGTTCAGGAAGAAAGCCGGAGAAAGCGCCGGGTCCTCGCAGGATGGACCGAAACCGGAGAACTCGCCCGGGGCAGCCTTGTAACAAGGCTCAAGAGTGTTCAGTGACCCGTCCTAATATACGTTGACGGTTTTTGTTGAAGCCAGCGGCCTAGGGTTGCTGGCTTTTTCATGCACCTCTTGGGGCGTTTTCATGCCGAGACTGAGGTGTGGCCTGTAGGTATTATA
>Ga0098066_1000291_pt1 | contig 16300 bp, 16 predicted proteins | sample 25BtaG_FD_76332 | JGI IMG/M metagenome (GOLD analysis project Ga0098066, IMG submission 76332) | Marine viral communities from Cariaco Basin, Caribbean Sea - 25B_WHOI_OMZ_CsCl | ecosystem: Environmental > Aquatic > Marine > Oceanic | place: Caribbean Sea: Cariaco Basin | collected 2014-11-08
GCATTATTTGCATTTAGCATCAATTATCAGCAATAAACCTAAATCCTTAGAATAGGTCGCCCGTGCTTACATCTCCACCTAAATCAAAGATTATAGGTGGAGAATTACGCACGATAAGTTAAAGGATTAGTGTCTAAAGCTTGGCATTAATGCTGGGATACCAGGCAGCATACCAACCATTGCCATGACCACAGTTAATAACACAAACATGAATGCAGGGATAATCCAGCGACTCATTTTACTCAGACCCGCACTGCGCTCTTTTGAGCCAATTAGGCCTAGGTTATCTAACAACATAGTTAAAGACCAACCAAAGGCTGGATTCACCAATGCTGAAGCGAACACTACAATGGCCGCAGATTGAGTGGTTTTCCCTTCACGAGTCATTTCCATACCCGCTTCAAGTAACGGAATAAATACCCCCACAATCAATGCCACACACATCACTGGCTCCCAAATGGCTAAATCCATAGGGTAGCCCCAGATCGCAGCAACAACACACAGTACTGCCGTTAAAATAGCACCGGCTGGGATAGGACGTTTGGCAATGGCCGCAGGTACAATATATGTACCCCAAGATGAGGTAAAGTTGGCACCGCCCAGTGCTGAGCCGACTACTTGACGAATCGAAGCACTGGTCATGGTGTCATCAATGTCCATAATCACGCGTTCGGTACGTTTTGGATAACTGATCTTCTGAAACACCTGATGACCCAAGAAGTCTGGTGACCACATGGCCACTGCCAATACCGCAAATGGCAGTACCACAATGAAGCTTTCTAAATTAGGCAGACCTAGCATCCAACCAGTGTTTTCACCCCACCAATACATAGGGCTTAGGTGTGGTAGACCAGGCGCGGTCTCAAACTGGAATGGCGCACCCAATGCAAAAGCAGTAACCCCACCCAACACACAACTTAAGGGTACGGCCAACCAACGTTTGTTGTAATTTTCCAAAATAGCATACAACACAATAGTGCCCAAAATGACCACAAAAGCAATGTGTGGCATATTGATGTCTTTCGACCATGCTAACAGCTTAGTAACCTGCGAGGTAGTACCGATAAAGCCCAAATATAACAGAAGACCCCCGCACACCCCTTTACTGGTCAGATTTGCCAGCAAACTTCCACCTTTACTGATGGCGAGCAACATCCCAAATAGACCGATTAGTAAGCCGAAAGCCATGGGGTGACCGCCTGCCAATACCACGATAGGAATAAGCGGAATCAACGGACCATGAGTACCCGCTAAGTTGGCAGTCGGTAGTATAAAGCCTGAAAACAGAATCACAAAGAATGAGACAATCAATAGCTCATAACGCACGTTTTCTAAGATAAAGGCATCGCCTAAATTTAAAGCACCGGCGAAAGTTGCGGCAATAGCACCGACCATCACGACTTTACCAATGGTAGCCGCTAAGGCAGGAATGGCATCTTCATATTCAAAACGGTAGTCCCGGAAGGGGAGGTTGGGTTTCCAGCGCTTGGGTTGCATGATTTGCAACTCATGATTTAGGTAGGCATCACGGCTAGAAAAACTGGAGCTAGGCTTATGCAATTGCTCATAAGTGCCTGTTAAAGCAACAGCATCGTCCTCTATAGGGGCATTACTAGACTGCGGCAATGAGTCATTACTCATGGTATCTCCTTATACACGGTATCTTCCTTGATTACAGGACTGTTCAATACAACTAAATAGCTGCAATAAATGTGGTTAACTATTGTAATCTAACTGACATAATAATACGAGCAAATTTTAATGCTAACACCCTGATTTAGTTAAAGTTACTCGATCTTATAATGCGAAAAACCCTCAACCTTTTCAGATTGAGGGTTTTTCCTGATAACTTGGGGTTACCAGCTCTTTTTGGTATACAACTAATTAATGCTTTAACCTAATATTAGGAGTGGCTTAGATACCTGGTGCAGTTTCTACTGCATCTGGAACGTTCGCGCTAGTTTTGCTCTGACCATCTTCGCGACGCGCAGATAACTTTTCACGAATACGTGCAGACTTACCAGAACGCTCGCGTAAGTAGTAAAGTTTCGCACGACGTACAGCACCACGACGTTTCACTTCAATGCTATGAATAATTGGTGAATGTAACTGGAAAGCACGCTCAACACCGATACCGCTTGAAATTTTACGTACGGTAAATGCAGAGTTAAGACCACGGTTACGCTTAGCGATTACCACACCTTCAAAAGCCTGAAGACGCTCACGGTCACCTTCGCGTACTTTTACTTGAACGACTACAGTATCACCAGCAGAGAAGTTAGGACGCTCAAGTAGTTGTGTGTTTTCAACTGCTTGTACTAATGGATGTACATTACTCATGAGATTGCTCCTCACATGGGACGGCATAGGCTAAGTCGCATACCACCCGTTTATAATAATAACCCCTTGGGCTTAATAGTGAGCTTACAGGGGAAACAGGAATAAGAAATCGGTTTTGATTGCCATCAATATTGAATCAATAGCGCCAGTGGCCTTGAGGTGATTTTAAATCACTGCAATTAAGGACATTGGTTTGAATCTGGTATAAATAAAATAGTGAAGTTAAACGTTAACAAAGAATATAAAAGGTCTATCACCTAGCTACTTTATCTCGTTTTTAACTTTTTTGAGCAAGCGAGCTTGCTCTGCGTTTGGGGTAAATTTTTGCCACAAGTCAGGTCGTCTTTGTTGAGTACGCTTCACTTGTTCGACAAACCGCCACTTTGCAATATTGGCATGGTGACCAGAAAGAAGGACTTCGGGCACCGCCAAACCTTCAAATTCATGAGGCTTAGTATAGTGTGGACAATCTAGCAATCCCTCTACAAAAGAGTCTTGCTCAGCGGACTTAGCATCACCCATCACATCGGGCAATCTACGAATCACACTGTCCATCACTACCATTGCAGGTAGCTCACCGCCAGTTAATACAAAATCTCCAATTGAGATTTCCATATCGACGTAACGCTGCAAAAGTCGCTCATCAATGCCTTCATAACGTCCACATAGCAGAATCATTGCATCATATTGACGTAATGTCATCACTGCCGCTTCATCGAGCTTATCACCTTGCGGGGATAAGTAAATCACGGGGCAATGCGCTGCCTCAGTAGAACAGCCATGTTGACTGGCTTGCGACTTGGCATACTCAATGGCTTTGGCCAAAGGCTCTGCCATCATCACCATACCGGGACCACCACCAAAGGGGCGCTCATCTATACGGCGATAATTGTCTATCGTAAAATCTCTAGGATTTATGCACTCAATAGTGACTTGCTTATTTTGTACGGCTCTACCGGTGATGCCAAACTCGCTAATAGCGGTAAACATCTCAGGCAAAATGGTGATGACAGCAAAGTACATCAGGTCACCTCCAACTTAATAGTCCGTCAAAATAATGACAGCTGACTTAAAATAAAAAACGTTAACTTCAATCAAAAACTTAAGTAAGTAATTATCGACAAGTAAATGCCGACTTAAATTATTGAATTAAAAATCACGTTCCCAATCTACAATCATCTGTCCCGCTGCCAAATCGACCACATCGACAGTTTGCTTGTGCCAAGGAATCATACGTGGCTCATCATCGATACTGTCTTTACTAGGCACTACCTTCATAATCGGGTGTGCACCGGTTTCAAACAATTCTTTAATGGTGCCAAGACATTCCTGTTGCTTATTAATAACACTTAAGCCGACCAAATCAGACCAGTAATACTCGTCTTCTCCAGTCTCAGGTAAGCTGTCTTTATCAATCCAAATACTAACGCCATTCATGGTTTCAGCAATATTACGATCAGGCACTTGCTCAAATTGAGCTACAATACCCGTTCCTTGCTTACGCCATTCAGTAACGGTTAAAGGTTTAAACCCTGTTGCCGTTTTCATCCACCAAGGAGAATAACTAAAAATAGCTTCTCGGTCCTCAGTTTCACTAAAAACCCATAACCAGCCTTTAATGCCGTATGGTTTTTTTAGTTGTCCTATTTTCATAAGACTGTCAGCGTTTGGTGTTGTCATAAGACATGCTCAGCCACAATTAATAAAAAAACAATTACTCAAAACTGCGTTGCAATGAGATACACTCTCATTGCAGAACACACTATGTCTTAAGCAGTGACTTCTTCAGTTGCAGGCTTATAACCTTTAGCCAATGCTTTAACGCGATCTGAAGGCTGTGCGCCTTTTTCGATCCAAGCATTATAAGCATCCATATCTAGACGAAGTTCAACTTCTTGACCTTTCGCTAGTGGGTTATAAAAACCTAGATTTTCGATGTAACGGCCATCGCGTGAACGACGTTGATCTGCTACAACAACTTGATAGAATGGGCGTTTTTTGGCACCGCCCCGTGCTAAACGAATAACAACCATTTGAGTTCTCTCTTCCGTAGGTATACCAAAAAGGGCATAATTATATCAGAATACTAATGACTTGGAAACCTTTTACTTAATTAAAACTGTCACCCTGTTAAATTACTAAGCGATGTGCCAATGAATAATGCTTCCTCTCGTCCCGCTTCTTCTCGGTTGCGTACAAAATCCTTTTCAAACACTTGGCAGACCACCATTGCAGTCATGGTCATGGTGACCGTCAGTGTGGTCGTTTCAATCTGGTTTTTTTGGCGAAGTTTGTACTTACCGGAATTAAAAAACCATGCCCGTTACCTCACCACAGAGCTTAAGCTGGTAACGGCGACTCGCGAGCATTGGGGTGAGAACGAAGAGGTTAGACAGTGGATTCTTGCTAATAATCACGTGGTGGTCGTAGAAGACCCCAGTCAATTTCCTGATGTTTCAGATAAAGCTTTGGTTGGTTTCTTCACTGATGTTATTCAGGAAGAAATCAGCAAAAAGCTCGGCCATGACAGTGTGGTTTATTTTAAATTCAAACCAACGCCACAACTCTGGGTTCAGGATACAGCATCGCCAGAGTTTTGGATACGTGAACCTGTTATATTTTATGCACAATATAGCCCAAGTTCGTTAATTTTCTTTTTATTGGGTATCCCTTTATTTACTTTATTGACTATCCTACTGTTGGTTCGCCAATTAAACCGTCCGTTACGTAAGCTGCAACAAGCGGCCACCAATTATATCCGCTTGGGCAGTGCCACTACCCTACCCACCAATACAGGGACCACTGAGATTCGTCGGGTTAATATGGCCTTCAACCGTCTGTTTAGTACCCTTAACCAAGCCCAAAAAGAACGTACCGTCATGCTTGCTGGTATTTCACATGACTTACGCACGCCCTTAACTCGAATGCGCTTAACGGCAGAAATGTTGCCTGACGAGTTCTTCCGCGAAGGACTCATTTATGACATTGAAGACATGGATGCGATTTTAGAGCAATTTATTTCCTTTATGAAAGATGGCTCTGATGAGGCCGTCAGTCTGACCAATTTAGACAGCATTTTTAGAGAGATCATGGTGCAGTTTGCGCCCTTAGAATTTATCTATCAAACCGATGGTTTAAGAGAGGTGGCGATACGTCCACTGTCTATTAAACGTTTGATCATTAATCTCATCGTGAATGCACAGCGTTACGGTAAGCCGCCTATTTATCTGACCGCGACCATTACCCCCACTTTTAATTCGCAAGATATCGATCCAGACGATGAGAAATCCGTGTCCACACCAGGTATCGTGCGCAAGGCCAAAGAGCAGCTTATCATCTGTGTCCGTGATTGCGGCCCAGGGGTAGCAAATGACCAATTAGAGCGCATTATGCAACCATTTGAGCGCGGTGAATCGGCTCGGACGACTCAAGGTAGCGGTCTAGGTTTGGCCATCGTACAGCGGATTGCCGGCCTGCATCATGGTACGGTTGAGGCCATTAACCATCCTGAAGGGGGATTACAAGTCTGTGTGCGCATTCCTCTGGTATCTCAAACCCAATCTACACTGAATGACGACACGGATGAAGATACTGAGTCTTAATAGTTAGTTATTTACTCGATCAAATTTGATTGTGAGTCATACCATTAAAAAAGCCCAAGGTGATTTACCTTGGGCTTTTTATTAGGAAAAAATCTGTCAGTTATTAATAAACTAGCACTTATTAGTAAAAGAACGCGCTTAAACTAGTCATCGCTTTCAATAATTTTGCGTGCCCCTTTCTCTTGGGTAAGCTGATCGGCAGAGATAGTTTGAGTGAGTGGTTTGATAGGCCAGCGCATAGTAAACCGTGCCCCACCTAGCTTAGGACTCTCGTCCACCGACATTGTACCGTTAAACCAGAAAGCAATTCTTGATACGATAGATAAGCCTAAACCATAACCACCCGAAGCGCGAGTACGACTGTCATCCAAACGGGCAAAAGGCACGAAAACCTTATCCCTGTCTTCCTCAGGAATCCCATGACCATCATCTTCTACAGTGACAAACGCATCACCCTTACGCACACCAGCACTGATGATAATTTTTGAATCAGCATAACGCAGAGCATTACCTGCCAAGTTTTGGACCACTCGGTGCAAGTAGCGTCTGTCAGCCACTGCAGTAACTTTGGGACCCGGTGCAATACCAATGACCTCAATAGGCTTGCCTAAAGCATTGGTCTCTCGAACAATTTGATCTACTAAGTCTTTTAGAACGACAGGCTCTAAATCAAGTTTAGGTGACCCTTCCTCTAACTTGGCGTAGGTTAAAATCTCATCAATCAGACCGTTTAAAGACTCAATATCTTCATCAATATAGTCTCGCTGCATTTCCCGTGACTCTTGATCATCAGTATCCGCCAACATGTCTACCGCAAAACGAATACGCGCCACTGGCGTCCGCAGTTCATGCGATACTGCACGGGTCAACTCACGCTGTGACTCAATCAAACGCTTGATGTGTTCGGTCATGGCGTTAAAGGTAGCAGCCAATCGGGCAATCTCATCTTGACCCACCACTTGTACTTGGGTATCTAAGTTACCATCGCCGACTTCATTAACCCCAGATTGAATCAATTTTAGTTTACGCTCAAGTGGGAAAATTAACGCATAAACCCCCAAACTAATGAGGAACATGCTGATTAGTACCACACTGATAATCAGATTAAAGGGAAACCATTTGAACAAACTAACTGGACCAATAACCACTGCCATGTTTTCCAGTTCAGACGGCGCAATAATCTTAATAGAAGAGTCATCTGATCGCGTACTGTCGCGGAACAGCATCACCACTTCATCTCGATCTAGACGGCGCAGCTGATCGTCATCCAACTCCAATTTATCAACGTTTTCGATACTGAGCGGAAAAGCAAATTGCTTAGAGATTGCATTCAGGCGCTGTCTTTTGCTTTTTAAATCCTTATAGTAAGACAAGTCATTTAGTAATAATACGGCCATAGCACGCACTTGTTGCTCTGTGACTTTGCTAATACGCACCGTAATAACGTTATCTTCTCCCTCAATCGGATGAAAAATATCGGCATACGCTGGCTGTGCTACGTAACGCACCACCGTTTTATTTTTTTCTAACCGTTTAAGTTCGCTAGCCTTAAAGTCAATCTTAGCTTCGGGCTGGATACTAAATTGATTGCCAAACAACTGACTAATGTCATTGAGCCAATATTCACGCTGGGTTTCTGATGACTGTTGTTGCAAACCAGAACTGACCAAATACAAGGCCCCAGTTGCTACGTTTTCCCGGTAAGCTTGAATACGTTCTTTATTGATGGTGTCTACCAATAGCTGAGCAAAAAGTGCCACAAACAGACAAACCAATAGCAGCCCTGCATAGATGCGTAGAAAAATACTGTGTTTTAATGATGAGAATATTGGCATACGAAATCTAATGAATTTAATTTTGTCCTAGTTTACCCTAAATTGAGTTTTTAACCTATACAACAAATTGTCCAGAGTCCAGCCTAAATTATATAGGCTTAATGACGTTATATATTTCTATGTTTTGTTGTTGTAACAGCAGATTTGTAAAAATAGTCAACTTTAATGTCGTTCTAGCATCAAAACTTAAACAATAAAAAGGCCAGCCTAAGGCTGACCTTTTTAATTTAAAATGATGAGCAATCAATAATTACTCACCCTACGGCTTGTAGTTAAATCTAGTACTTAAATAAAGTGCTATTTAAATAAAGTGGCTTAGTTGCCTTCTTTAACAAACAAATAGCCTTTACTACGAACTGTCTTAATACGTTTTGGATTTTCTGGATCATCGCCAATCTTAGGACGGATGCGTGAAATACGCACGTCAATCGAACGATCCTGACCATCATATTCAATACCGCGTAGACGCTCAAAGATGTCTTCACGAGATAAAATACGACCAGCGTTAGAAGCCAATAACCATAAAAGGTCATATTCAGCACTGGTAAAGTCAACCAGCTCACCGTTTAGAGTAACTGAGCGGCCACCATTATCGATCACCAATTCACCAAATTCTAGGCGTTGTGGTACTTCTTCAGAAGGCGCGTTTTCAGAGCGGCGTAATAAGGCACGAATACGAGCCAATAGTACGCGAGGCTGTGCAGGTTTGGCCACATAATCGTCGGCACCCATTTCTAGACCCAATACTTGATCCATGTCTTCTGTACGAGCAGTCAACATTAGGATTGGACTATGATAGTGTGGACGTACTTCACGGCAAACTGTCAAACCATCACTACCTGGCAACATTACATCAAGTACAACCAAATCAGGTTGCTCATTAATGATACGGCGAATCGCACGGTTACCATCGGTTTCAATAGCCACATCCATGCCATTCTTAACCAAATAGTCTTGGGTTAGCATGGCCAAACGCTCATCATCTTCGACGATTAATATTCGTGGGGTTTGTTCTTCTTCATTTGTAGACATTCTTATTTCCTCAAAAAAATTAAACCTTAATCAGGGTCTTTTTTAACGTATTCAAGTCGATATATTAATAAACCGTTACAAGCCTTAGTATATATACATTAATCCATAATGTAATTAGTAATATACGTAATCTTAGCACATAAAAAAACAGCCTAGTATAGGCTGTTTGATTATTTTGATAAGCAGTTAACACTTACTCAACAGTTGACGCTAGTTGGCGTAGATTGCCTTACGCACGGTTACGATATTTTCTAATCGTTTGTAGCTGTGCCACAGACTCTGCAAGTGACGCCAATGCAGCATTTGTCTGTAAAGTTTCAGACTGATTGACAAGCATTTGCTCTGCTTGTTTACGAGCTTCAATAATCTTCGCTTCGTCTAAGTCATCTGCACGTACTGCAGTATCTGCAAGTACGGTGACAAGCTTAGGCTGAACTTCAAGAACCCCACCAGAAACATAGATAACTTCTTCGCTACCGTCTGGCAATTGGATTCTCATTGAGCCCGGCTTTAATAGTGTGATAAGTGGGGTGTGACCCGCTAAAATACCCACTTCACCTTCACTACCCGTCGCAATTAACATACTGATCTCACCAGTATAAATCTCTTCACGAGCACTCACTACTCGGCACTGTAAGGTTGCCATGCGACTCTCCGTTATTAACTCATTAACTTGCTAATTAATATACACATTAATCTTTGATAGACGATAATTTAATATCTTGTTAAGCATAGCAACATTGTGTTCAACGCTGCCATGCTTTTTTAACAACTATCTAATTAAGCTTTAGCGATTAAATTACGCTGCAGACTTCATTTTTTCAGCTTTTGCCACTACTTCATCGATGCTACCAGCCATGTAGAATGCTTGCTCTGGAAGATCATCATACTTACCGTCTAAGATGTCACGGAAGCTTGAAATAGTGTCACGTAGTGAAACGTATTTACCCGGGGCACCGGTGAATACTTCAGCAACGTGGAATGGCTGTGATAAGAAGCGCTGAATCTTACGAGCACGGTATACGACCATCTTATCTTCTTCTGAAAGCTCATCCATACCTAGAATCGCGATGATGTCTTTAAGCTCTTTATAACGCTGTAGAACTTCCTGAACACCACGAGCCACGTTATAGTGCTCTTCACCAATAACTAATGGATCAAGCTGACGTGAAGTTGAATCTAGTGGATCAATCGCTGGGTAAATACCTTGTGAAGCGATATCACGGCTTAGTACCACAGTCGCGTCTAAGTGAGCGAACGTAGTCGCTGGTGATGGATCCGTTAAGTCATCCGCAGGTACGTATACCGCTTGGATAGAAGTAATAGAGCCAGTTTGAGTGGAGGTAATACGTTCTTGTAGTACGCCCATCTCTTCCGCCAATGTTGGCTGATAACCAACCGCTGATGGCATACGACCTAGCAGTGCTGATACTTCAGTACCGGCTAGTGTATAACGGTAGATGTTATCAACGAACAATAGAACGTCTTTACCTTTACCGTTTTCATCTTTTTGATCACGGAAGTACTCAGCCATGGTTAGACCGGTTAACGCAACACGTAAACGGTTACCTGGTGGCTCATTCATCTGACCGTATACCATCGCAACTTTAGAGTTGGTGAAATTTTCAACGTCAACAACGCCTGCTTCTTGCATCTCGTGATAGAAGTCGTTACCTTCACGAGTACGCTCACCCACACCAGCGAATACTGATAAACCTGAGTGTTTAAGAGCGATGTTGTTAATCAATTCCATCATGTTTACGGTTTTACCAACACCGGCACCACCGAACAGACCAACTTTACCACCTTTAGCAAACGGGCAAAGTAAGTCAATTACTTTAATACCTGTTTCTAATAGGTCAGTGCTGTTAGCTTGTTCATCATATGAAGGCGCTTGACGGTGAATTGACCAATGATCTTCTGCATTAACTGGACCTTGCTCATCAATTGGGCGACCCAATACGTCCATAATACGACCTAGTGTCGAATCACCTACTGGTACTGTAATTGGAGCACCAGTATTGGTTACTGGTAAACCACGCTTAAGACCTTCAGTAGATCCCATTGCAATAGTACGTACCACACCATCACCCAGCTGTTGCTGAACTTCTAATGTAGTATCAGTACCATCTACGACCAACGCATCATAAACTTGAGGCACGTCAGTGCGGGTAAATTCGACGTCAATAACTGCGCCAATAATCTGTACTATACGACCGCTACTCATGGCGTTCTCCTTGAACTTCTAAAAATATAGGTATGTCAATTAGGAAACAGCAGCAGCACCGCCGACAATCTCCGAAATCTCTCGGGTAATTGCCGCTTGACGCAGCTTGTTATAAACTAACTGTAAATCATTAATTAGGTCACCAGCATTATCTGTGGCTGCTTTCATGGCTACCATACGTGCTGACTGCTCTGAAGCAATGTTTTCCATGACTGCTTGATATACGATTGACTCAATATAACGGCCAAGCAAACCATCGATAAGGGTTTTAACATCAGGTTCGTAGATGTAATCCCAGCTTAATTCAGTTTGGATGCCTGAACTTGAATCAACAGCCTCATTTGGAAGTGGCACAAGCTGATTGATAATTGGCTTTTGAGTCATTGCGTTTACAAACTTATTATAAACCACAAAAATGCGATCTAGACGACCATTGGTATAATCATCAAGCATCGCTTGTACCGGAGCATTTAACTGCTCAAAGGTAGGATTATCACCATAATCAGTAACAGCTGATGTTACTTTGCCGCCAAAACTCTTGAAAAAGCTAACGCCTTTAGAGCCAATTACAGCAAACTCAGCTTCCACAGACTGGTCTTGAAATTCTTTAACATGATGCATCAATTGTTTAAACAAGTTGATATTCAATCCACCTGCTAAACCACGGTCAGAAGAGACTAAGATATAGCCGACACGATTTACCTGACGGTTAGTCATATAAGGGTGCTTATAGTCTGAAGAAGCATTTACTAAGTGTGATACCACACGACGCATATTTTCAGAATAAGGACGACCAACTTCCATACGCTCTTGAGCACGGCGCATTTTACTGGCGGCTACCATCTGCATCGCACGCGTAATTTTCTGCGTACTCTTAATGCTAGTAACCTTAGCACGAATTTCTTTTAAACTTGCCATAACATTTCCAATTCGGCGGGGTTTAAATGAGGATTAATCTATTACACACGGTTCAAATAGTGCGATTAGCTTCACTAATCGCACCTTTTTAACTTAGAACGTGTGGTTTTGTAGGAACGTTTCTACTGAAGCTTTCAAACGGCCTGCAATATCATCATTATAGTTTGCAGTGTCGTTGATTTCTTTCATAAGATCAGCTTGTTCGTCATACATGTAACGTAGGTAAGCTGCTTCCCAGGCGCCGATTTTTTCAACTGGGATATCAGATAAATAACCTTCGTTTGAAGCATAGATAACCGCGGCTTGCTCAGCAACTGACATTGGAGCGTACTGTTTCTGTTTCATCAGTTCAGTAACACGCTCACCATGATCTAACTGTTGCTTGGTCGCATCATCAAGGTCAGACGCAAACTGAGCAAACGCTGCTAATTCACGATACTGAGCCAATGCAGTACGGATACCGCCTGATAATTTCTTAATAATCTTGGTCTGAGCAGCACCACCAACACGAGATACTGAAATACCAGCGTTAACCGCAGGACGAATACCTGAGTTGAATAAGCTAGACTCTAAGAAAATCTGACCATCAGTAATAGAAATTACGTTGGTTGGTACGAATGCAGAAACGTCACCTGCTTGAGTTTCAATAATAGGCAATGCGGTTAAAGAACCGGTTTGGCCTTTTACTTCACCATTGGTGAACTCTTCAACATACGCTGCGTTTACGCGTGATGCACGCTCAAGTAGACGTGAGTGGAGATAGAATACGTCACCTGGATAAGCTTCACGACCTGGTGGACGACGTAATAGTAGAGAAATCTGACGATACGCTACTGCTTGCTTTGATAAATCATCATAAACGATTAAAGCGTCTTCACCGCGGTCACGGAAGTATTCACCCATTGTACAACCAGAGTATGGTGCAATGTATTGTAGGGCAGCTGGTTCAGAAGCTGAAGCTACTACCACAGTGGTATATGCTAATGCGCCACTTTCTTCAAGTTTACGTACCACGTTAGCAATGGTAGAACGTTTTTGGCCAATGGCTACGTACACACACTTAATGCCAGAGGTTTTCTGAGCAATAATAGCGTCGATAGCTAAAGCAGTTTTACCAGTCTGACGGTCACCAATGATAAGCTCACGCTGACCACGACCGATTGGAATCATGGTATCAACCGCTTTATAACCAGTCATTACTGGCTCATCTACTGATTGACGAGCGATAACACCTGGAGCAATTTTTTCTACTTTATCAGTAAGCTTAGCGTTAATAGGGCCTTTACCATCGATAGGGTTACCTAGTGCGTCAACAACACGACCTAGTAACTCAGGACCTACTGGTACTTCTAAAATACGGCCTGTGCAGTAAGCTTTTTGACCTTCTTGAAGACCTAGGTAATCACCCAAAACAACCGCACCTACGGAGTCTTGCTCAAGGTTCAATGCCATACCATAGACATCGCCTTCAAACTCAATCATCTCACCGTACATTGCATCTTCAAGACCATGAATCTGTACAATACCATCAGATACTTTGACAATAGTGCCTTCATTCTTAGCGGTTGCACCTGTATCAAGGTCTTGAATTCGCTGCTTAATCAGTTGACTGATTTCTGCTGGATTCAATTGTTGCATTGCCTTGTTTCCTTTAATTTGTGATTGCCTGCTTACTCGCCGGATATAAAGCTTAATAATTCTTCCAAAGATGAGACGAAGATAAAATATAAATTAAGCTTTTAATGATAATTTATTTTGATTACAGGTTAACTAATAAGCAACATCAACTATCATTATTATTAATAATGCGTTAAGCAGTTAGCTGTGTTTTTAACTGTTTTAATTTTCCACGCACCGAGTCATCAACAAGCTTGTCGCCAATTTTAATGGTGGCACCCGCTAATAAACTAGGATCTACATCTTCCTGAAGAATTACTGATGCATTCAGTGATTGTTCTAATCGACTTTGAATCATAGTACGCTGAACGTCATCTAATGGATAGGCAGACGTTATGTATACGTTGACTTGCTTCAGTGTTTTAGCACGATGTAAACGGAATTGCTCTAATACCTGAGGTAATAGGCTCAAACGCTCTTGCTCGGCAAGTTGATGCACAAAGTTTTTGATTGGGGTTGTTGCTGCTGATAATTGAGTAGACGCCTGCCCCTGAGTAGAGGTCGCGTGGTCATCGTAAATGCTGACTAATGTTTCAGCTTTCTGATCAGCAGTAACCGCGGGGTTATCTAGCATTTGCACAAAGGCAGAATCACCGACCACGTTACTTGCGATCAACAAGAAATCTTCCCACTCACCAATGACTGAGTTTTCATTCGCATAATCAAATGCTGCCTTGGCATAGGGTCTCGCTAGTGTAGATAATTCAGCCATTATGTCCTCTTAGCCACATATTTTATGAAAAACTTTATATAAAACAAACCAGGTATAAGAAGTTGATTGGTGATAAATAGCCTTCTATTGCTTATTAATAACCTCTTAATCACTGCCAAAACAGTATATTACGAAATTATATACAGCTGAAGCTGATTCACTTCAGCTAATTAACAATAGACAATAAGACTTACATTTACCACTTATAGCTTAGCTGCCAACTCTTCTAACATTTTGGCATGCTGTTGCACATCAACTTTCTCTCTTAGAATTTGTTCAGCACCTAATACTGCAAGCTCTGACACTTGAGTGCGTAAACTTTCACGTGCTTGATTAATTTCAAGATCGATTGACTCACGGGCTTGCTGACGAATACGTTCGCCTTCAACTTCTGCCTGTGCTTTTGCTTCTTCGATAAGCTGGTTAGCGCTTTTATTTGCCTGTTCAATCAGTGCAGCAGCTTTTACTTTAGCAGTAGCAAGCTCTTGCTCAACTGATTGTTCAGCATTTGCTAAGTCTAACTTTGCCTTTTCAGCTGCATTCAGACCCTCAGCGATTTTTCGCTGACGCTCTTCAATTGCACCCATTAACGCAGGCCAAATAAACTTCATGCAAAATAAAACAAATATTGCAAACGCTATGGACTGACCGATTAGGGTTAGATTGATATTCACACGATCACCTCTTTATTAATAAAAATCAGTATCATTGACCATTCGATATCTGATATAGCATTCCAAATAATTGCGAATGGTCAACAGGGGTCACTGATGTTTAAATTAAGCTAGAGGGTTAGCGAATAATAATAACATCGCAATACCAACACCAATCATTGGTACCGCATCTAGAAGACCGGCCACAATGAACATACGAGTCTGCAACTGTGAGCCAAGCTCAGGTTGACGTGCTACGCCTTCTAGAAATTTACCACCTAAGATAGCAAAACCAATGCCTGTGCCTAGAGCACCAAAACCGATTAGTAATGCAACTGCGATAACTGTGTAACCACCTAATACTGGATCCATTGATGTATCCTCATTTACCTAAGAAAAACTTTAATTAATGTTCGGTTTGTGACGCTAGCGATAGATATACTATTGTTAACATCATAAATACGAACGCCTGAAGTGTAATAATTAAGATGTGGAAAATTGCCCAAGGTACTGATAGTGCCCACTGAATCCAAAATGGCATTAAGGCAATCAATACGAAGATTAACTCACCCGCGTACATGTTACCGAATAAACGTAAGCCAAGTGAAATTGGTTTAGCGATTAAAGTAACAAATTCTAAGATGAAGTTAATTGGAATTAAAATAATTTTTGCAATTGGGTTTTTGGCGCTGAATGGATGAAGGGTTAGTTCACCAACGAAGCCGCCTAGGCCCTTCTCTTTAATGCTGTAATAAATAATTAAAGCAAAAACTGAAAATGACATACCTAAAGTAATGTTAGGATCAGTTGTTGGTACAATCTTAAAGAACACATGATGTGGATCATGACCCATAGCAGCACCAATCGTTTGTGCTAAGTGCGGGATATAATCGATGGGCATTAAGTCCATCAAGTTCATTAAGAAAATCCACACAAAGATTGTTAACGCTAATGGTGCGATTAATTTTGATGTGCCGTTATAAGAATCACGAACGTTGGTGTCCACAAAGTCTACAATCATTTCAACTGCTGATTGTAGCTTACCTGGAACCCCTGATGTTGCTTTTCTAGCAACCAACCAAAATAATGCACAAAATACAATACCTAGGCCAATTGACCAAAGCATTGAATCCAAATGGACGGCCATAAAGCCCATCTCACCCGCTTCTTGAGCTGTATGAGCAACCTTCCAACCTTCACCAGGTAAGTAGCCATAAGTCCAGTTGGTCAAATGGTGAGCAATATAATCAGTCGAGGATATTTCAGCTGCCATAATCTTAGCTTCTTATAAGTGTGTGTTAACC
>Ga0098066_1000294_pt1 | contig 16222 bp, 13 predicted proteins | sample 25BtaG_FD_76332 | JGI IMG/M metagenome (GOLD analysis project Ga0098066, IMG submission 76332) | Marine viral communities from Cariaco Basin, Caribbean Sea - 25B_WHOI_OMZ_CsCl | ecosystem: Environmental > Aquatic > Marine > Oceanic | place: Caribbean Sea: Cariaco Basin | collected 2014-11-08
AACAAAACCCGTCGCACCAGTCAGCAGCACTCGCATTCAGTCTGCCTCCCTGAAAATCACATCACGAAATTCAAGGGCAAGCTGCCGATACTCATACTCCTCCAGCGCCACGTTACGGCCATTATTCCCAAATTTCTCTCTCTGATCGGGGGACATGTGATAAAGCTCCAACACAGCATCCGCGATGGCACGGGCATCTTCTGCGGGAACAGAAAGCCCAGCCTGAGCCTGAGCGACCGGGTCGGAGGCTCCCGAATAAGCATGCAAAATAGGTTTGCCGGAATAGAGGTACTCGGGAATCTTGTTAGCGCCAATGCCGAAACGATAGAGAGGATCATCAAGCCAGCCGATGAAACACACGTCGAAATGCTCCATCATCGAGTAAACCTCCAGCTTGGGAATAGGATCGATAAAATGGACATTCGTCAGTTGTCGAGCCTCCACCTCTCTATAAAGTCTCTCTTTTTCCTTGCCACCACCTACCAGCACAAAAGCGATGTCACTGATTGATCTCAGATATTCAGCCGCCTCTATCAGAGTTCCCAGGGCATTGGCCACACCCATTGTCCCGGTATAACCGACAATGAACTTACCCTGTGGCAATCTGGCCGCACACTCTGAGCCCAAAGGGGCTCGTTCAGATGCTTCCTCAAGAGAAAAGCCATTCGGCACCCAGGTGAACTTCCCTTTACTCACCCCACGCTGTTCCATGTGTTCATAAACGTTTTTCAGGTTTGAAATCACATGATCGGAATCACGGTAAGCTCTATCCTCAACCCATTGCATGAAACGAATAAAAGGATGCCCCGACGAGTAGCTTCCGATTTCAGTCAAGGTCATTGGCCAGATATCCCTCTCCTCAAAGATCAGTCTGGCGTGAAACTTTTTGGCCAACCACTGAGCCCCGAGGTAGGCGATAAGGGACGGGGATGAACAAACAACGGCGTCCGGCACATCTTTGATGAGTCGACGCAGCGCCCTTATACGCCAGGGAAACAGAAACCAGCTGAAAGCACGAATTTTGCTATGGGCCTCTGAATACTCCGGCATTCTGACCCATACGACAGTAAAGCCTTCGCGCTCATCGAACGTGAACGCCGACGTGACCACAGGCTTTCGACGCAATAGATGATGTGCAGCCGATGTGATCAGATATACCTTGTAGCCAAGCCTGGCCAGCTCCTTCCCCAGATAGTAGTGACGCCCGGCGTAGCCGTTCTCGGGTGTGGAGGCATACTGGTTGATTATCCAGACCGTCTTGCTCATGAACTGGCCTTTAAGGAACAGGGGCACAACGGCAACCTATCCTTCCCGGAAGGCCAATTGACGATGTGAGTCCCTTTGCCCAGGAATCGAACATACTGCATCGCTAACGACCTCTGAAGTTCTCAAGTGCCTGTCTGTAAACAGACTGCATTGTCTGTACAGAGGCCTCCCATGAATAGTGCTCACGTACATGCATCCTGGCAGCAACCCCCATTCTCTCTCGCATCTCCTGGTCCATCACCAGCCGCTCTATGGCATCGGCGGCTGCCTCGGGATTTTCACCAGGTACAACAAGACCGGTTTCGCCATTGTTCACAACTTCAGGTAAGCCACCAACATCCGAAACCACCACCGGTTTCCCTGCTGCTCCGGCTTCCAATATTGCCACGCCAAAACTCTCGCGCCGGCTAAGTGCAACATAGATATCAAGCTTTTCCAGTTCGCAGTGCACCTGCTCATGTGGCACCTGCCCCACAAACTCAACCATGTGCCCGATACCCAGCTCATTAGCCAGGTCGCGGAGCCTTGCGGTTTCTTCCCCGCCACCAACAAGCCGTAAACGCATTGCGCCATGCCTTGGCACACCGCCTTGTTCCCGCCGTTGAACCAGAATCGCAAATGCCTTGATGAGCAAGTCAATCCCGTAACAGTGCTTCATCCCCTTGACGGTACCTACCACGATCTCGGAATAGTCATCCGCAACCCTGGAAGCAACTCCCTCATAGGGTCGAAGCTCAACCCCAAACGGTGTGACTGGAATCTCACTCATTTCTGGTGCCAGGGACTGAATTTGCTTCGCCATGGAAACAGAGGTTGATACAACCAGATCAGCAGCACGAAGATTGGCTTTTACCAGCCGTTTATGCAGCCAGGACCTGAACGGGAAATCGTAAACGTCACTCCCCCAGACAGACAAAACCAGAGGGTGAAAATTCGCCAACCTGGCAGTGGTACCATACCCGCTGGCATAGTGAGCATTGACGAGATCAGGCTGGATCTGCCTGAGCAACCGGCGAACCGCAGGCACCATTGTGAAGTAGCCCGCCATGCCCCTGAAAGGAAGAAGGTGGACCTGAACTCCCGACTCGAACGTGTCTGAAACCGGGTGTTGAGAGATAACGCTGACATCATATCCCGCCGCATTCAGTCCATTCGCCCAACGGACCGTGTGGATCGAAGACGCTGCCGCCAACAGAACCACCCTCATTCCGCCAGCTCCTCGATAACCTGCCGGGCCCTGGACGTCCAGGAGTGCATTGGCGCCACTCGCTCGAGATTCCGGCGCACCGGCCCCCATGCATCACCAGTCGACGTCAGGTGTTGAAGCAACTGACTCAGCGCCTGATCCTCATACGGTATCGTCCACCCTACCCCATGGTCGGCAACAAACTCCCCGGCCAGCGTGCCCTCACTGGCTAAAACTGGCTTTCCATAACCAAGGTACTCATACAGCTTCACTGGTGAAGCGAACTCCCAGTAGGTCGATGGTTTTACCCACAGAACCGCCAGGTCAGATGCCCTCAGCTCACGAAGCATCGCCTCACCAGACTCATGGATCACACGGATATTCGAACTCAACTCAGGGTACTCACTCCTGACGGCCTTCCATTCATCCACCCGTGTACAAACCGTCAGTTGGACACCCGGCATGTTTCGGACGACCGAAAACAGCTTATGCAGTTGATAGTGACTCGACATCCCTCCAACGTAAAACAGCTTCAGTTGTCGGTCGTCAGCGTATGAGTCATCGCCGACCGGGCGAATCGAGGGAGTGATATGGCCTGGGGGCAGTGCGGCAAACTTACCGGGATCGACGAGCGGGACATGGTCCCCCATTTGCCTTGACGGGAGGAACAGGCGTGTCAGAACGCGGTTATACACCCAAAGGTCATACCAATAGGCAAGCTTGGCCGCAGACCTTTTCAGCCAACCGAGCCCTGAGCCATACCCCGGAAAAACCCAATAGATATCCCGATAAAACAGACCAATCGGTATTTTTTGTTTATTGCAGAAACGAAAGAACGAGTAATCCAGAAGCGGCCGCACCGGCAAATGGCCGGGATCCGTCATAATGGTTGGCATTGTGGAGGATTCAGAGTAGACGAAATCGTACCTGACTCCACGCGCCACATTATTCCTGATGTCGGAAATCCTGGCCTTTCTCTCGGCTGAATAACCACAAACCAGGTCCACCTGAGCCCCAAGTGACTGAAATGCATCCAGCATTCTTAATGGCCTTATACCGCTAGCCGACCTGGACTCAGGGTCAAGCGGAAGAGGATAGTGAAAGATAATGCGCATGCTTCCCCGCGGGTTACTCACCGAATATTTGAACTAACGCAACAGCCGAACGAGCCAGAACTTGATCGCTGCGTCCAGAACATAGGCCCCACTGGTTGCCGCCGCCGCGCCCGGCAACCCAAACTCCGGGATGAGCAGAATATTGCCAGCAACATTCACGACAACAACCAGCAATGCCACGTACATATTCCACTCAGGCTTACCCGCTGCCGCTATACAGTTAGCTTGTATTCTTGCCCCTGCCCATAACACCACACCGGGCAACAGCCAAAGCAAAACAGGAAAAGCCGCAATGTAGTCTGTACCGAATAACGGCCCCAGAAGCCAGTACAGAAGGGCCGCAACTCCGCCGCCCGCCAGCGCAGTAATCGCGACCATGCCCACAAACGCTTTCTGGGTGAGCGCATGCCGTGCGTCAGGATCCTCATGCATCGCCGACAGCCTGGGAAAAAGGACGGTACTGGCAGCCTGCGATGGTATCCAGAGCCGTTCCGATATCTGCACCGCAACAACGTATATCCCCGCTGACATCGGCGATAGCAGGAAATTCACAAGGAACACATCAGCCCGGTAATTGATCAGCGTAATGGCGTTTGACAACTGCGCCTTCCAGCCATAACCAATGACCTTTCGAGAGTAGGCTTTCAGCGAAAATCCGGCAGCGCTGGAACCGTTATTCACAAGAAACTTCCGCAGGAACACCAGAATAGCCACCAACCCGCACGTCTGTGCCAAAAGGTAGGAAGCCAGAGCTCCGGAAACCCCGAGATCCAGAATATAGAAAGAACTGACAACGCCCAGTAACAACACCACAGGCGGTATCAGCACTGATAAATTGAAGGCCCTGAAGTCCTCAATACCTTGTAGCACCGTACTGAGATAGGCCAGCAGTAACGTTACCGGAAACGCGCAAAATCCGATGAACAGCAACGATATGGGGACGCCTGGAAAAATCACCTCGCCCCAGAGATATACGACCGGTGCGGCCGTAATGAGCCCCAAACCAGTAACAGCGAGGGCAATCAGGATATTGCCCTTGACCGCCCAGGCTGCGGAAACGCCACCCCGGCTCAGGTAATACACCGTCGCAGGACCAACACCGAAATTCAGAAACCCCGTCAGCAAAGTCGGCACCAGTACGGACATGGCATAAAAGCCGTTGCCTTCCGGACCCAGCTCACGAGCAATCAACACCACGACAATAAGCTGGACAACGGCGGCAAATACCTGGCGCCCAAGGGTCATGCCAATGTTGCGGCGCAAGACAGTGGATGTGCCTTGTTCACGAAGCCGCAGCAAAAAGCCCCTCACGAGGCCCCTTTCCCTGCTGCGTAATCAGTCAGCACCCGTTCATACTCCTGGGTCAGTCTGTTAGCCACAGAAACACCGGAGAAACGGCTTTGGGCCCTGGAGGCGATTCCATGGCGATCATAATGTCCAAGCTCCCTTGTCACCTTATGCATGGCTTTCATCAACTCATCGGGTGCGCCTGCCGACACGAGTTCCCCATCGCCTTCAAGCACGATGCTCTCCGGCCCACCACACCGGGTCGCAATGACAGGCAAACCGGCCATCAGCGCCTCGGCGGCCACCACCCCGAAGGTTTCATAGTGACTCGCGATCACCATCACATCGACACGGGCCAAGAGCCCGGGCACCTCATCGGGAGGGACCACACCAAGAAAACGGACTTTTCCAGAGAGCCCCATATCATGAACCTGCCCTTCCAGGACTGAACGAGCAGGCCCATCCCCTCCAAGTAACAACTCAGATTCCGGAACCAGGGCCTGAAAATCGTGGAAAGCGGCAATCAGATCCGACTGCCCCTTATTCTCAGTCATCATGGCAAGATTAAGAAACGTGATCCTGGAAGAGGCAGCGCCAGCTTGGCTTTCCATGTTGCAAAAGCGTTCTGCAACCACGTTCGGAATCCAGCGCCAGCGACCGGATGTTACCGGGATCAAATTCTCTAACAGCGCCCCCAGGGCGGGACTGACACATATGCAGCCAGAGGCGTGGCTGAACGCGGTTTCGGCCAGCCTCAATTGCCAGCCTGCATAGTATCCTCTCGCGTAGACCGAACTGTGCTCCGTCACCACTACCGGTATGTCGAGGTCTGCACCTAAGGATACGCTCGCAGCACCGGCATACAGGGCTGAATGAGCGTGAATGACATCTGGCCGACCGTGCTCTTTTACGTACTGCTCTAATAGCCTGCTCAGCTGGTGCCGGTATAGCCAGAAATTGCCATAGGGAATCCTTGGGAGAGTGGCAAAAATCGACTTTCGATAAGTTGCTACTCCATTATCGGCCTCATAGGAAACCGAAGCACGGTTCCTGGCCTTCCGAGAGCGAAACAGGGTACGCACTGACATCAAGCTCAGGGCGATCACACCAACCTTATGGCCAAGACCCGACAACGCCATCGCCTGGTCTCGGAAAAACACGCCTTTTACGTCATCCGGAGTATCGGGATACCAGGATGGAATTACGAGAACATGCATACATCAAGCTCAAGTCAATCATGCCAAAGTTGGCTGCGGGCCATTACACCTGTCGAACCAGGTCACTCCGTGCTGACCACCCCGTGGTAGCGAGGTTCTGCAGCGGCTCCCTGAGCGTTGTGGCGACCAATTGCCACCAGCCCGATAAAGAATATTGCGAAAAAATAGATATAGAAATATTTTAAAGATGAGGAAGATATCACCCCCCAAAATGGCGATGTAACAACAAGCAAGGAAAAATACCGGGCCAGAACCCCGCCTTTCGAGTTGTTATCAAGAAAAACGAACCGTAACGCAGAAATCAGCAAAACAAACAGAAAAACAACCCCAAACACGCCATGCAGGGCCAGAACTTCCAGTATGAGATTATGTGGATCAACCAAACACAGATCACAATAAATGGCCATCTCCTTCGTATAAACAGAAAGCGAAGGAAAACCAAATAAAAGGGCACTCGGATTATCGACTAACACCTCACCAAAGACAGCGATAGTTCTTAACCTTATTGCTGTACTCACATCAAAAAAGTATTGATGGAATTCCGCACTGAAAATCAGCACGAAAATCACCGCAGATAAAGAAACGGTCGTCGGGAAAAGCAGCCTCCATATACCACCGGACTTCGCCAGGACAATCATAAACAGTGCAACACCAATCGCCAATTGAAAACCTCTTGACCCCATATACAGACCATGGGCAATCAGAAGCACCAGAAGAACCACACAGAGAGACTTAAATCGTAATGATGAACGACTGTCAAAGAGGTCAAGCAGAAAAAAAGACGACACAAAGAAAAGAACGACACTATAATCGTTGTAGTTTGGGAAAAGAGCCGAAACAACAAACCGATCCTGAAGAACCAGCGGCGACATACCGGAATTGCCATACCTGGTTATGGCTAAAGACTGCCCGGCCAGAGCCTCCCACACACCCAGGCAGACAACCAGCAAAAAACCAACCAGCACTGAAGCACTGAGAGCTTTGCGCAGCCCCAATGGAGACGATATCACCGCAATGGCAACAGCCAGCATAACCAAGGGTGTTAACGCATCGAGTAACGTTCCTTGATACAAGGCGACTGAAGCCATCCGGAATCCTGAAAGCAATGCCAGCGAGTACACCAGCACCCACTCTGTAACCGAGTGTTCGCGCCTGGAGAATAATAAACAGAATAAAACCACGGATGGCACAAGAACCCAGATACCACCGGGAACACGGGCGAACAGGGCAATCACCCCCAGGCACATAGCCAGAAACAAAGGCAGCCTGGCAAGCTTCAGATAGACAAAGGCACTTCGAGCATCAGGGCTCATTCAGCTAAGCTTCCACGAACATGAACAAGCTGACAAACGAATACCAAAAAATGCAGCCACATCAATCCATCGAACTCCTGAGCTGCTTTTTGGTGTACGCCCACAACTCTGAAGCATAAACCAGGAAAAGCCCCAGAAGGATCCCAGCGATGACACCAATGAATATATTGATCAACCAACGCCACTCCGATGTCAGCCGTTGCCGGCTGGCCAGTGACACCAGCTCACTCTCCTGCATCTTGGCCATCTGCTTTTGGAGTTCCATTCTCGCCCGGTGGATCTGGGCCTTCGATCCATTGACCTGTTGACCATCCTGCCTAATCAGCTCCAGCTCCTCTCCGGCGGCGGATAATGCATTGCTCAGCTTATCCCTATACTCCCGCTGCACATCCTTATGGACCTCCAGGAGCTCGTTCAGTACCGCCTCATGGAGCCTCCTTATGCGCTCAGCGTCTCCAAACGCACCGACGGACAGCACCCTGATCAAATTACTCTGACGTTCGTGGCCAGCCGTCATACCAACACCGACTACGCTATCCACGGCCTGAGCAGCAGTGGGGTAAAGACTTTCCTCAATTAAGGTAACCGCTTCCTGTGGTTCCTGAATTGGCATATTCCGCTCCAGAGATCCAATCTGGAAGAGGCTTGTGTAGCGGTACTGAGGTTCTGTGGTATAGGTGATTGCTATAGAAGCAAGCAGGCAGACTGCCAGACCAAGCATGAAATAGCGCTTCCTACCCAGGAAAATCCTGACCAAATCGACAAATGGGATACGTTTTCTCTCAAAGGGGTGCTGTTGCGTTTTGCTTTGGTTCATTTCCAAGGGGATCATCCAATGGTTGCTAATAGAGAGCTAATAACCCTGTCCTGATCAACGTCGCTCAGGTAAGGGTGAATGGGCAGACTAAGAACCCGACCGGCGGCCAGATCCCCAACCGGTAAAGTCACCTCGCCAGACTGAACGGCCGGCTGTTTATTCAATGGCGTAGGGTAGTGTATGGCGGTTGGTATATTCCGTGCCTTGAGCTGCTCCGCAACCGCATCCCTGTTCTTCAGACCCAGGGTGTACTGGGCCCAGGCGCTCCGACATTGCGGAAGGACAACCGGCGCACTTCCAGGCAGTTCACTGGCGAAGGCATCGCTATATCGCTTGGCTACCCGATTCCGTGCCTCGATCTCGTCATCCAGGATATCAAGCTTAACCAGCAGGATAGCTGCCTGGATGGTATCAAGCCGGCTATTCACCCCCACACGGACATGGTGGTAACGCCTGTCTTGCCCATGACGGGCAATCTGGCGGAGGATAACGGCAAGATCATCATCATTGGTGAAAATCGCCCCCCCGTCTCCATAGCAGCCCAACGGCTTACTTGGAAAAAAACTTGTGCAACCAATATCACTCAGGTTGCAGCTTTTTCTTCCCTTATAGCTTGCACCGAAGCTTTGAGCGCCATCCTCAATCACAGGCACGTTGTGTCTGGATGCAATCTCATTGATGGCGTCGAAATCCGCGCACTGGCCATAGAGCGATACCGGGATAATCGCCCTGGTGCGCGGTGTGATGGCCGTCTCCAGCTTTGCCGGATCCATGTTGTAAGTCTGTGGGTCTATGTCGACGTAAACCGGCTTCGCACCCAGCAGCGCAGGCGTTTCCGCCGTGGCAATGTAACTGAACCCCGGCACGATGACCTCGTCACCAGGCCCTACACCCAGAGCCATCTGGGCGATCTGGAGAGCGTCAGTACCGTTGGCTACGGTTATACAGTGTTTGGCTCCAGTATAGGCAGTCAGCTTTTCTTCCAGCTCGGACACCTCCGGCCCCAGGATATACTTGCCATGGGCCAGGACCTTCTGGAGGTTGGCGTCTAACTTGTCTTTGATTCTGGCCTGCTGGGCCGCCAGGTCTATGAATTGCATGTTTTAAAAGCCTTTTTTGCCACGGAATTCCCGGCCCTTCGACAGGCTCAGGGCGAGCGGAGAGATTAGAACAGGCAATTTAATACTTGGTGACTTTGTCATGTTCAAGAAGATAACGGGCCCCCGTGTGCTGGCAGATGGTTTCAGCTTCACCAGTCAGTGGCAGGTCCAGCTGTTCGCCAAATTCGCTCATCCAGCCAATCTGCCTGGCTGGCACACCTACCATCAGCGCATAGGCTGGCACATCCCTGTTAACAACAGCCCCCGCGCCGATAAAAGCGTAACTGCCGATGGTGACACCACAGACAATGGTGCAGTTGGCCCCCAGGCTGGCGCCTTTCTTCACGATGGTGTCGCGGTATTCGTCCTTGCGCTCGATCAGGGAGCGAGGATTGTAGACGTTGGTGAATACCATACTGGGACCGCAGAAAACCCCTTCCTCCAGGTGAACGTTGTCATAGACGGAAACGTTGTTCTGGATCTTGCAGTTGTCGCCAATGGTGACCTTGTTGCCCACGAATACGCCCTGCCCCATGGAGACATTCCTGCCTATAAAGGCACCGCCGCATACGTGGACGAAGTGCCATACGCGGGAGCCCTCTCCGATCTGGGCGCCTTCGTCGACTACTGCTGTGGGATGGATTTTTACGGCCATATAAACTCCTTTTTGCCACGGAAACCACGGAAAGACACGAAAGAAAAAGACACTGACTTTTCGTGGATTCCGTGGCTATCTAACTAGTTTCGAGAGGAATGGGTGGCCTTCGTTCGGCTCCGGGGTTTCATGGGGGGCGGTGCGGATGTGGTTTACGGTTTCCACACAGTGGCGGGCATCCTCAATACCGTAGCCCCGACCAGCCAGGATTTCCTGGTAGCTTACCGTGTGCAGGTCCGTAAAGCCGCCGGAGAACTCGATTGCTTCGCCTTCGCAGGTGATGGAACGATAGGTTGGCTGTTTGCCTTTTACGCTCTCCGGCAGATCGTTCGCGTCGATAGAGAGGAACCAGGGCACCCTGGCTTTTTCGTATTCCAGATAGCCGGTGGCCTTGTATTCGTTGGCGTAGTGCAGCACGCTCTTCTGCAGGTCGCCGAAGATGAAGTGCAGCATATCGAAGAAGTGGACGCCGATGTTGGTGGCCACGCCGAAGGACTTGCGGGGGTCGCCTTTCCAGCTCTCCATGTACCACTTGCCCCGTGAGGTAATATAGGTGAGTTCTACCTCGTACTTGTCGGAGCGGTTTTCAGTGGCGACCTTGTTTCTAAGGTCCAGGATGGCCTGGTGATGGCGGAGTTGCAGGATGTTGTACACCTTCCTGCCGGTTTCCCGCTCAATCAGTGCCAGCTCGTCCAACAACTCGGGCGTCGGCACCAGGGGCTTTTCACAGATCACATCACAGCCCAGGCGCAGGCCCGCGGCAATGTGGGCGTGGTGCAGATAGTTGGGCGAGCACACAGCCACGTAGTCCAATGCAGTTTCCGGGCTACGCTTGAGCTGCCAGGCGTATTCCTGGAAGCGCTCGAACTCGGTAAAGAATTCGCTGGCTGGGGAGATGCTGTCGATGATACCGACCGAATCGTTGGTATCGTAGGCAATGCTCAGGTGATTGCCAGTCTCCTTGATGGCTTTCATGTGGCGTGGGGCGATGTAGCCCGCCGCGCCGATGAGCGCAAAGTTCTTCATGGATCGATTCCGGTTCAGGCTTTGATAACGTTGGCAGCAGTCTCGCGGTATTTCCCGCGGCTATCAATGATCAGACGGGCAGCAGACTTGATCAGGTCGTAATCAAACCGATCATGGTCGGTCGCAAGTATGACAGCATCGTATTCAGATAATGCCTGCTCCGACAGCTCAACGCTCGATAAATCGAAGTGATGCTCCCGCATTTCCGGAAACACCGGCACGTGAGGATCGCTGTATGACACCACTGCCCCCTTCTGCTCCAGAATCTCCATGATCTCAACGGAAGGGGACTCCCGCATATCGTCTACATTCTTCTTGTAGGCAATGCCGAGCACCAGCACCTTGCTGCCCTTAAGCGCCCTGCCGGCATCGTTCAGCCCGTCCATCACCTTGCCCACCACGTATTCAGGCATGGCCTTGTTGATTTCACCGGAAAGCTCTATGAAACGGGTATGCAGTCCGTACTCCCGGGCCTTCCAGGTCAGGTAGAAGGGGTCGATGGGAATACAGTGACCGCCAAGACCCGGCCCCGGATAGTAGGCGGTAAAACCAAAGGGTTTGGTGGCAGCGGCATCAATCACCTCAAACAGGTCTATGCCCATGCGGTCTGCGACGATCTTCATTTCGTTGACCAGACCAATGTTGACGGCCCGGTGGATGTTCTCCAGCAGCTTGGTCATCTCCGCCGCCTTGGTGGAACTGACCGGCACCACCCGGTCGATGGCCTGCCCGTACAGGGCAACACCAACCTCGAGGCAGTTCGGGGTATGCCCGCCGACCACTTTTGGAATGGTCCGTGTCTCGAAATCCGGATTACCGGGATCTTCCCGCTCCGGGGAGTACACCAGGAAAATGTTCTCGCCGACCGTGAGGTAGTCGTTCTCAATCCGGGGAAGTAACTCTTCCTCCGTAGTGCCGGGATAGGTGGTGCTCTCGAGAGAGACCACCTGCCCTTCCCGGAAGTAAGGTCGGAGGGCTTCCGTGGTGTTCACAACGTAGCTGATATCCGGCTCGCGGTACTTGTTCAGCGGCGTGGGCACGCAAAGAATAAGGGCGTCGCACTCCGCTGCGCGGCTGAAGTCCGTTGTCCCCTCAAAGCCGGAATCCCGGGCAGCAGCCACCTTCCCGTCCGAAATATGCTCAATGTAGCTGCAGCCCGCGTTCAGTCTGGATACTTTCGCTTCATCGATATCCAGCCCAATCACCCTGTAGCCAACGGAACTGTACCGCAGGACCAGCGGCAGGCCGACGTAGCCCAGTCCGACTACGCCGATCACGGCCTTACGCTCGGAGAATTTATCCAGAAGCGCCGCGAGGGAACTCCCTGCAACGGAGGTATCATTAGACATAGGCATTGAAAAAACCTGCAACTGAGAAGAAGTGAGAAAATTATAGACGCGCTTCCCTAGACGCCCAATGGTACCAGCGTTCTGGGAGCCACCTTGAAACGCGACGTAGCAGCCCAGCTGAGTTTCCGTAGCGGAGTCGCTCTGAATGGTCCGAAGTATACTTAGCTGGTTACTCACCGCAACCAAAAGCGGAGGCCGAAGCTAGTCTCGAAGCTAGAGGCAGGTTACCAGGCCGTGACAACGGTTGCCCACGTCCAGCAAAAACGTAAGATAGGCGCGTTTCTATAGTTCAAAATCCGACGACTCAGCTATGGTAGACTTGCCCGTATCGCTCAGCTCAGTGGACCACAAAGGGCAAACCTTCTCTTCGTAGTTTCTGCACGCCGAGTACCAATATTTCTCTAGTCTGCCAGGCCTTTTTGTTGCTCAGAACAATGCTTTTCAAAGTATGCTGGATTGCAACCGGTATGAAGCAATTGGATGGGCATCGCAAGGACAAAGGGGGCTTACCCCTCAGGAAAATAACGGAACGCTCTGTTTTGATTTTTCAACTAGCTCAGGATACTCCCGAGACCCATGGTTAAAGAAATTGCAGCCTCTCTACGTTGGTCCACTATCCTCGGTGCGAAATTCCTGCAGGTGTTTCCACTTGGCACGTTGGCCTCCATAGCACTGACCTTTCTGGCACAACTGGCCCTTATTGCCTCCCTGCTTCTTCCGCTGAAAATCGTGATGATCATGAGCAGCGGAAATATACCAAACATTTTTCCAGAGTTTTTCAGGCAGTTCGGAGAGCAATACTTAATCGGAGGTATTACCGCGCTAGCAATCGGCGCTTTCATCTTCAACAACCTGGCCGGAAAACTCACGGAAAAACTTGCACAGGTTGGCGTCGATCGACTCCACAAACGAAATGACAAACTAACGTTATTCGAAAATCAGGAAACACTATCAGAAACGGCCTATCTAAAATATTCATCATCCATCGCCAGTCTGATTTTTGTAATAGCGGGCCTAGTCATCTTGGCGATCGTTTACCCAGAAATAGCAATTACCATTTCGATATTTACCGCGCTTTGCGTGGCAGGATATACGATGATCTGGAACTACTCCCAAGATGCAAGAAGCGCGCTTATAGAGAAGCTCCCAGCACACCTGAATTTCTTGGGTAACATCGGTTTTTTAACAGCCTTCCTGACAATCGTAGTGGACTACATAATAGACAGTATCCCCGGTTTTTTATCTGTCCTACTATCAATCATCCTCGCGCGGCAACTTTTTTCGCAAATGGTGATCGCCATAAATGGCGTAAGCTTCCTAGCCAAGCAAAAAGAAAAGTTGCAGGCTTTATTCTTCAGAGATATGGCATTCACACCAACAAAAAATTACAATGCATCTATCTGGTCATTTCTGGAGAGCAGCGCTCTTCAGGAAAGCCTGATCATGTTAGTCCACCAGGAAGAAGGCAACAAAGGCTGCGACTATCATATCCGATGGCATGAAACTGGCCTCCCGAACATACTATTTATGATCCTCACCTCGGATAGTGATTCAGAGAAGAAGTTCCTCATTAAGGTTTTCGACAAACAGAAAAGCGCAGAAGCACGCCATGAGGCAGCCCTACTGCTCCAGTCTCCCGACGGATTACCAAGCCCGAAACTACTTAGCGTATCCGTGATAAACGGTCACCATGTGCACCTGTTCGATCTTCACAACCATTCTGAATATGTGAAAGGACGCCCGAAAAATCTCATCAGAGACTTTGAGCTCAGACTACTCAGCATTCAGCCACCAACATCACTCTCGGAACAGTATCAACGGTCAAAGAGCATGCTCTGGAATCGCATCGATCACTCGATCCTTGAACGATTGCGTCTCATCGCCACTCCACAGGAACAGCGAATCCTTGACATATTTGAGAGTCGGTTGCCCGAGTACCGAACCGTACTTAAATCCCTGCAGCCAGTCATAGCCAACCCTACGCGTAACTCCAAACTTTATGTAAGAGATGGGAACGGGCACCTGGCTTCCATCCATTGGGGAAAGTGGACGCTAGAACCCTTTGCCTCCGGCATGCATGTCACTGACGAAACACGTAGCCCCAAAGCTGAGCAGCTACAGCATCTCATAGACCAAGCAGAGACAAAGAATGGGCTTACTCCAGCAGCTGTAAGCCTTGCGTTTAATTTCGGAAGAACTGAAGCGCTTACATCGAGACAATGTTACCGATCAGCTATCGAGGCCTTGTCTGACATCAACGATTTATCGCTCGATGTTGATTGATCAGGTTTGACACCCATTTAGTGTTAAGTCAGTCCAGCGAGTTTCTTCTCCCAATTCCAGGCATGTTGAACAATCTCTTCCAGCTCGGAATACTCGGGACGCCATCCCAGCTCTCGTTCCGCCTTGGATGCATCTGCAACCAAAACCGCAGGATCGCCTTCCCGCCTTTTACCTTCCTTTATGTCGATACTGAAACCGTCGCGCCCTACAACAGCACTGGCGACCTCAATGACCTGCTGGACAGAAAAGCCCCTGCCGTTTCCGAGGTTATAGGCTAAAGCCCCAAGCCCTTCACCACTGGTCAGCAGATTTAGTGCCTGCTCATGCGCAGTGCATAGATCCTGAACATGAATATAATCGCGGATACAGGTGCCGTCTTTGGTCGGGTAATCTCGACCGAAGACGGTTATAGACTCGCGACGACCAGAGGCAGCCTGAAGCACTAGTGGAATCAGATGGGTCTCAGGATCATGGCATTCGCCTAGCTCACCTTCCGGATCGGCCCCACAAGCATTGAAATACCTCAGGGAAACAGAGTTAAGGCCATAAGCCGAAGCGTAGTCTCTCAGAATACGCTCCACCATCAGCTTACTTGCACCATAAGGGTTAATGGGCGCCTGACCGTGATCTTCATCAATAGGCGTGTAGTCTGGCTCACCGAACGTAGCGACAGATGCCGGCAGCCGAGCAGCAACGCGCACGAATGATCCTGTTGAGCACTGAGGGCTTGCCCGGACGAGTGATTGCCGAGCGAGTGGGTGTAACGGCAGAGACCGTCAGTAAGTGGCGTAAGCGGTTCGAGCAGCTTCGTGTGGCGGGACTGACAGACGCCCCGAGAAGTGGCCGGCCACGCAGTATTGATGACGACAAGGTAACAGACGTTATCAACAAAACGCTTCAATCCAAGCCTAAGGATGCCACCCACTGGTCTACCACGCTGATGGCTAGGGAAACCGGGCTCAATGCCATGGCAGTCAGCCGGATCTGGCGGGCGTTTGGATTAAAGCCTCATCGTCTGGAGACCTTTAAGCTCTCGACCGACCCCCATTTTGTGGCCAAGGTTCACGACATTGTCGGGTTGTATATGAACCCGCCTGACCGGGCGATGGTCCTGTGTGTAGACGAGAAAAGCCAGATACAGGCGCTGAACCGCACCCAGCCGGCGCTTCCGCTGTCGTTTGGTTACTCCCAAACGCGAACGCACGATTATGTTCGCCATGGCACTACCACTCTGTTTGCAGCCCTGGACGTTGCCACTGGCGAGGTCATCGGACGCCTGCACAGGCGACACCGTGCCAAAGAGTTCCTGGCGTTTTTAAATGAGATTGACCGGGAGGTCCCGGAAGATCTGGATGTTCATCTGGTCATGGACAACTACGGGACCCACAAGACAGAAAAGGTACGAGCCTGGTTCGCCGCAAGGCCCCGCTATCACGTTCATTTCACGCCAACATCAGCATCGTGGGTCAACTTGGTGGAACGGTTTTTTGGCCTGATCTCGGAACGTTGGATCAAGCGCAACTCCCACCGCATGACTCGCGAACTGCCGAAAACCGAGCACCGATTTGATGATACCGAATACTGGCTCGACGGTTCGCTTTCGCAAGA
>Ga0098066_1000295_pt1 | contig 16160 bp, 10 predicted proteins | sample 25BtaG_FD_76332 | JGI IMG/M metagenome (GOLD analysis project Ga0098066, IMG submission 76332) | Marine viral communities from Cariaco Basin, Caribbean Sea - 25B_WHOI_OMZ_CsCl | ecosystem: Environmental > Aquatic > Marine > Oceanic | place: Caribbean Sea: Cariaco Basin | collected 2014-11-08
GTGCTCTAACCACTCGAGAAACTCAGCATCCATAATCAGTGCATATTTAATGACTTCTGCCATGCCCGCCGCTAGCTCTCTTCTAGGCAAAGTGTGCAAGGTGGCCATATCGGCCAGCACCATCTGCGGTTGCCAAAAGGCCCCAATCATATTCTTACCTTTCGGATGATTGATACCGGTCTTGCCGCCGACACTGGAGTCAACTTGAGACAATACGGTCGTGGGAATTTGAATAAAATTGACCCCCCGCATAAAACTGGCCGCGGCAAACCCGGTCATATCGCCAATCACCCCGCCACCTAATGCAATTAGGGTGACATCGCGACCGCAGTGATTGTCCATTAGGGCATCATAAATTTGGTTGATGCTGTCTTGGGTTTTATAGACTTCACCATCGGGCAACACACAAACAAAGACCGCAAACTTTGTCGCTAGTCCGTCTTGCAAGGCTTGTAAATAGAGCGGCGCAACCGTGTCATTGGTGACGATTAAGACCTGCTTGCCAGCGATATAAGGCGCTACTTGTGCCGCCATATCAGTTTTATGACTAATGACAATCGGGTAATCATGCGAGTGAGCGTGAACGTTCAAACAATGCGACAACATGACGGTATCCTACTGGCTAATAAATACTAAAGAATGGCAATGAGTTAAGATGATGACTACAGCGAAAACAATGAAAGCTATTAATATCTTGTGCTAGCGAACTAACGGTTTGAATTGTCATCTCGACCCGCTTTAATCCAAACCAGTTTTCATCCAGACTATCTCTATAGACGTCTATCACTCTATAGAAGAAGTCTGATCCTCAATATAAGGCTTTAACAGTCCGATTAGCTCGGTGACCATATGGCGGGGATAAGTGTGCCCAGTAGGCAAAATAATATCGGCGACTTCCCGGTATAGTGGGTCGCGAATGGCATAGAGCTTTTGTAAGACTTGTCTGGGGTTGGGCTGCTGCAGTAAAGGCCGCGACTTATCTTTGGCCGTCCGTGACATCTGAATGTCTACAGGCGCATTGAGATAAACCACAATACCGCGAGTTTTGAGCATTTCACGGTTCTCTGCACGCATAACTGCGCCGCCGCCCGTGGCCATCACAATGCCGGAACGTAGAGTCAGCTCATCTATAGCGCGAGTCTCCCGCTCACGAAAGCCCATTTCGCCTTCTTTATCGAATATCCAGGCGATATCAGCCCCTGTCTGTGTCTCGACATACCAGTCACTATCGACAAAGTCGCGCTGTAAGTATTTTGCCAGTAACCGGCCTACGGTCGTTTTGCCTGCGCCCATGGGACCCACCAAAAATACCGAAGGTAACTCTTGCCACATAGTTTTTACTCAAATAAATTGCTTATCATACAATGTCCCACTTTTGATGGCTAGTAAAGCTTTACTTACTCGGACCGCACAGTCATAAATATTACCCGATATCGCAAATGACAAAGCCAAAAAAAGCAAGCCTATAGCTTGCTTCTTGGGTTAATTAAGGGGTAGTCCTGCTGCGCATAGTCAGCTTAGTTTAAACGGCTAATCCCATCATTAATCAGTTTTGGCGTGATAAAAATAAGCAGTTCTTGTTTATCGTTACGCTGAACATCATTTCTAAAGGCACGACCAATAAAAGGCAAGTCACCTAAGAAAGGGACTTTATTAACGCCATTAGAGATCTGGTTTTTAAACACGCCCCCTAAGACCACGGTCTGACCATCCTCAACGATGACATTAGTACTAATAGCATCTTCTGCAATAGCCACATCCCCATTGATAATAGTCGGCGTCCCATTCTTAATTTCTAGCTGTAGGCCAATTTTACCATCTGGCGTGATGTTTGGCGTGGCCTCTAAGCTCAATGCTGCTTCGATAAAGCTGGTGGCTGTCGCGCCACTAGCAGCCGCTTCTTGATAGGCAATCTGGGTACCTGACGAGACTTTAGCCGTTTGCTTATCAGTCGTTAAAACTTTGGGCGTGGAGATAACTTCACCCCGGTTGTCTGCTTGCATAGCTGACAATTCTAAATCCAGCATTAAGTCTGACATGCTAAGCAAACCAAAAGCAATACGACCGGCTGGATTCGCTACACCGAGATCTACGTTTAAGTTATCCGGACGGCTAATATCATATTTAGGATAAGTTACTGTCTGACCATTTACAGTGGTGCTCTCAATGGTAAAGTCTTTGAGATCATTTAGAGTCTGATTGCTACCGCCGACCAACAAGTTACGATTGTTTGCCGCGCCATTAGACAAGATACCCCAACGCACGCCAATCTCTTTACTAAAGCTGTCTGAGGCACTGACAATACGGGCTTCAATCATAACCTGGCGGACTGGGATATCAATTTTATCGACCAAAGAATGGATATTCTCGATACTTGCAGCGACATCTTTAATAATCAGCGTATTGGTACGCTCATCAATCGTCACCGTTCCGCGATTGGATAGCAAACTGCCACTATCCTGCGAGTTAGCATTATTAGTGCCACCCGACGCGCCACGACCTTGCGAAATTAAATTAAACACATCTTGCGCTTTAGCATAGCTTAGACGGATATATTCTGTGCGCAAAGGGGCAAAAGCCTGCACTGCTTGTTGGGCTTCTAGCTCTTTGGCTTCTTGCTCCGCCAATTCAGCGGCAGGGGCGACTAAGATGACGTTGCCGTTTTTGCGTTTGCCCAAGCCTTTACTTTTTAGAATAATGTCTAAAGCTTGATCCCAAGGCACATTAATCAAGCGTAAGGTGATACTGCCGTTAACAGAGTCACTGGCCACGACGTTCATATCGGTAAACTGAGCGAGGATATCCAACACACTACGGATTTCGACGTCTTGGAACTCCATGGACAGCGCTTCACCCGTATAGACTTTTTCTTCTAACGTCGGCTCACGCAATAAAGCGGGTTTGGTGATACTAACATTTAACTGATTGCCCGACTGATACGCTTGGTATTCATAGTCTTCTAGCATATTAATGGTGATGACACCATTTTGATTTTGGTTCTTGGTATCGATGCTACTGACCAAGCCACCGTTGACGTTCAGACGGCGTAGTAAATTACGCGGTACAGTAGCGCCGGTCATTCTAATGACCAATTGATTGCCTTGACGCTGCACATCGATAGGAATAGCATCGTTGGCTAGGGCAATGCTGACATTACCACCATCGCCAGCGGCCGTATAATTGAGCGCACTCAAACCATCATAACTATACTGTGTGCCTACCGCCGTAGCCGCTGAAGCAGGGTTTAACAATGGGTTGATACGGACGACCATAGTTTCTGTCGGAGCCGTGGTCGTTTTGACTACTGGGCGGTTACTAGTGACTACCACAGGAGCTGTTGTCACTGGCGACACTACAGGTGCCGAGTAAACTGGCGCTGCGACGATCGGTGCTACGGCTGGGGTAAACCCTTGCTGTTGTGGCTGCGTCATCGTCAGCAGTAAGTCGTTGCCTTGCACCGCTGTGGTATAAGCGCCGTCGCCATTCAATCCCACTACTAGACGGGTTTTACTGTCATCGCTTAAGGTGGTAATGTCATTCACATTACCGACATTATAGTCTTTTTGCCGCTGTGCCACCCCATTACGCACGTCATTGAAATCTAAAATCAGGCGGGTTGGGTTTTCGAGTTGGTAGGCCTCGGGTATCACGGGCGCCCCATCAAAGCCTAGGCGCAATTGCGTAGTCTCTGGTGCCGTCTGCACGACTGCGACTGAGTTGATAGTCTGCGCCGCATAGGAAGCACTGGTGATGGCCATCATACTGACGGCAAGAGCAGGAATAGCGAATTTTGTAGACATCTGAGTACTCGTTGTAGGCGTTTTACGATGACGAACCGGGCTAGGCTGATAGTGTGGCTTACTGTTATCAATATAATTACGAATCAGGTTACGAACTGTCATTATTTTATCCTCGAAAATTCTGCCATTTAGCCGGCTGGTGTCATCAGAGATGCTGGTTTTTCAATAAACCCTGCGCGACTGTCTGGGACAATTTCAATTAAATTAATTTGCGTAGAGGTTATTTCGACAATTCGACCATCATTCACCCCGATATAGTCGCCCACTTTGACACTAGCGATAGTACCGTCTGGGCGCTGCACTAGACCATACTGCTGACCTTCTGGTGAGATGACCAAACCACGGAATATTAACTGTGACAACTCGTATTGCTCTAATGGCTCTTTGACTCGCATGACATCAGGTCTTACCCCTTCGTTGCTCATTGGGGCCAGTTGCGCATTGAGTAAACTTGGCGGCATAAACGGGCTGCGTAGGACATTGGCACTATAAACAAAGTCATCTACAATTTCCGTTTTAGGCGGCGGCTCAATCGGCTGCGCAGGAGCATTACGGATATCTAACATCTGCTGCTCTGCGGAGCCTATGCGATCACTACAAGCGCTCAATAAGATAGCAGGTACTAGATAGAGGGCTATTTTGGCAGGCTTAGATAAAAACATAGAGTTAGCCATTAGTTGCTCCCCTGTTCAGGTGCTGGTGCGGCAGCAGCTGCGGCGACTGCAGGATCTGCAGGATTAATTTCTTTAGATCGGTAAGTTTTGGTCTGTAGCACTAACGTCAGCTCTGGCAGCTTATCCAAAGAAGGCTGGGGATTATTCACTTCAAAGTCGTGCATAGTAATGATACGTGGCAACGCTGCTAGCCCACTAATAAAGGCACCAAACTGATGATATTCACCTAAGGCTGCAATACGAATGGGCTGCTCAATAAAGAACTCTTGCTCCACTTCCGGCTCAACAGAGATGTCTTGGAAGCGAATATTACTGCCCACCCCGGTCATGTTGATACCTTCGACCAGCTCTGAGACGCGGGTATCTTTAGGCAGCTGATTAAGCAAGGCATTAAACTCAGTTTCCATTTGCGTAACTTGCGATTTATAGGCATCTAAGTAACGCGCTTTAGATTCTTTACTACGATAAGCTTCTAGCAAAGTCGCTTGCTGCGCTTCTGCCGCTGTAATTTCGTCAATTTTGCTGCTAATCGGTAATGCCCAGGCTAAAGCAGCGATAAAGCCTACAATCATTACTAGGACGGTCACTCTAACTGCTAATGGCCAGCTGCCATAGTTCTGATTGTCTAAAGACTCAAAACTGCGGCGAAACTCGTTAAAATCAAAAGACTTTTTCGGGGTTAGTGCCGCTTTAGGGGTTTTAACGAGTGATTTTTTCTTAGTTAGCTTCATGGGGCATCTCCAGAAGGCGCCGCAGCGGTCACTGCTGGATCTTTAGCTTGCTCAGGATTATCTACGCCATACTGAATTTCAGTAGTCACAACAAACTGGACATAACTGTCTTCCGGATAAATAGGCCTTGGCGTCTCGCCTTCTTTAACCGTGGTCAGTGGTGCAGGGGCTTCATAAGCTGAAATATTTTGTTGAATGGTACGTACCGCAGAGTTATCCATCCATTCGCTAGCATCTAGATTGCGAATGAGGCTCGATACCACGTTCGGGTTATCCGCTTGACCCGTTAAGGTGAGCGTATCGCCTTCGCGCTTAAAGTTATTAATATAGAGGGCCGGCGGAATTGCTTTAGGAATGTCATCCCAGACGTGTACCGGAACCGGACGACGACCCTGCAAATCTTGAATAACTTGCATACGCGAAATAATATCTTCACGGCGCTGCTCAAGACCCGTAATCTCAGTTAACGCGCCATCGAGCTCGGCATTGCGCTGCTCAATCAAAGCATTGGCACTCTGCTGCTCTGCCAATTCATTGTTAAAATAGCTCCAAGCCGCGAAAGCGGCTAACAATGACAATAGAGTGATAGCCGCTACTAAGGTAATAAATTCTTTATTTCTGCGTTCGCGTTCTTCTTCTCGCCAGGGTAATAAGTTAATACGAGCCATTAGTCAAAGCTCCTTAAGGCCAACCCACAAGCTACCATTAAGCTTGGCGCATCCAGTAACAGCTGCTCGCTATCGATATGAGGCCCTACTGACATGTTAATAAAAGGGTTAGCAATAGAGGTGGGATTGCCAAGCTTCTGCTGTACCATCCCTACAAGGCCTGGAATACCGGCACTGCCCCCACACAAGACAATGTGGTCGACGTTATTGTATTGGCTAGAAGAAAAATAGAATTGTAGAGAGCGGGTAATTTGCTGAATGACATTATCCATAAAAGGCATCAGCAACTCACTGTAGTAGTCATCGGGCAAGGTCTGCTCACGCTTATTAATAGTCGCTTCCTCATAAGACAGGCCATAACGGCTTTGAATGGCTTCCGTTAATTGCGCTCCGCCAAACAACTGTTCGCGACTATAAACGAATTCACCATTTTTAGCGACATATAAAGTGGTTTGAGTATGGCCGATATCGACCAAAGCAACCAGCTCAGGATGGTTGGGCAGACTGTCTACCATGAGGGCAAAAGCGCGCTCTATAGCATGCGACTCGATGTCCATAACCTTCGTCGTCATACCGCCAAAGGCTATGGCATCAACGCGCTGTTCAACGTTCTCTGAACGAGAGGCTGCTAACAGCACTTGTACCATGCGGTCATTGACTAAAGAGGGGCCAATGACTTCAAAGTCAAGGTTAACTTCAGACAAAGGATAAGGAATATATTGATCGGCATCCAGACGAATTTGTGCATCACGCTCCGAATCACTAAGCGAGGCATCCATATCAATAATCTTAGTAATTACGGCTGACCCAGATACTGCTGAAGCCACATTTTGGCCGCTCACCTGACAGCGTCTGGCCAGTCTAGAGACCACTTCACCGACCGCTTCTGTGTCCGCTACGAGCTTGTCGACTACCACACCGGGGTCCAGCCTTTCAATGCCGTAGGATTGTAGATGAAAAACGCCTTGTAAGCGCTTGATATCTACCATCTTTACACAGGTTGCACTGACATCCACACCCACCAACTGGCGGCCTTTAGAAGAGAATAACCTCACAAATTTTATCCTTTATCATCTTGATTTAGATGTTTATTGTAATAACGCTATACAATACGTTACTTAATAGTTAGATTCAAGATAACTTAATCACTTTTTAATCAGTAATATATTTTGTAAGACGTACGCAACTGGTTCAAGGTATAATGACGCCTTTATTGAATCCTAGACTATAAGCTAAGTTATGCTCAAACAATCTTCTTCCGCTCAGCTGCTCCGATTTTTTGTTGGCCTAGTCATTGCTGCGCTAGCACTCGCCTTTATTCTAGTCTTGGCCGTCCCTATCGGCTTTTATGCGATGGCGATGTATCTGGCGCCCTCCTTACCTAGCCTTGATGAAATCAAAACGGCCACGCTTGAGATGCCGCTGCAGATCTATAGCAAAGACGATAAACTCATCGGTCAGTATGGCAACCGTATTTCCTTGCCAGTGACTTATGAAGAAATTCCAGAAGACATGATTCATGCCTTTTTAGCGGCAGAAGATGCGAGTTTCTTTGAGCATAGTGGTATTAGTATCAAAGGTCTAGGCCGCGCTGTCACCGAAGTAGTCACTGATGATGATGGTCAGACTGGTGGCTCCACCATTACGATGCAGGTCGCCAAAAACTACTTTTTGAGCCCCGAGCGGACGCTTAATCGTAAGTTAACGGAATTATTCGTCGCACGTAAGATGGAAGATGAGCTCAGTAAAAACGAAATTCTGACCTTATATGTCAATAAAATTTACCTTGGAGAAGGGGCTTACGGCATTCGTGCTGCGGCTAAAAAATATTACAGCAAGTCGTTAGAAAGCTTGAGCATTGCCGAAATCGCGATGCTAGCAGGTCTTCCTAAAGCTCCCTCAAAATACAACCCGGTAGCCAATCCAGAACGCGCTTTAGAACGACGCAACTGGATTATCGGACGGATGTTAGAATTAGGTTATATCACTCAGCAGCAGCATGACGAAGCCCGCAAGGCCCCTATCGGCTTGCATCGTTATCAAGAGAAGCTCGACGTCAATATGCCTTATTTGGCTGAGATGGCGCGCTATGCGTTGGTCAATAAGTTTGGTGAGCAAGTGGTCAATAGCGGTTGGCGTGTCAAGCTCACGGTGGACAGTGAAGCGCAGGAACAAGCTGAGGCCGCTATCTTTAAAGGTTTGATGGCTTATGATAAGCGTCATGGCTGGCGTGGCCCGGAAGCCAAGGATGAGCCCCTAACTAAATTCCAGCGTTATGGCAATATGTACCCTGCTAAAGTTACTAAGGTCTCTTCGCGTAGCTTTGAGGCAGAACTGCCCAGCGGTGAGACGGTCATGGTCAACTGGTCGGATATGAGTTGGGCGAAAAAATACTATAGCGCCAATCGCACGGGCGGCTATCCCAGCAATGCCTCGCAAATAGTCTCTGTCAATGACATCATCCGGGTTACCCCTTCTAACAATGGTAATCAATGGCGTTTGACGCAAGTGCCTGAAGTACAAGGCAGCTTAGTATCGCTCGATCCAGAAACCGGCGGTGTTAATGCTTTGGTCGGTGGTTTCAACTATAACCACAGTAAGTTTAACCGTGCTTTACAAGGGTGGCGTCAACCGGGCTCTACTATTAAGCCGTTGATTTATACCGCTGCCTTAGAAAAAGGCTATCGTCCCGACAGTATTGTTTCGGACCGTCCACTGCGAGTGGGCAGCTGGGAACCGAAAAACTCAGACGGTCGTTTCTATGGTGATATCACCTTGCGTCGCGCCCTCTACCTGTCGCGTAACTTAGTTTCTATTCGTCTATTACGCTCGGTTGGCATTACCGATGCGCGCAATCTATTAGACCAATTTGGTCTAGATAAAGAAAAACTACCGACCACTCTATCGCTAGCTTTAGGAGCCGGGCAAGCCACGCCACTACAGATGGCAACGGCTTATGCCAGCTTTGCTAATGGCGGTCACCGAGTGCAGCCTTACTTTATCGAACAGATTTATGACTTTGATAATAAGTTGTTGTTTCAGGCAAATCCGCAGCAAGCCTGCGCCCTTTGCTTTAACAACAATCTAGAGAAGCTGAACGAAGCGCAAATTAAAGCTGATAAGCAAGCCCGTGAATTGGCCGCCGAAGAAGAGAAAAAAGCCCTCGCAGCAAAAGCCAAGGCTGGCTCTGATAAAGACGCTGAAGCCGATGTTACGGACCTAGACGCTGATGCCGATGTTGAGGCAGAAGGTACTGGCGAAGATAAAGTCGTTGCTGAAGATTTGAAAATATTCAACGCGGCGCCCGCTACCGATCGTCTTAAAGCCCCTGTCACTCAATACCAAGCGGCTACCCAAGCACCGCGTATCTTAACCCCATCTGTCGCTTATGAGATGGCAGGTATCCTACGTGACGTGGTGCAACGTGGCACCGCGACCCCAGCCCGTGCGCTAGGCCGTGATGATATTGGTGGTAAGACGGGTACGACGAACGACTATAAAGACGCCTGGTTTGCCGGCTTCCATCCCAGCAATGTGGCTATCGTCTGGATGGGCTTTGACCAACCTAATACGTTGGGCAGAAGCGAATACGGTGGGGTTGCTGCCTTGCCGGTGTGGGTTGACTTTATGCGCGGCCAACTGGCCAAAACGCCGCACCAATGGGTATCTATCGATAATAAGTCTAAATCGAAAAAGCAGCAGCAAGACGTTATGGAAGTGACTGACGAAGGGGTGGTTGCGGTAGACCCTAAAACGGGCAAGAAAGCGACTGTTAAAGAGGACAATCAGACCAGAAAGCCGGTGAAGCCTAAGCCTAAAGAGCGTCAGCTACCCCCAGTAGAGGTCGTACCCCCTACCACCCCAACGCGACCTGCTGCAGAGCCTTCTCCAGCAGCACGGTTGACCCGCGAGCGCCCAGCTGTAGCTACGCCAAGCCCTCTTACCGTGAGTCCAGCCACAGAGATGCCTCCTATGGGTGATTGATGGACGTTGCTGGTTCGATTGACGTGACGTATAAAAGCAAAAGGCGACTCTTATTTGAGTCGCCTTTTTTTATGCTTATGCGTTGTAAAATCTTGACTGAGTTTTCACCTAGCCCTTTACTGCCAGGTGCTCTAACAAGTGCTAAAGAAAAATAAAGAAACAGCAACCATTAAAACTAATACTCTGCCATACCTGAGCGTAATTGCTCAATCAATGTTAGAAACTGCTGACGCCATTCGCGAATAGTAGCGTCATCGGGCAACCATTGATTCGATAGGGTGACCACGTTAACAATGAGGTCGCTACCACCCTGCCCTTGTCCTACCGCAGTCACTTCTGGCGTGTCTGGTTTTGGCGCATATTGGCAACGATTATAGGCCCGCATTACCTCGGCTAAAAAACCGCTCTCTAGCAATTGCTCCAAGCGCTGAATCTCAGGCGACACTTGAGTACTCTGGGCTAAAGTCGCTTTGACTGAGGCTACGGTAGGCTGCGCAATAGCTAGCCCATAATAGTGACTCAGCTCCTGTAAAAACGCCAATAATGCACCTTGCAGATGAAAGATCGCGGTCTCACACTCCCCTTGATACAGTTGCTTATTGTTAGCGTCTGCCGCCGCTTTACAAGCCAGACGGCAAAAATATAACTTTTGGTTGGTACGGTCTGCTTGGTATTGGGCAACTCGGGTTTTACCGGCCATAAGGGTTCCTAGTGGGTCTATTATTAAAGTGCTAGCCTGAATATGCTTCTACTATACCTTAGTTTTTACCCATAAAAAAAGCCAGCTTCACGCTGGCTTTTTTATTTTATTACATTAGAACGGCAAGTTTCGCTTACTCAGACTGGCTGTCTTGGTTAAACTCTTGCGCGAAAGCTTCATCGAAACGTGAGAAATCTTTCTTCTCAGGTGTGTCGCTTAGATTGAAAGCATCGGTATCCACTTCTTTGCTAGTACTGGTCAGCTTAGAAAGTTTCGCATCTGCTTTCTCTTTACGCGCTTGATGATAGGCAAGACCCGTACCCGCTGGGATCAGACGACCCACAACCACGTTCTCTTTCAGACCACGTAGCTCATCGACTTTACCCATAACGGCGGCAGCAGTAAGAACACGGGTGGTCTCCTGGAATGACGCAGCTGAGATAAAGCTTTCTGTGGCCAAGCTGGCTTTAGTGATACCTAGCAATTGACGCTCGTACTGAACTGGGAACTTGTCTTCGCCCGCCAACTTCTCATTTAAGGCTATCACATCAGAGTACTCAATCTGATCGCCTTTAAAGTGGTTAGAGTCGCCGCCGTCCGTGATTTCTACTTTACGTAGCATCTGACGGATAATGACTTCGATGTGCTTGTCATTAATCTTAACGCCCTGCAAACGGTAAACGTCTTGGACTTCGTTAACGATATAGTTAGCAAGAGCCGTACGGCCTTTCAAACGTAGGATATCGTGTGGATTCTGTGGACCATCAGAGATGATCTCGCCACGCTCTACCGTCTCGTTTTCAAAGACGTTGATTTGACGCCATTTTGGAATCAACTCTTCATGTATTTCGCCATCTTCATTAGTGATAATAAAGCGGTTCTTACCTTTGGTCTCTTTACCAAAGCTCACGACACCTGACATCTCTGCCATGATGGCATGATCTTTCGGACGACGCGCTTCGAATAGATCGGCTACGCGTGGTAGACCACCGGTAATATCTTTAGTTCCTGATGTCGCTTGTGGCACACGACCTAGGATAGAGCCAGCCGTTACATCTTGACCATCAGAGACACGAATAATCGTCTCAGCAGGTAGGAAGTAAATAACCTCTTTACCACCATCCGTGTTCAAGATGATAGCAGGACGCAAGTCTTTACCAGCGCTTGGACGGTCACGAGCGGCTAGAATCTCAAACGAGCTCATACCGGTCGCTTCATCAACTTTCACAGTAGCCGTCATGCCATCCGTGATATCACTAAAGGTCGCTTTACCGGCGAATTCAGTGATGATTGGATGCGTGTGCGGATCCCATTTAGCGATGGTCTGACCACCTTCCACTTTGTCTTCATCTTTCACTAGCACGCTTGAGCCGTAAGGCACTTTATAACGCTCACGCTCACGACCTAAGTCATCCGCCATGCTGATTTCAGCAGAACGCGATACGATAACTAAGTGACCGTCTACGTGCTCAACCGTCTTCATGTTATGGAAACGCACTTGACCCGCGTTACGTGCTGAGATGCTGTTATCCACTGAAGTCGAGCTCGCCGCCCCACCAACGTGGAAAGTACGCATCGTTAACTGAGTACCTGGCTCACCGATAGACTGAGCGGCCATAACCCCAACAGATTCACCGATGTTCACTTTATGACCACGGGCAAGGTCACGACCATAGCACTGGGCACAGACGCCATGAGCGACTTTACAAGTGATGACTGAGCGCACCCAAAGTTCATCAATAGCGTTGTTGTTAAGCACGTCAACCCAATGCTCATCAATCAAAGTACCCGCTGGTACTAAGACTTTGTCTGGGTCTTCATTGTAGCTTACGTCAGTAGCGGTAACACGACCTAGAACTCGATCACCCAGCTTCTCGATGATTTCACCACCTTGGATATGCGGTGTCATGAGCAAGCCTTCTTCGGTACCACAGTCATCACCGGTGATCACTAAATCTTGCGCCACGTCCACCAAACGACGAGTTAGATAACCCGAGTTAGCCGTTTTCAATGCTGTATCGGCAAGACCTTTACGCGCACCATGCGTTGAGATGAAGTACTGAAGTACGGTCAAACCTTCGCGGAAGTTGGCTTTAATTGGGGTCTCGATGATTGAACCATCTGGCTTAGCCATTAGACCACGCATACCGGCCAACTGACGAATCTGCGCCGCACTACCACGAGCACCAGAGTCTGACATGATGTAGATAGAGTTAAATGACTTCTGCTCTTCTTCTTCACCTTTGGCATTGATTACGATATCAGTAGCCAAGTTGTCCATCATTGCTTTGGCGACTTTATCGTTGGTACGTGACCAGATATCGACAACTTTGTTATAGCGCTCACCGGCGGTAACGAAACCTTGCTCAAACTGGTCTTCGATTTCACGCACTTCAGCGTCAGCAGCTTCGATAAGTTCTTTCTTAGCTGGTGGAATGACCATGTCTTCCATACCGATTGATACGCCAGATAGCGTCGCTTGCGCGAAACCTAGGTACATCAATTGGTCAGCGAACATAACGCTGTCTTTCACACCCATCTTACGGTAGCAAGAGTTGATTAACTTAGAGATATTTTTCTTAGTCATCTCTTGGTTACACTCATCGAAATCCATACCTTTTGGCATGATATTCCAGATTAGCAAACGACCAGCGACGGTTTCTTTTAGGCTAGTGGTTTTAGTCACATTGCCTTCAGCATCAAAGCTTGACTCAGTGACACGAACTTTAATCATCGCGTTCACGTGTAAGTCGTTAGAGCCGATAGCACGCAAGGCTTCGTTGACTGTAGCGAAGATCATGCCTTCGCCTTTGGCATTAATAGACGAGCGGCTGATGTAGTACAAACCTAGTACAACGTCTTGTGAAGGTACGATGATTGGATCACCGTTCGCAGGAGACAAGATGTTGTTGGTCGACATCATTAGCGCACGACATTCTAACTGAGCCTCTAGCGTCAATGGCACGTGGACCGCCATTTGGTCACCATCGAAATCCGCATTGAATGCGGTACAAACTAGTGGGTGCAGCTGGATAGCTTTACCTTCGATTAGTACCGGTTCAAAGGCCTGTAGACCCAATCTGTGTAGCGTTGGTGCACGGTTAAGCATCACTGGATGCTCACGGATAACCATGGCCAGCATATCCCACACTTGTGGCTCTTCACGCTCTACCATCTTTTTGGCCGCTTTAATCGTAGTAGCGATACCATGAGACAATAGTTTTGAGTAAGTAAATGGCTTGAACAATTCAAGGGCCATTTTCTTTGGCAGACCACACTGATGTAGACGTAAAGTTGGACCTACCACGATGACCGAACGGCCCGAGTAATCCACACGTTTACCCAACAAGTTCTGACGGAAACGACCTTGCTTACCTTTGATCATATCGGCAAGTGATTTCAACGGACGCTTGTTACTGCCCGTGATCGCACGACCACGACGACCGTTATCTAATAACGCATCGACTGACTCTTGCAACATACGCTTTTCGTTACGTACGATGATGTCAGGGGCGTTTAGCTCTAATAGACGCTTTAGACGGTTGTTACGGTTGATCACACGACGATAAAGATCGTTTAGATCAGACGTGGCAAAACGGCCACCCTCTAGCGGTACTAGCGTGCGCAAATCTGGCGGTAGCACTGGCAAGATGGTCATAACCATCCATTCAGGCTTATTGTTTGAGTCACGGAAAGACTCTAACAATTTAAGACGCTTAGACATCTTCTTAAGCTTAGTTTCAGAACCGGTTTGCGGAATAGCTTCGCGCAGCTCATCAATCTCGATATCGAGGTCGATGTCTTTTAACAAGTCTTGGACCGCTTCAGCACCCATCTTCGCGGTGAATTCATCACCAAACTCTTCTAGGGCTTTATAGTAGTCTTCGTCGTCTAAAAGCTGATACTTCTCTAGGCTGGTTAAGCCCGGCTCAGTAACGATATAGCTTTCGAAATACAAAACGCGCTCGATATCACGCAGGGTCATATCTAGCAATAGACCGATGCGGCTTGGTAATGACTTTAGGAACCAAATGTGCGCGACTGGGCTGGCCAAATCGATGTGACCCATACGGTCACGACGAACTTTAGCGGTAGTGACTTCAACGCCACATTTTTCACAGATAACACCTTGGAATTTACGGCGCTTGTACTTACCACACAAGCACTCAAAATCTTTTACTGGACCAAAGATTTTGGCGCAGAACAGACCATCACGCTCAGGTTTAAAAGTACGGTAGTTAATCGTTTCTGGTTTTTTCACTTCACCATGCGACCATGACTTAATAATGTCAGGGGATGCTAGTGAAATTTGAATGCTGTCAAACTCACGGTTGCCGTTGTTTTCGGCAGGGCTTTTCATAATATCGAGTAAATCTTTCAAGCTGCTTCTCCGTTATCTTTATCATCATCTGGGTCAATACTAGCGAGGCGGTTAAGCGGCTAACAAACCCCAAAGGACTGAAGGCAATGAATAGGGATGAGATAAATAGGCTAAGACTAAGGGGTTATTATTCATAAAATATGAAACTAATCCTTAGTCCTAGCGATAAAAACAAGTCCTATTAGACCGAGCTCCTCTTGACCTTACGCCAAGATGCTACTGGGTCATATACCGACTTAGTTGTTTTCTTTTAACTCAATATTAATACCCAGTGATTTGATTTCTTTGGTCAATACGTTGAACGATTCTGGCATACCTGGGTCCATATATTGCTCACCATCGACGATGTTTTTATACATCCGCGTACGGCCTTCCACGTCATCCGATTTCACGGTCAACATTTCTTGCAGCGTGTAAGTCGCGCCGTAAGCTTCTAGTGCCCACACTTCCATCTCACCAAAGCGCTGACCACCAAACTGAGCTTTACCGCCCAATGGCTGCTGCGTTACTAGCGAGTAAGAGCCGGTAGAACGAGCATGCATTTTGTCATCAACCAAATGGTTCAATTTGAGCATGTACATGTAACCAACGGTCACTGGACGGTCAAATTTCTGACCTGTACGACCATCATACAAGGTTTGCTGACCGGTTCTTGATAGGTCGGCAAGCTCAAGCAAGTCTTTGATTTGATTCTCTTCAGCGCCATCAAATACCGAAGTACCCATTGGCACGCCGCCGCGTAAGTTGCTCGCTAGCGCCAAGATATCATCATCACTCAAGCTATCGAGATCAACTTGCTCACCGCCCACTTTGTTATAGATTTTGTCTAAGAACTCACGCAGATCTTTAACCGCTGCTTGCGCTTTGAGCATGCCATCAATCTTCTCGCCCAAGCCTTTCGCTGCCATACCTAAGTGAGTCTCTAGCACCTGACCGATGTTCATACGTGACGGAACACCTAGTGGGTTCAAGATGATATCAACGGTGTTGCCATGCTCATCATACGGCATATCTTCTACCGGCATAATGCGTGACACAACCCCTTTGTTACCATGACGACCCGCCATTTTATCACCAGGCTGGATACGACGTTTCACGGCCAGATAAACCTTAACAATTTTTTGCACGCCATGCTGCAAGTCATCACCAGCACTCAGTTTACGTTTTTTCTCAGCAGACTTGCTATCGGTGTCTTTTTGCTTGTCCGTCAAGAACTCAGCGA
>Ga0098066_1000296_pt1 | contig 16118 bp, 11 predicted proteins | sample 25BtaG_FD_76332 | JGI IMG/M metagenome (GOLD analysis project Ga0098066, IMG submission 76332) | Marine viral communities from Cariaco Basin, Caribbean Sea - 25B_WHOI_OMZ_CsCl | ecosystem: Environmental > Aquatic > Marine > Oceanic | place: Caribbean Sea: Cariaco Basin | collected 2014-11-08
CGTTCATGGTGGCCACCAGCTGACCGGAGCTGTTGGCTTCAAAGAAGCTCATGTCCAGGCGCTGGGCGTGTTCGTAGGCGTCCTGACGGAGGTCCGACTGCAGGCCCGCACGCACCCGGGTCACGGTGGAATGGTGGTCGGCACCCTGTTCGTTAATGACGGTGGTAAAGCCGCGCTGCCATTTGTCGAGGTGGTAGGCGACATCCGGCAGAAAGTAGGTGTAGCCCCCGTCTTTCTTGCGCATGACCCGGTCCTTGTCATCGCCGAACTCGGTGGTGCGTAGCCACATGGCGCCGTCCTGCTCATAGGTGTAGCCGTTTTCCTTCAGGCGCTCGACGGTGGCTTCCACCTTGCCATCCCGATACAGGGAGGACTCGAGGAAGTAGACATCGAATTCCACACCGAAGGCTTTCAGGTCGAGGTCCTGCTCCCGGCGCAGGTAGGCCACGGCAAACTCCCGAATGGCGGCCATATCGTCCGGGTCCGCTTTGCCGGTGACACCCCTGTCGTCGGCGGTCACGGTTTCGCCTTTCAGGTAGGCCTCAGCCACGTCCGTGATGTAGTCACCCCGGTAGCCATCCTCTGGCCAGGACTCGTCATCCGGCCCCAGCCCCTTGGCCCGGGCCTGGACAGACCTGGCCAGGTTGTCGATCTGGGCCCCCGCGTCGTTGTAGTAGAACTCACGGGTCACATCGTAACCGTTGGCTTCCAGCAGGCGACACAGGCTGTCGCCGATTGCTGCACCGCGTCCATGGCCCACGTGCAGGGGGCCAGTGGGGTTGGCCGATACGAATTCCACCTGCACCTTCTCGCCCTGGCCATCGTTATTGCGTCCGAACCCCGCGCCTTTTTGCAGGATGTCACCGGCAATGCTGACGGCGCTCTCCGCGGTCATGAAAAAGTTGATGAACCCGGGGCCGGCAATTTCCACCTTCGCAACAGCCGGGCTTTCCGGCAATCGCTCTACCAGTGCCTCTGCCAGCTTTCGTGGAGGACAGCCTGCCGCCTTGGCAGCCACCAGGGCGATATTGCAGGCGTAGTCGCCGTGGGTCTTGTCCTTGGTGTTACCAACTTGCGGCGTAAAGGACTGGTCGGCGGGCAGGGTGCCCTCTGACTGGAGGGCGGCCAGTGCTGCGCCGAGGAGTTCGGTTACGGTGTTTTTCATGCTATCCGGTGACCCTTGGTTCGGGATGTGGTGTTGCTCTGATCAGATGCCCTGATCAAAAGACGCACAGGGTTTGAGGGCGGGTATTATCCCGGAAAGGGCAGGGCTTAGCAAAATCACACGGTTTCTTTTACCCGGTTTCCAGCGGGTCCACATCCACCACCCAGCGCAGGTTGCCCGGCTGCCGATGTTGTTCCAGGTGCTGGCACAGTTGGGTGAGGACCCGGTTGAGGTGGCCACGACTTTCTGATTGCAGTACCAGTTGTGCCCGGTGGCGGCCTGCCTTGCGGGCGAGTGCGGCGGGTAATGGGCCCCAGATATCGAGGGGACGTTCCGGAAGGGCTGTGCGAACCTGCTCGAGAAACGCCAGCGCCGCCTCCATGGTGGGCGCTTCTGCCCTGACGATGGCCATGGCGCGGTAAGGTGGCAGGGCGCCTTGTTCACGCTCGGCGAGCAGTTGTCTCGCAAGTGCCAGGTAATCTCCCTGGGCCAGTCTGGCCAGCAGCGGGTGGTCGCTGTGGCAGGTCTGGATCAGCACCCGCCCCGGTTTTTCACCCCGGCCAGCCCGGCCGCTCACCTGTAGCAGGGTCTGCACCATCTGTTCCGGCGCGCGAAAGTCAACGCTGAACAGGCCTCCGTCGGCATTGATCACGACCACCAGGGTGACATTGGGAAAGTCATGGCCCTTGGCTACCATCTGGGTGCCTACGAGAACGCAGGGTTCGCCGCTGTTTACCCTGTCCAGGATATTCTGGATGCTGCCCTTGCGTTGGGTGCTGTCCCGGTCAATGCGGATGACCGGTACTTCCGGAAAGCTTTCGGCAAGTATCGCTTCGGTCTGTTCAGTGCCCTGGCCGACGGGCTCGCAGGCCTCACCCCCGCATTTGGGGCAGCGGTGAAACGCAGGCTGTTGGTAATCGCAGTGGTGGCAGCGAAGCGCCCGGTCGCGGCGGTGATAGGTCAGGCGGGTGTCGCAGTTGGGGCACTCGGCGATATGGCCGCAATCAAAGCACATCAGTACCGGCGCAAAGCCGCGACGGTTAATGTAGACCAGCACCTGTTCACCTGCCGCCAGTGTGTCCCGGATGGCCTCTGTGGCGGGCCGGGACAGCCCGCCAGTCAGCGGGCGACTGCGGATATCGAGTAGCTGGATGGCTGGCGGCCGGGCGGAGCCAGCCCGTTCCGTCAGGTTGATTTGCCGGTATTTGCCTCGGGCGGCGTTATGCAGGGATTCGAGTGAAGGCGTTGCTGAGCCAAGAATAACCGGACACCGGTTCCTTTGTGCCCTGAATACTGCCAGGTCCCGGGCTGAGTAACGGAATCCCTCGCCTTGTTTGTAGGAACTGTCGTGTTCCTCATCCACCACAATGGCCTGCAGATTGGTAAACGGTAGCAGCACAGCAGACCGGGTACCGATCAGGATGACCGGCTCCCCATTACGCACTCGTCGCCAGGTATCCAGCCGCTGACGATCGTTCAGGGCTGAGTGCCAGACCACAACGCGATCGCCGAGGTAGGAGCGGAAGCGGGCGACCGTCTGGGGCGTCAGATTGATTTCAGGTACCAGCACCAATGCCTGGCCACTGGCATCGAGTTCGCGATGAAGGTAATGCAGGTAGAGCTCGGTCTTGCCGCTGCCGGTGATGCCATAGAGCAGGCTCGCCGAAAAACCGTGACGAGCGGGGAGGGCCCGGGCTGCTTCCATTTGGGCGGTTGTCAAAACCGGTGTGGCGAGAGGCTGTTGGTCGCTGGTTGCCGTTGACTCGGGGGGCTCGGTGGCACTGACCAGGGCGCGTTGTGCCAGGGCATTGAGCTGGCTGCGGGTGAATCCCTTTTCCTTGATCTGGCTCCAGGACAGCCCATGGCCGCTCTCCTGGAGCAGTGCAAGCAATTGTTGCTGACGGTGGGCATTTGCAGGGACCTGGTTGCAGTCAGCATCCGGCTTTGGCGCCCACCACTGTTCCGCAGCTGGCGCGTCGGTGGTCCGGCCCTTGCGCAGGGCCGGGGGCAAAGCCATGAACAGGCATTCCCCCAGGGGGTGCTGGTAGTAGCTTGAAGCCCAGCCCAGTATCTCAAGTGTTTCTTCTGGCAGCGCAGGCCAGTCTTCCAGGGCCGAGGTGACCGGTTTCAGGTCAATACCTTCCGGAGGGACGACGTTGGTTTCAACCACCAGGCCTGTGGCCCGGTAGCGTCCGAACGGAACCTGCACACGTTGGCCGGCCTGCAGCGGCACCTCGTCGGTGGCGATGTAGTCGAACAGGCGCCGGATGGGGCGATTCAGGGCAACGCGGACGATCTGGCTCACTGGTGTCCCGTTTGGTTAATTCACTGACCTACTGCGCGACACTGGGGCTCCAGGGCCGTGCTGGGCAAGTGTTTCGGGGGTTGCGTATCTTGCGTCGGGAAGCGATTGCACGTAAGATGCGCGGTCTGATTCAGGCGGGGTTGATTGTGCCCTGTCTTTCCAATGGATTCAAACATGCGGTGCCCGGCGCCAAGGTATTGAAAATCGTTGCGAAACGGTCTTTTTACCGGTGACCAGGTGGCGGCATGACCGTAAGAGGTTCGCCATGAAAGAAGGTATTCATCCCAAGTATCACGAGATTACCGCAACCTGCAGCTGTGGTAACTCATTCAAGACCAGGTCCACCTATGGCCAGGATCTTCAGCTGGACGTATGCTCACAGTGCCACCCGTTCTATACCGGCAAGCAGAAGGTGATGGATACCGCTGGCCGCATCGACCGCTTCCAGAAGCGTTTCGGTGGTCGTATCGGTGGCAAGAAGGACTGATTTCGCGCCGCCCTCCGGGCAGCACCGAAGTCTGGAAAGCACCCCTCGGGGTGCTTTTTTTGTGCCTGCAACTGTGTGCCGATAGGGGGTATTACGTATGGAGGGCCTTGTTTGGGGTCAGGGTTCGGTCCATAATGGCGCGCTAACATTTGCGGTGGCCCCCTCTTGGTGTCAATTCGCGAATGGTCGAAAGTCCTCTTTTAAACGTGACAAACGGAACAGTGGCAATGTCTCAAGATCTGAAAGAAGCAGCCCTTGAATATCACGCCCAGCCGCGGCCGGGTAAGCTGAGTGTCGAAATCACCAAGCCGACCCAGACCTCCCGCGATCTTTCGCTGGCGTACAGCCCCGGGGTTGCGGAACCGGTCCGCGAGATCGCAAAGGACCCCGAGAATGCATACAAGTACACTGCCAAGGGTAACCTGGTAGCCGTTATTTCTGACGGTACCGCCATCCTCGGCCTCGGCAATCTCGGCCCCCTGGCCAGCAAGCCGGTGATGGAAGGCAAGGGTGTCCTGTTCAAGCGCTTCGCCGGTATCGATGTGTTTGATATCGAAGTCAATTCCGAGAGCCCCCAGGCGTTCATTGAAACGGTTGAGCGCATTGCCGATACCTTCGGTGGTATCAACCTCGAAGATATCAAGGCGCCGGAATGCTTTGAGATCGAGCGTGCACTGATCGAGAAGTGCGATGTGCCGATCTTCCACGACGATCAGCACGGTACGGCCATCGTAACTGCAGCCGGCATGATCAATGCCCTCGAGCTTCAGGGTAAGAAGATTGAAGAGGCCAAGGTGGTTTGTCTGGGCGCTGGCGCTGCCGCTATCGCCTGTATGAAGCTGTTGGTCAGCTGCGGTGTTCGCTCCGAGAACATCTACATGCTGGATCGCAAGGGTGTGATCCACTCCGGGCGCGACGACCTGAACCAGTACAAGGCCATGTTCGCCAACGATACCGACAAGCGTACCCTGGATGACGCAATTGACGGTGCGGATGTGTTCCTGGGGCTGTCTGGCCCTGACCTGTTCACTGTTGAGCAGCTGAACAAGATGGCTCCGAACCCGATCGTATTTGCGTGCTCCAACCCGGATCCGGAAATCAAGCCGGAACTGGCCATGGCAGCCCGGAATGACCTGATCATGGCGACAGGCCGTTCTGATTATCCAAACCAGGTTAACAACGTGCTTGGCTTCCCGTTCATTTTCCGTGGTGCGCTGGACGTTCGTGCGACTGCCATCAATGAAGAGATGAAAGTTGCTGCGGTTCACGCTATCCGGGAGCTGGCCAAGGAGCCGGTACCCAAGGAGATTTGCGAAGCCTATGACGTAGACAGCCTGGAGTTCGGCAAGGACTACATCATTCCCAAGCCGATGGATGTTCGTCTGCTGGAAGTGGTGCCTGCTGCCGTCGCCCGTGCTGCGGTTGATTCCGGTGTGGCTCGCAAGGGTTATCCGGCGCACTATCCGCTCAAGTCCATGGACGATATTCGCTGAGTTTCAGCGAACTGAGCCCACAAAAAAACCGACGGTGAGAGCCGTCGGTTTTTTTTGTGGGTGATCGCTTCAGAACAGGTTGCGGGGCAGGTTGGCGTCGTCTTTGCCGCCGCTGAGGCCGTTTCCGGCCTGCTCTTCGGGGACGTTGTCAGAGCGGAACACTTCCTGGATAGCGTTGTCCTGCTCCGGTGCTGCCCGTTCGCCTGTTCTGGGATCAATCCTGACCTGCACGATACCGCCCGGGCGTGCCATTTCCGATTCTGGTGTGCCTGCGAGGGCCTCACTCATATAGTCCATCCAGATCGGAAGGGCCGCCGTGCCGCCGAATTCCCTGAAGCCCAGGGTCGCTGGCTGGTCAAACCCTACCCAGGTGGTGGTGGCGATCTCATGGTTGAATCCTGAGAACCAGGCATCTTTCTGGTCATTGGTCGTGCCGGTCTTGCCGGCCAGGTCATTCCGTTCCAGTCCTCGGGCCTTGGTGGCTGTGCCCCGCGTGATCACATCCTTCAGCATGGAATGCAACAGGTATACCGACTGCTCATCCGCCAGGCGCTCTGCCACACGGATAGCCGGGAAGCCGACAATGGGGTCAGGCCGGTTTTCCCTCAGGCGGTCGCAATCGGTGTCGCACAGGATGGCCGGTGATGCTTCGTAGAGTACCTCGCCCTGACTGTTCTCAATGGTCTGAATCAGGTAGGGCTGAACGTCGTAGCCGCCATTGGCGATGACTGCAAAGCCGCGAGCCATGTCCATCGGCGTCAGGGAGCCGCTGCCCAGTGCCAGGGAAAGTTCCCGTGGCAGGTCATCCGTAGGTAGCTTCAGCTTGTCCAGGAAGGCAATGGTTTCATCCACGCCCAGGTCCTGGAGCAGGCGAATAGAGACCATGTTCCTGGAGCGATAAAGGGCCTCCCGCAATCGGGTGGGGCCGAGAAATTCACCGCCAGAGTTTTTGGGACGCCATCCCGGTTCTGTTTCACTGCCTTCCTGCACGATGGGCGAATCGTTATAAATGGTGGCGGGCGTCATGCCCTGGTCCAGTGCTTTCAGGTAAATGAAGGGCTTGAAAGTGGAGCCGGGCTGGCGGCGGGCCTGGATAGCGCGGTTGTACTTGGTCTGGCTGAAGCTGTATCCCCCCGAAAGGGCGCGGATGGCGCCGGTTTTCGCCTGCAGGGATATCAGGGCGCCTTCCACGTCGGGTATCTGGGCCAGGGTCATGGGAACCGGGGCGATTACAGGCGCTTCGTTCTCCCCCGAGTTTGTTTCTTCGGCGAGGTTATCACCGCTTTCGGTCGGTTCCGACGATTCACTGGGGGGCTGGCGGCGCACGTAGACAATATCGCCTTCTTCAAGCACATCCGAGACCCTGCCGGGTTCCGGGCCCATGGCGTTTGCCGTACGGTAGGCCCGCGCCCAGGTCATGGTTTCGAAGGGAATAAACCCTTTGCCAAGGTGACGGGACCAGGCCTCTGCCCGCTGTTCTTCGTCGCTGACCCGGGTAATGATCACCGGATAGAGTTCTTCAACCCTTGGGTAGGCTTCGAGTACCTCCTGGTAGGTTGCCTCGTCTCCCGGTAGCTGGTTCGTGGTGCCGGCGGGTCCGCGGTAACCGTGGCGACGATCGTAGGCTTCCAGTCCCTGCTGCAGCGCGCGGGTTGCTGCTTGCTGGTCCTCGCTGTTCACCGTCAGGGTGACCCGGAAGCCGTCGTTATAGGCCGAATCCCCATACCTGGCCACCATTTCTGCCCGCGCCATCTCGGCGACATAGTCAGCGTCCACTTCGGTGGGTGTGGTGTTGTAGCGGGCCGTGAGCGGCTGGGAGCGTGCCTCGTCACGCTGCTCTTCGGTGATATAGCCAAGCTCTGCCATTCGGCCGAGGATCCAGTCCCGGCGAATCCTGGCTCTTTCCGGGTTGGCCAGGGGATTATAGGCGGAGGGGGCCTTGGGCAGGCCCGCCAGCATGGCCATTTGTGCCAGATTGAGTTGGTCCACGGGCTTGCCATAGTAGACCTGGGAGGCGGCAGCCAGGCCGTAGGCCCGATTGCCGAGATAGATCTTGTTCAGGTACAGCTCGAGTATGGTCTGCTTGTCGAGCTCCTTCTCGATCTGGAAGGACAGCAGGATTTCATTGAATTTCCGTGCGAAGGTGCGGTCCCGGGTGAGGAAATAGTTTCGCGCCACCTGCATGGTGATGGTGCTGCCGCCTGACTGGATCTCCCCGGTTGAAGCCAGTTCGACGGCCGCCCGACCAAGGCCGATGAAGTCTACGCCAAAGTGTTCATAGAAGCGGGAATCCTCCGCGGCGAGGAAGGCCTGGAGCTGTTGTTCGGGGATTTGGTCGATTGTGACAGGCGTCCTTCTCTTTTCACCGAATTCTGCTATTAATTTGTCGTCCGATGAGTAGATCCTGAGTGGCGTCTGCAGCCGGGTATCGAGTAACTGGTGCACTGCCGGGAGCTCTGGGCGCAGGTGCAGGTAGAAGCCGGCGGCAACCAGCATGGCGGAGCTGGCCCCGAAAATGGTCAGCCAGATAAAGAAGCGTGATGCTGTAATCAGTCGGGACATTTTTTTCTGACAACTGTTGGCTATAAGTCTATCATTTGAGAAATTGCTTTAGGTGTTAAAGGGAGTCAATGCTCCCGCAACCTCTCAAAACAACGAGGGGGCATTGTAGACCTAATAGCCCGGAAATTCTCTTACATAAAAAACATATAAATGGAACTGCTGCGCAGTATTAGAAGAACCATAGCGTAAAAGGCAGTCAGGCCAGGGTTTTACGGCCGGAGCCCGGCGATACGCCAGGTGCAAGGTTGTCCAGGTATAAGGTGAGCGCGTGTTCGGATTATCAGGAAAAAAGTCCAGTACCGTGCTGGGAGTGGATATCAGTTCCAGTTCGGTAAAGCTGCTGGAGCTCTCGAGGCAGGGCAGTCGCTACAAAGTGGAAAGCCATGCTGTCGAGCCGCTACCGGCAAATGCGGTTGTAGAGAAGAACATTACCGATGTGGAGGCAGTTGGTGACGCCATCAAGCGCGTCGTCAGCAAGGCCCGTACCGGTGTAAAGCAGGCTGCCGTGGCGGTTTCCGGGTCAGCGGTGATCACCAAGGTGATCCAGATGAATGCCGGACTCAACGAGTTCGAGCTGGAAGACCAGATCGCACTTGAAGCGGACCAGTATATTCCCTATCCCCTGGACGAAGTCGCCATCGACTTCGAAGTGCAGGGGCCCTCCGAAACCAATCCCGACCAGGTCGACGTCCTGCTGGCGGCATGCCGGAAGGAGAACGTCGATATCCGCGAGGATGCCCTGGACATAGCCGGGCTCACTGCGAAGATTGTCGACGTCGAGGCCTATGCGCTCGAGCGGGCATACAGTCTCATCGAGCCCCAGCTGGAGTCCCACGGTGAAGAGCTGGTGGTCGCCATTGTCGACGTGGGCGCTACCATGACCACCCTAAGTGTCCTGGCGGGTGGTCAGACAGTTTACACCCGTGAGCAGATTTTCGGCGGCAAGCAGCTTACCGAGGAAATCCAGCGTCGTTACGGATTGTCTGTTGAAGAGGCCGGCCTTGCCAAGAAACAGGGAGGCCTCCCGGATGACTACGAGAGTGAAGTGCTCGAGCCATTCCGGGAAGCGGTAGTGCAGCAGGTGGCTCGGGCCTTGCAGTTCTTCTTCGGCGCCAGCCAGTACAATGCGGTGGACTATGTATTGCTGGCCGGCGGAACCGCCTCGATTACGGGTCTCGCCAGCATGGTAGAGGAAAAGACGGCCACCACCACGATCGTCGCTAATCCGTTCTCGGATATGGCCGTTGGCTCCCGGGTGAATGCGTCCGCACTCACCAACGACGCCCCCTCGCTGATGATTGCCTGTGGACTGGCGATGAGGAGCTTTGACTAATGGCCAAGATTAACCTGCGTCCCTGGCGCGAGGAGCTCAGGGCAGAGAAGCAGAAGCGGTTCGTGGCCACCTTGCTGGGGGCCGCCATTGTCGCTGCCGGTCTGGTGTTTCTCTGGAAAACCGATATGGATAACCGCATCGCCTACCAGGAGTCTCGCAACGACTACATCGAAGCGGCATCCCGCCAACTGGACAGCCAGATCAGGGAGATCGAAGAACTTCGCAAGAAACGGGAAGAACTGCTCGCACGGATGGAAGTTATCCAGGATCTCCAGGGCAAGCGCCCGGTAATCGTGCGTGTATTCGATGAGCTGGTTCGTACCTTGCCGGAAGGCCTGTTCTACACCGAACTGAGCAAGACCAACGAGCAACTGGCTATCAACGGGATGGCTGAGTCCAATAGTCGGATTTCCAGCCTGATGCGCAATTTTGAGCGGTCCGAGTGGTTTACCAACCCCAACCTGACCAATGTGGCTGCAGCGGATGACCGCCGTGCCGGCTACAGCGCCTTTGACCTGTCGGTCAGCCAGACCACTCCTGAGCCGGAAGAGGAGAGCAACCAGTGAGCCTGTCGGACTCTCTCAAAAGCCTGAACGAATTTGACATCAATGACCTGGATATCAATAACGCCGGTATCTGGCCGGCGCCGGTCAAGTTCATCGTTATTCTCATCCTTGTCGGCCTGATCGTCGGTGGCGGTTACTGGTTCTTCATCAAGGATCAGTATGCCCAGCTGGAGCGGGTGGAGCGCCAGGAGGCAGAGCTTCGCCAGGAGTATGAGCGCAAGGCATACCAGGTGGCCAACCTGGAAGTGTTCAAGCAGCAGATGGTAGAGATGGAAGAAACCTTCGGCGCCCTGGTCCGACAGCTGCCCAGTGATACCGAGGTACCTGGCCTGCTGGAGGATATCACGAACACGGCGCTGGGTAGTGGCCTGTCCCTGCGGGAAATACAGTTGCAGGCGGAACAGAAGCGTGACTTCTACATCGAGCTGCCGATCAATATCCAGGTCAGCGGCTCCTACCATGAGCTGGCCTCCTTCGTCAGCAGCGTTGCGGGCCTGCCCCGTATCGTCACGCTACATGATTTCACCATCACACCAAGAAGCGGTAACGCGGATCAGCTTGATATGCAGGTTGTCGCCAGAACCTACCGCTACCGGGCTGGAGAATGAGCATGGCAAGACAGCATGCAATTAAAGCCTGGCTGGGTATCTGTCTGACGGCTGCGCTCGCCGGCTGTACCCAGGGAGGCGACTTTTCGGATCTTGATCGTTTCATGGAAGAGACCCGGGCCAAGCCGCGGGGTCATGTGGAACCGCTGCCGGAGTTTCAGGCCTACGAGGCCTTTACCTATTCCGCGGCTGATCGCCGGGCGCCCTTTGAGCCGCCTATCGATGTCCAGCTGACCATGCTCGATGAGCAGCCCGAAAGTACGGTTGAACCGGATCTCGATCGTCCGAAGGAAGTGCTCGAGAACTACGGTCTTACCGAGCTGGAAATGGTGGGTACCCTCACCAGCGCAAATGGCAACCTGTTTGCGTTGATTGAAGACGCTGATGGTGGGATTCACAGGGTGCGTAACGGCAACTATATGGGTACCAACTACGGCCGCATCATCGGAATCAGCGAAACCCGGGTTGAGCTGCTGGAAATAGTGCCCAACGGTTCGGGGGGATGGGTTGAAAGGCCCCGATCCCTGTCCCTGGAAGAAGAAGGCTAAGGAGCGGCGCGCATGAATACACGTAGAAACTGGCAAGAAACACAAGTTTTGGGGTCGAGGCTAGCGATGTTCAGAAAATTCACGGTATGGATGAGCGCGGCGGGACTGGCAATGGCTGCCGGTATCGCTAACGCGGCAACGCTTCAGGACGTGGAGTTTTCCTCGCTCTCTGGCGACCGCACCGAGGTGGTGTTGAGTTTTGACGAGACACCACCGGAACCTTCCGGTTACACCATCGAGCGGCCGGCGCGGATTGCCATTGACCTGAAAGGTACGGTGAGCGGTCTCGACAGCCGCAACATGTCCCTGGGTGATGGCAATACCCAGAGCATGACAGTGGTGGAAACACAGGATCGGACCCGCCTGATCTTCAATCTCGTGGAGCTTGCGCCCTACGACACTGAAGTGAGCGGGAACCAGTTGGTCATCACCATCGGCGATGCTGATTCCGGGGCAGCTGTCGTCGGTTCCGGTGGCTCGGAGTCCGTGGAAACAGCGTCGAGTGGTACCCGTACTTCCACCTCGGCTCGGGTATCCGGTGACGCTATCACGGGGGTTGATTTCCGCCGCGGAGCTGACGGCGAGGGGCGGGTAATCATCGACCTGTCCAACAGCCGCGTTCCGGTAGCGCTCAATGAGCAGGGTGGTCGCATCCGGCTGGTTATGGATGCCACAGAGGTTCCCAACGACCTTCGCCGGCGACTGGACGTGACCGACTTTGCCACTCCGGTGACCCGGGTTGACACCTTCACCGAAGGTGGTGATGCGATTGTCGAGATACGCCCAGAGGGCGCCTACGATTACCTGGCCTATCAGTCCGGCAACCGCTTTACCGTGAGTGTCGAGAAGCTGACCGAAGAGGAAGCCGAGCGTCGTCGCGAGGAGAAGTTCCCATACACTGGCGACAAGCTCTCCCTGAACTTCCAGGACATCGAAGTGCGCTCGGTGCTGCAGCTGATCGCCGACTTCACCGGCCTGAACCTGGTGGCCAGTGATACGGTATCCGGCAGCATTACCCTGCGCCTGCAGAATGTACCCTGGGACCAGGCGCTGGACCTGATCCTCAAGACCAAGGGGCTCGACAAGCGCCAGATTGGTAACGTACTCCTGGTCGCACCGGCCGAAGAAATTGCTGCTCGCGAGCGGCTGGAGCTGGAAACCAATAAACAGATTGCCGAGCTGGCTCCGGTTCGACTGGAAATTATCCAGGTCAACTACGCCAAGGCCGGGGATATCGTTGGCCTGATCGAGCAGGATGAAGAGCTGATTTCGGACCGTGGCTTCATCTCCTCCGATGTGCGCACCAATACCATCAGTGTGCGTGAGACTGCCGATAAACTGGAAGAAATCCGCAGGCTGGTGAACACCTGGGATATCCCCGTACGCCAGGTTTCCATTGAGGCCCGCATTGTCCGCGCCCAGACTAACGTAGCCGAGAGCCTGGGGGTTCGTTGGGGGGGTGGTTACCTTGATCCGGATGGCAGTAACACACGTTTTGGCAGTGGATCCATCGAAGGCAACGAATCACTCTGGAACGATAACGAGATTGTTTTCCCTGATGCCCTAGCGGTAGATCTGGGTGTTTCCGACGCCGGTGCCTCGTCCTTCGCGATTGGCCTGGGTGGTGCTGACTTCCTGGTCGAACTTGAACTGTCTGCGCTCGAAAGCGATGGCAAGGCCGAGCTTGTTTCCCAGCCGAAGGTTGTTACCGCTGATCGTCAGACAGCGACGATCAAGTCCGGTGAAGAAATTCCCTACCAGGAAGCGTCCTCCAGCGGTGCCACTTCGGTATCCTTCAAGGAAGCAGCACTTTCCCTGGAAGTGACTCCACAGATAACGCCGGATAACAAGATCATCATGGATCTTCGGGTGAACCAGGATTCCCGGGGCCAGGAGACCGCTGGTATTCCGAGTATCAATACCAATGAGGTCACCACCCAGGTTCTCGTGGGCAATGGCGAAACCGTTGTGTTGGGTGGTATCTTCCAGTCTGAAATCGCCACGACCGTCACCAAGACGCCGTTCCTCGGTGACATTCCCTACGTGGGGGCGCTGTTCCGTCGTACCGAGAATATTGACGAGCGAAGCGAACTGCTGATCTTCATCACACCGAAGATCATGAGGGGCGATCTGATCGATTGATCCTTGCCTCGCCTGAAAAGCCGCCGCGTAACACCGGCGGCTTTTTTGTGTTTTATGCTATTCTCACCCGCCTGTTTAATGGGGAGTCGAAGCAACATGCCGTTACCAAGACGAATCGTGCTGGTCGGGCCCATGGGGGCGGGTAAGAGCACGATCGGTCGCCAGTTGGCCCGGGAGCTGGGTTATCATTTCCTGGATTCGGATCGCATGATCGAGGAACGCTGCGGCGCTGATATACCCTGGATCTTTGATGTCGAAGGTGAAGAGGGCTTTCGGCAGAGGGAATCTGCGATGATCAAGGAGCTATCCGAAGTAGGTGCATCCGTGCTGGCTACTGGTGGTGGCGCTGTGATGAAGGACGAGAACCATCCGTTCCTGAAGCAAGATGCGGTGGTCGTGTACCTGAAGGCGTCCCTGGATCAACAGATCGAACGTACCCGCAAGGATCGCAACCGGCCACTTTTGCAGAACGATGACCCGGAGGGTGTCCTGCGCCGGCTCTACGAGTTGCGGGACCCCATCTATACAAGGCTGGCGGATGTGGTGATGCTGACGGACCGGAAGAGTCCGCGCCTGGTGGTACGCCAGATTCTCAACCGGATCAACCCGCGTACTCCCCGTCAACGAAGGAAGGTCAGGAAAGAGGGCAGGAATAATGACTGAGACAACAGTCCAGGAATTGCAGGTTGCGCTCGGCGACCGCAGTTACCCGATTCTCGTGGGTGCGGGTCTCCTTGGCTCAAGGGATCTGACCCCCTGGGTTGCCGGCAAGCGGGTCATGATCGTGACCAATGAAACCGTGGCACCCCTGTACCTTGAACAGGTCCGCAAAAACTTCCCGGGCTGCCAGGTGGACGAGGTGATCCTGCCTGACGGTGAAGCCTACAAAACCTGGGACACCCTTAACCGGATATTCGATGCCCTTCTGGAAAACCGTCATTCCCGGAAAACCACCCTGGTGGCCCTCGGGGGCGGCGTTGTCGGCGATATGACCGGGTTTGCGGCGGCCTGTTACCAGCGTGGTGTGGATTTTATCCAGATACCCACCACCCTGCTGGCCCAGGTAGATTCATCTGTCGGCGGCAAGACCGGTATCAATCACCCGTTGGGCAAGAACATGATCGGGGCATTCCATCAGCCCCGCTGCGTACTTATCGACACAGATACCCTGCAAAGCCTGCCCTCCCGGGAAGTGTCTGCCGGCCTGGCCGAGGTTATCAAATACGGACTTATCCGTGATGCCCGGTTCCTCGCGTGGCTTGAGGAGGCGATGCAGCGATTAACCGCGCTGAATGCAGAGGCCCTGACCGAAGCCATCTACCGGTCATGCGCCTGCAAGGCAGAGGTAGTTGCACAGGACGAGCGGGAAGGTGGACTTCGGGCCATCCTGAATCTTGGGCACACCTTCGGGCATGCCATAGAGACCTGGGCAGGGTATGGCAACTGGCTCCATGGTGAAGCGGTTGGTGCCGGGATGGTGATGGCCACGAATCTTTCCCGTCGTAGTGGCTACCTTACCGAGGCCGACCAGGCGCGTGTGGAAAAGCTGGTGAAATCGGCCGGCCTGCCGATCCTGCCACCGTCCGGTATGACCCCGGATAACTTTATGAACCTGATGGCTGTCGACAAGAAGAATGTTGACGGCCAGTTACGCCTGATCCTGTTGCGCAGTCTGGGCGAAGCGGAAGTGACCGACAGTTTCGCTGCCGCCGACCTGGCATCCACCCTGGCAGAGCTATGCCACTGACTGATCTGGCCAGGTACCCGGCATGAGCGAGAGCATTACTGGCCTGGAAGGGGGAGGGCTTTTCCCCCGGCTACAGGAGCGTTACGGACTCAACAGCGACCCCCTCGCCATGGAGGCGCCATTCTATCCCGGCGCCCAGCGTCAGCATGCACTGGAAACCCTTCGCCACCTGTGTGGCTTTGGTGATATGGCACTGGTGCTCACCGGTGCCCGTGGTGCTGGCAAGACCCGGTTACTGGGTGAGCTGGTGCGCAGCGAAGGTGCTCGCCTGGAATTCCTGCGCCTGCAGTCCGGCCGGCTCGACTCCCCTGAAACCCTGGTGCGCACCCTCTACCAGGGCATCGGCCGCGACAGGCCCGAGGGACTGTCGGCTCGCGAAGCATTACGAGCTTTTATGGTGCTCTCCGAGGAAGCTACACGAAAGGGACGCAGGCAGGTGTTGCTGCTGGACGATGCGGACCAGGCTTCAGAAAACACTCTCGGACTTCTACTGGATAGCTTCCTCGACAGCAATCGATCGACCTCCGCCGTGCCAGTATTTGCGGGCGGGCCGGACCTGCCGGGACAGCTTGGGCTGGGTGATGACCTGCGAGGGGGCGCAGCGCACAGGATCAACCTGCCGGATTTCGGCCAGGACGATATCCGACAGTACCTGGAGCCTCGCGTTGTCCGAGCCGGTGGTAAGCCCGAGGTATTACTGTCTTCACGGCGCCTGAGTCAATTGCAGGTGCTTAGTCAGGGCAGCCCGGGTCGGCTCCAGCGAGTGGCCCCGGCAGTCTGGCTGGATATGGCGTCAACCGGCGGCCGCAGGCCAGGCGAGTCCGGTAAGGGGGTGTTGTCGCCGCTGCGCTGGGTTGGCCTTGCCGTGGTCCTGTTGGGGGCTTCCTGGTGGTTTGTGTCTTCCCGCTATGATGACAGCGTCCGTCAGGCGGCAGAGCCTGCAGTGAACGAACCGTCTCCCACCCGGGCCATTGTCACGGTGGGACCTGGTAATCCGGAAGAGGATCCCGGGCTGCTGGAGGCTGAGCCGGTTGACCCGTCCGGAGCAAACCTTTCAACTGTTCCAGAGCCAGAGCCAGAGCCAGAGCCAGAGCCAGAGCCAGAGCCAGAGCCAGAGCCAGAGCCAGAGCCAGAGCCAGAGCCAGAGCCAGAGCCAGAGCCA
>Ga0098066_1000298_pt1 | contig 16030 bp, 10 predicted proteins | sample 25BtaG_FD_76332 | JGI IMG/M metagenome (GOLD analysis project Ga0098066, IMG submission 76332) | Marine viral communities from Cariaco Basin, Caribbean Sea - 25B_WHOI_OMZ_CsCl | ecosystem: Environmental > Aquatic > Marine > Oceanic | place: Caribbean Sea: Cariaco Basin | collected 2014-11-08
AATCACCCCCAAGGGCGACCCAAGGTTCAGCCGCATAAACCCGCTACCCTGCTCCCCGAAGGTAATGCCAGGATTCATCCCAACCCCGGCCTGCTCCACCATAAACCGCTTCAGCGCCGGGTCATCCAGCCCAAGGCCCCGACAATCCAGCCAAAGCAGATAGGTCCCCTCCGGGTCCGTCACCTTTACCTCCGGCAACCGCTGCTCCACAAAGCCAAGCACAAAATCCCGGTTGCCGCGAACATAGTCCATCATCTCCGCCAGCCACTCGCCACCGTGGCGGTAGCCGGCCTCAAAGGCCGTTACACTGAACGGATTGCACTGCACCATATGCAGCGAATCAAACACCCCGTTCAGCTGCCCCAGCAGGTCCGCCCGCTCCGACACCACCGCAGACAGCCCCATGCCTGGAATATTGAACGTCTTGCTCGGAGCCACCGTGGTAAGCAGCGGATCACCCGGCTCACAGACCGTTGCCAGCATGGTGTGAGATGGCCGGTCCCGGTACACCAGGTCGGCGTGTATTTCGTCAGAAACCACCACCAGCTCGTGGCGACGGGCAATCGCCATCACACCCTCCAGCTCCTTACGACACCACACCCGACCAACCGGGTTATGGGGTGAGCACAGGAACAGCACCTTGTTGGATGGATCGGAAGCACAGCTTTCCAGGAGTTCCAGGTCCATCTCATACCGGCCGTCCCGCTCCACCAGCGGATTTTCCACCACCCGGCGACCGGCCTTGCGAATACTGCTGAAAAACGGCGGGTACACCGGTGGCTGGATGATTACCCCTTCGCCAGCCTCGGCAAACGCCATGGCTGCCGCATGCAGGGTCGGCACCACCCCGGGGGCCATGCGAACCCACTCCCGCTGAATGGTCCAGTCATGATGCTCCCGGAACCAGTGGATCATGGACTCGTACAAGCTGTCCGGAAACAGCGTGTAGCCATAGGCCGGATGGCGGGCCCGCGCCACCAGGGCATCGGTGACCGCCTGCGGTGCAGCAAAATCCGTATCCGCCACCCACAGGGGAATCACATCCTCCCGCCCGAACACTGCCCTGCGGGCATCAAACTTTACGGCGCAGGTGCCCTCTCGCGAGAACACCTGGTCAAACGGATTACTCAAGCCTTACGCTCCCAGATCGTAATGTCCGTGAAATTGTACTGGTATTTATTGGTCGTCTCGCGAATGACAAAGGGCATCCGTCCGGGTTCGCCAACCAGGGAGAAATGCTCGCCCAACAGCTCATCCAGCGCATCACGGGTCGTGTAGTTTTCACCATCTTTCTTGAAACCACCGAGCCATTTCTCACGGGGAGTATGCTCCTCCTGCCAGGTGTAGGGGGAGGCCAGCACCAACAAACCGCAGGCCTTAATCCGCCTGTGAATCTCCGCGAGGAAGCGTTCCGGGTCATAGAGCCGATCCAGCAGGTTACTCGCCAGCACAAGGTCATAGCCGGTGAACTGGGGTTTGAGGTTGCAGGCGTCCCCCTGCCAGAACTGAACCTTCCCGGAAACCTCAGCCAGGCCTAACTGATCCAGGTAGCGGGTGCGGTAGCCAACCAGCTCTGCCTCATCCACCAGGGTATAACGTAGCGCACCCTGATCCACCATGGACACGCCCTGGGCAATAAAACGGGCCGAGAAATCCACCCCGGTGACATGGTCAAAATGCCTGGCCAGTTCGAATGTTGAGCGGCCGGAGGCACAACCAATATCCAGCGCGGCAATCGCGGGTCGATCCCCCACGGCCCTGATCGCCAGTTCCGCAATGGCTTTTGGGTAGTTGGGCACACCCAGATTTTCATCCCCGAAATGAAACTCGGCATATTCCGACAGCAGTTTGTCGGTTTCATACTGGGTGGCCGGGGGCCGCACCTCGGCTTCGGAGACCACATACCGGAAACCAGCATGCTGGAAGAAGTGACGGCGGAATGCATAGCGGGCCGAGCGCAGAGTCTCGTTGCCGCAGGAAATCCAGGACCCGCCCTTGATCAGGTTATGCTGATTATCGAACGTCGGGGTGGTGAAATCATCGTAGAGCGGGTGCACTTCAAAGCCATCAAATGGGTAGGTGGGCGTTTCCACCCATTGCCAGACGTTGCCCACGACATCAAAGAAGTCACCATGACGGAACCAGGTGACCGGACACGATGACGCCCAGTGATCCAGGTGCAGGTTGGCCCCGGCAGGCGTGTTCCGTGGCACCTCTTCAACGCCAGCGACATCGTAGAGGCGGTACCACTCGTCTTCCGTCGGCAAACGTACTGATTTACCGGTCTGCCGGGCCATCCAGTTACAGAATGCCTTGGCTTCGTGGTAGTTGACCTCTGCCGGCCAGTCCCACGGCATCTCGACTTGCTCTGTCATCAACCGCAAATACCACTGGTTGTTCCAGACCCAGAACGTCGGATGGCGAGCTTCGGCAAAGTCCCGCCATTTGCGGCCCTCCTCTTCCCATACCTCGTCGTCCTGGTAACCGCCGGCTTCCACAAACTTCAGGAACTCGCTGTTGCTCACCAGGTATTGGCTCGCCTCAAACGACGGCACGTCGCCACGGTGTTCACCGTATTCGTTATCCCAGCCATAGAAAGGGGCATCGAACGGTTTCCCCAGGACAACCTCGCCACCGGGCACTGCCACCAGTGTGTTCTCGGGCGCCTCGCCGGTTTTCGGGCATGGCCGCCAGTCCGGGTCGCTCCGGACATAGTCCAGCTTGTGCTGGCGAATAAGGACGGACGACGTTTCCAGATGAATCCGCTCATGCTCGATACCCATCATGATCGGCCACCAGTCACTGCTCCAGTTGATCGGCAGGGTCAGCGGCAGGGTATCGATGAGGTCGAGGACCGCATCTCGGACCTTGTCCCGGTACGCCATGACTTCCGCTACCGAGGGCCAGTCGTAGTGGTCATCATCCAGGTCATCCCAGCTCATTTCGTCAACGCCAACGGCGAACGTTGATTCCATGCGGGAATCGATGCGATTCGGCAACAGCTTGGCCAGGACCAGTTTGTTGACGAAAAAAGTCGCAGTATGGCCGAGATAGAAGATCAGTGGATGCCGCAGTGGAATGGATTTTTCGAAATAGGCCTCATCCCGGGCAAGGGTGCGGAACAGGGACTCGTAACGGGCCCAGGTGGCCAGGAAATACTCCCTGATCTCGTCCCGCCTGGACTCCGGGTCGCCGGAAGCCAGGTCAGGCGTACGCTCGAACAACCGGCTGTGGGTGGTGTCTTCAACGCTCTCCAACATACTCATCACGCACGCTCCTACAATTACTGTCCTTGCTGATACTGTTCGGCATGGCTTTCGGACCATCAAAAGAGGCGGATCCGTGCGCCGCACCCATGACGGCCCGGCCAGGAAACACTACAATTGCCACCCTACCCTTTACCCTGCTTGCTGTTCCGTTCCCGGAGAATCCATGATAGGCCAGATTGTTTCAACGATGTTGCCCGTCTTCCTCATTGCCGGGTGCGGAGCCCTCTACGGTCGCTATCGATCACCAGACATCCAGAGCATGAACACCGTCAACATGGAGCTGTTCGTGCCCATGCTGGTGTTTGCCGTGCTGGCCGACCAGGAGGCGCCACTGGCGGATTATGCCTGGCTGGCCACCGCCGGCGTGGTCGTTGTGCTGGGTTCCGGCCTGCTGTTGTGGCCCTTGGCAAAGATGTTGCGGCTGAACCTGAAAACCTTCCTGCCGCCGATGATGTTCAACAACTCCGGCAACATGGGCATTCCGCTGATCGTGCTGGCCTTTGGCGAGGCCGCCCTGCCCGCCGCCGTAGTGCTGTTTATCGTCGAGATGATCCTGCATTTCTCGGTAGGCCTGTACATGCTGGACCCCCACACCTCCATGATCCGGCGCCTGCGGGTGCCGGTGGTACTGGCGACCATTGCCGGGCTAGCAGTGAATATCGGGGGTGTGGCCCTGCCGGGATGGCTGATGGAAGCCCTGAATATGCTGGGCGGCATCTGCATTCCGCTGATGCTGTTCACCCTGGGCATCCGCATGCTGGAAGTGGACTTCAGTGACTGGAAGCTGGGCCTGCTCGGCGCTATCGCCTGCCCGGCCAGCGGCCTGGTCCTGGCCTGGCCGCTGATTGCGGTACTGGACCTGCCAGGCATCCAGGTGGCCAGCCTGTGGGTATTTGCCGCGTTACCGCCGGCGGTGCTCAACTACATGGTCGCCGAGCAGTACCGGCAGGAGCCCCACAAGGTGGCCTCCCTGGTACTGATCAGCAACCTGGGCAGCCTGGCGGTGATGCCCATTGTACTGGGGCTGGTATTCAGCGCCGGTTACCTCTGAGCATAACCAGCGTCATGGACGACTCAGGCCTGTCCCGCGCGGAAGAAAGAGACCTCCTTGCGCAACTGGTCTGCCAGGGCATCCAGCTCACGGCTTGAGGAAGCTACCTGCTCGGAGCCGGCGGCAGTCTCTACCGTGGCGTCGTGGATCCGGCTGATGTTGCGGTTCACTTCTTCCGCCACCGCACTCTGTTGCTCCGCCGCGCTGGCAATCTGGGCATTCATATCGTTGATGGCACCCACTTCGCGGCGGATGCGACCAAGGGCTTCCTGGGCCTCTCCGGTCTGAGCCACGGTCTCCCGCGCCAGTTCACGACTGGTCTCCATGACCGAGACGGCCTGACCGGCACCGGTCTGCAGCTTGCCGATCATCTCCTGGATTTCCCGGGTGGAGTCCTGGGTGCGGGTCGCCAGCGAGCGCACCTCATCGGCGACCACCGCAAAGCCCCGGCCCTGCTCCCCGGCCCGTGCAGCCTCAATAGCCGCATTCAGGGCCAGTAGGTTAGTCTGTTCGGCGATGCCGTTGATCACTTCAATGATGGACTCGATATTGGCGCTGTCCTGGCTGACCTGGCGCACGGTTTCAGAAGCACCTTCCAGGGTGTCAGCCAGGTTACCGATGGCGGCAGCAGTGTCAGCCACTACCCGGTTGCCCTTCTCCACTTCTTCATCAGCGGTGCGGGTGGCAGAGGCCGCATTGCCGGCAAAGCCGGCGACTTCGTTGACGGTGGCTGCCATCTGGTTGACCGCCGCCGCCATTTGCTGGGCCTCTTCGGACTGCAGGCGGATTTGTTCACGGTTATTGCCGGCGGTGTCCATCAGTTCGGTGGCCGCTTCGGCCAGCTGGGTGGAGGCCTGGCGGACCCGCGCCATGGTGTCCGACAGACGGGTGGTGGTTTCCTTCAGGGCACCCATCACACTGTTCGGATACTGGGTATCGATCGCCTGGTCCAGCTGACCGTCTGCCAGTGCGCGGATTGCCTCAGCCACTTCTTCCGGCTCCGCCCCAAGGGTTGCTTTCAGGTTACGAATGATGAGCACCACCACGGCGATGCCCACCAGTATGGCCAACCCGGTGATGATAAAGATCAGGGCCTGGAAGCCGGAGGCTGCATCCTGAACCCGATCGATATCCCCGGCAATGATGTCTTCCTGGTGGTCAATAAATGCGTTTACCCGGGCGAGCCATTCCGTGTAGGCCGGGGACACCTGTTCCAGCAGGAAGACACGGGCCGCCTCGGGGCCTTCACTCTGGCGAAGGGTGACCAGCTGCCCTGTCAGCGCCAGGGTGCGCCGTTCGATGGCCTGGATTTCCCCAAGCAGGCGGGTTTCCTGGTCACTGGCACCGAGTTCATCGAACAGCCGGTCCATCGCCAATGCAGAGTCCTGATAAAAGGCCTTCAGCCGGTCAACATCCTGCAGGTGCGTCCGCAGATCCGCGTCGTTACGAACCAGCACGGCATCACGAATGGCAATGGCCCGGTCATGGACACTACCGCGGAAGTTGATGGCATGGCGCTGCTTGACCGACGCACCTTCGCGGACGTCCATCAGGGTGCGATCCATGAAACCGACCCGGAGGTTGCCAACCACACTGACCAGCACCATCAGGGAAAGAACTACTCCAAAACCGAGACCCAGGCGCTTCGCAACCGACAGCCGACCGAACATGGCAATACTCCGACACCGTAAAGTTATTGATCGAGCCTATGAGTTCCCTGAAACTCGAAGATTGGATCAATGTTTCGGGTCAGATTTGTTACTTTTTACATTAGTTTGCAATGCAACCTGATGAGCCCGGCCGGTCAGGCGCCTTTCTGGCTTTCCTGTCCCAGCAGTTTTTTCAGGGCGTCACCACTGAGCACTTCCACTTCTAACAGCTTGTGGGCACCACTCTCCAGTGTTTCCCGGTGGGACTCGAGAATGGCCGTAGCCTGGTTGAAGGCCTGGTCAATCAGCTCGCGGATAGCCTGGTCGATGGCTTCAGCAGTGGCTTCGCTGTACTGGCGGGAACTGTCCAGCCAGCGTTGTTGCAGGTGGGTCTGCCCGGCTTTTTCATAGGTCACCTGTCCCAGGGCCGGGATCATGCCAAAGCGAGTGACCATATCCCGGGCGATATCGGTGGCCTTTTCCAGGTCGTCGGCAGCGCCGGTGGAGGTGGCCTTGAATACCAGGCTTTCGGCGGCGCGACCACCGAGCAGTACGGTCATACGATTACGCAGTTCCTGCTCCGACAGCAGGAAGCGGTCCTCGGTGGGGCGTTGCAGGGTATAGCCAAGGGCGCTGATACCCCGGGGGATGATGGAAACCTTCTGCACCGGATCCACCCCTTCCAGTGACATCGCCACCAGGGCATGGCCCAGCTCGTGGTAGGCCACGGTGCGTCGTTCCTTTTCACTGAGAATCCGGTTTTTCTTCTCCAGGCCGGCCACGATACGCTCGATCGCCGCATTGAAGTCGTCCAGGGTAACCACGTCGGCATTGCGCCGGGTCGCCAGCAGGGCGGCCTCGTTCACCAGGTTGGCCAGGTCGGCGCCGGTAAAGCCCGGTGTCAGGGCGGCAATGTGGTCCAGGTCGGTATCTGCATCCAGCTTGATCTTGCGGATATGCACCTTCAGGATCTGGGCCCGGCCGATACGGTCAGGCCGGTCCACCAGCACCTGCCGGTCAAACCGGCCGGCCCGCAACAGGGCCTGGTCCAGGATCTCCGGGCGGTTGGTAGCCGCCAGCAGGATCAACCCGCTGGACGGATCAAAACCATCCAGTTCGACCAGCAGCTGGTTTAGGGTCTGCTCCTTTTCATCGTTGGCCATCATGGGGTTGGCACCCCGGGCCCGGCCCAGGGCATCCAGCTCGTCGATAAAGATAATGGCGGGGGCCATGCTGCGGGCCTGGTTGAACAGGTCTCGCACCCGGGCAGCACCAACGCCCACGAACATCTCCACGAACTCCGAGCCACTGATGGACAGGAAGGGCACCCCAGCCTGGCCTGCTACTGCCCGGGCCATCAGGGTTTTACCGGTGCCGGGCGGACCCACAAGCAGTACCCCCTTGGGAATGTGGGCACCCAGGCGACTGTAGGTCTCCGGGTCCCGCAGGAAATCCACCACTTCCTGCAACTCGGCCTTGGCTTCGTCCACCCCGGCCACGTCATCGAAGGTCACTTTCGTGTCCTTCTCCATGTAGACCTTGGCCTTGCTCTTGCCAATGGACATCATGCTGCCGCCACCGCCGCCCATGCCGCCCATCCGGCGCAACAGGAAGCTCCACAGCAGCACCAGCAACCCAAAGGGCAGCAGCCATGACAGCAGGGAAGTGAGCCAGGTGTTTTCCCGGACGCCGGTGTAGTCCACCCCGGCCTCCTCCAGCAACGGCACCAGGTCCGGGTCGTCCACCCGGATGGCGCGGATGTTCACCAGGTCACCCTCGGAGGAGCGCAGTCGACTCAGCTCGTCCGACGTCAGGAACGGCGAGAGCTGGTTACGGGGCACCGAGGCCTTAACCTCTTCGGCGGCAACGGTCACGTCCTGGAGCTCGCCGGACAGGGCCAGGGTCCGGAACTCACTGTAGCGAATGGTCTGTGGCTGGGTGGAAAGCCAGTCCGGCAGCAGAAAAAGCAGCAGCAAAACCCCCACGAAGTACCAGATGGAAAATTGCGTGCGCTTGTCCGGCGTTGGTGTAGGCATGGGTCGCTTCCTGTTGACGGCTCTGACTTTTCAGGGAGTTCCAGTATAGCCTGTTCATCGCAAGCTAACCGGTGATATGCGTCAAACGGCTTTCAGTGGACGGTCACGGCTATCGTTCCTGCACCGGCCACCCCTTGCAAGCCTGGCAGGTTTGACCGATGGTAAACGGAGTCATGGTGTATTCCATTCCCGATACGGAGGTCTGTCAATGAGTGTTCTGTTCCTGATCATCAGTGCCCTGGTGCTGATCTATCTCGGCCTTGGCGGCACGGTAGCTACCGTGGTGCTGGTGGCCGCGACCCTGGCCGGCATGGCCCAGGATGACTGGCATATCCTCAGCATCCTCCTGGGCGGCGGCCTGCTGGCCCTGGCGATGATCATCCTGCACGCTGACGAGCTGCGCCGGGATAAGCTCAGCAAACCCCTGCTGGGCTGGGTAAGGGGACAACTTCCCAAACTGTCCGACACTGAGCAGGAGGCCCTGAAGTCCGGTTCCGTAGACTGGGACGGCGAGCTGTTTTCCGGCCAGCCAGAGTGGTCAAAACTGCTGGATGCCAAGCCTGCCCACCTCTCCAGCGAGGAGCAGGCGTTTCTCGACGGCCCGGTGGAAACACTCTGCGCCATGCTGGACGACTGGAAGATTACCCACGAAGACTACGACCTGCCGGACAAGGTCTGGAAATACATTCGGGAAAACGGCTTCTTCGGCCTGATGATTCCAAAGGAGCAGGGTGGCAAGGGCTTCTCCCACACCGCCCACTCGGAAATCGTGATGAAGATCTCCACCCGCAGCGTGTCCGCCGCCGTCACCGTGATGGTGCCCAACTCCCTCGGCCCGGGCGAACTGCTGATGGAATACGGCACCGATGACCAGAAGCAACACTACCTGCCCCGCCTCGCCAATGGTGAGGAAATCCCCTGCTTCGCCCTCACCTCACCGGTGGCTGGCTCCGACGCCGGCGCCATTCCGGACAAGGGCATTGTCTGCAAGGGCCAGTGGAACGGCAAGGAAGTGCTGGGCCTCAAGGTCACCTGGAACAAGCGCTACATTACCCTGGCACCGGTGGCGACCCTGATCGGCCTGGCCATCAAGGTCTATGACCCCGACAAGCTGCTCGGTGGCGACGACAATATAGGCGTGACTTGTGTGCTGGTCCCAAGGGACACCGAAGGTGTCCATGCCGGTGCCCGCCACCTGCCCATGAATACCGTTTTCATGAACGGTCCTACCTGGGGCAACGACGTATTTATTCCCATGGAACAGGTGATCGGCGGCCAGGAGATGCTTGGCAAGGGCTGGACCATGCTACTGGAGTGCCTGTCCATCGGCCGCTCCATCTCGCTGCCTGCCCTGGGCACCGGTGCCGGCAAGGTCGCCAGCCTGGCCACCGGCTCCTACGCCCTGGTGCGGGAGCAGTTCGGTCGTTCCATCAGCCAGTTTGAAGGGGTGCAGGAAGCCCTGGAGCCCATTGCCGGCTACACCTACATGATGGACTCCGCCCGCCTGCTGACCGCCGGCATGCTGGACCGGGGCGTGCGGCCCTCGGTGCCGTCGGCGGTGCTGAAATACCGCAACACTGACCTGATGCGGGTAGTGATCAATAACGCCATGGATGTGGTCGCCGGCCGGGGTGTCATCACCGGCCCCCGCAACTTCCTGGCGCGGGCCTACCAGGCGGTACCCATTGGTATCACGGTGGAAGGGGCCAATATCCTGACCCGCAGCCTGATGGTTTTCGGCCAGGGCGCGATCCGCTGCCATCCGTTTATCGTGGATGAAATCGAGGCTGCGGGCATGGACGATGAACGGGAGGCGGTGCGCAAGTTTGATGACACTTTCTATCGGCACATTGCCCACACCACCCGCAATGCCCTGCGGGCGCTGGTGCTGGGACTGACCCACGGACTGGCGGAGCCCGCCCCCCGTGAGGGCAACATTGGCAAGTACTACCGGCAACTGGCCAGGTTTTCCGCCGGCTTTGCCCTGCTGACAGATGTCACCCTGCTTACCATTGGTGGTGGCCTGAAAGCCCGTCAGCGGCTGTCCGGCCGCATGGCCGACTGCCTGGTGCAGTTGTACTACGCCTCTGCCGTCATAAAACAGTGGCACGAGGAAGGCTATCCGGACGATCAGCGGCCCCTGGTGGAGTGGTGCCTGCAAACCTGCCTGAAAGACCTGCAGGCAGCGATGCGGGAGGCGGTGATCAACTTCCCGGTGCCGGCCCTGCGCTGGCCGCTGCGGATTCTGGTATTCCCCCTGGGTGCCACCGCCCTCAACGGCCCGGACGACCGCCTGGGTACGGAAGTGGCGGCGACCATTGTGAAGGACACGCCACTGCGCCAGCGCATCAGCCGGGGCGCCTACTTCAACGACAAGCCGGACGATGCCCTGGGCAGGGTGCTCAATGCCTATCGCCTGGCCAACGAAACCGTGGAGCTGCGGGCCCGCCTGCACGACGCCATCCGCAACCGTGACCCGGAAGAGCTCGGCGGCATTGATATGCTGCTGGGGCATCAGCGCAAGGAACTGGTGGACTGGGCCTGCAAGGAAGGTATTGTCAGGGATGAGGAATGCGACAAGCTGCTGGAGGCCCTGACCGCGCTCTACGACGTGATCCGGGTGGACGCCTTCGATGCGGACGGCCTCAAGGCCCTCTCCCGCTGTGCCAAGGGCAAGCGCAAGGTGGTGGAGCGCCCGGCCAGCGACGACCAGGACACTGAGTCAGTCCTGCCGGAGAAGCCCGCCGGCAGCGGGAACGCCTCCACCCGTGCGACAAAGACCCGCAAGGCTACCAGCAGCAAGGCAAACGGCCGGAAAGCGTAGTCTTCCGGCCGTCAGGCGGGCGTCAAACGTGGGTCAGGGCGTGCCGGCGCCCTGGCCGGTCCAGGTGGGGCACGTTATTGAAGCTCAGCACCCGGCGGGCACTGCGGCCCATAATGACCTCACAGAATGCCGCGTTGCGGAACTGGAAGTTGAAGTGGATGGCGCCCTTCTGGGGGCCTTCGACCAACTGGGTCAGGGCGCTGCCAATCACGCCACCGGAGGTCACTACCAGCACGGCATCGTCCCGACCCGCACCCTCGCAGGCGTGGCTGATCGCGTCTTCAATACGCTGGCCGAAGTCGCCCCAGGTCTCGTCGACGTCAGTGAGGCGGTCGTCGATCCAGGCCTCGTAAGCCGCCCGGAAGGTGCGCCAGTAATCCTTGAAATCCCGCTTCTGGTGCAGGTGTTGGTCCCCCTGGCCGGTAAAGGCCCGGTACATCATCTCGCCGTCGTACTCATTCAGCCCGGGATGGGTGGAAACGTCGATACCAGCGTGTGCCATGCCCTCAAGCACCCCCTTGGCGGTGTCCTGCTGACGTTGCAGGTCGCCAGCCACCACCCGGTGAAAGTTCAGTTCACGCTCGGCGAAGTATTCCCCCAGCCAGCGGGCCTGCTGCCAGCCAAGCTCGGAAAGTTGATCGTAGTTTGCCTGGCCAAAGGAGGCCTGCCCGTGTCGGACGATAAAGAGTTTTGCCATGGGATACGTGCTACCTGTGTGTGACTGCAAAAGCCACATCCTGCCTCAGCTGTGGTCAGTTGACCAGTCGACCGGTTCAGAAATTGCTGGCCAGCTGCCAGCCGATAAACCCCAGGGTACCGCTACTGAGCACCAGTGCCAGCACTGCCACCACGCCGTCCCGGGCAATCATGGCCAGGCCGAAGGCCATCAGGGCCAGGCCGCCGCCGTTGGCACTGAAGGGTACGAATTCCATCAGCGGCAGGGCCAGTGCCACCACCAGGCAGGCCAGCGCCAGCAGCAGGTTGCCACCCCCGGTCATCAGCCAGGTCAGTCGGGGCCCGGTGAAGCGGTCCAGGAAACGGGCCGGCTTGCGCATCCATGCCAGCCCCTTGTGCAGCTTGTCCCGTGGCACCCGACGCTGGCTCAACCATGCGGGAAGCCAGATGTAATCCCGGCGAAACAGCCGCTGGCCAACGGTAAGAATGACCAGCATCCCCATCAGGGTGGGCACGCCCGGCAGGTCACCAATCAGTGGTGCCAGCACCACCAGTCCGGCCACCACCGCCACGGGACCGAAACTTCGGGTACCGGCCGCATCCAGAATCTCCCTCACCGTTACCCGCCGACCATCACCATCGGTGTCCCGAATCCGGTCCAGCAGACCCTCCAGGCTGTCAAGGCGATGCCCATCGGCAGACCCGGAGTCCTTCGATTGGCTCATTCATTCTCCTTCCGGTTGCCCGCATTGCCGTTTATAACGGGCTTGTCATCGAGCAAGCCACTGTCGATAGCCCGGGCCAGCAACCAGTTTCGTAAAGATCGCAATCCGGGCTCCTGGCGCCGGCTGGCCTTGATGGCGAAATAGAAACTGTCCCCGGTGACCACGCTGTGCAGGGGCAAGCGCACAAAATCGCCGGCATCGTCCCGGTTGCTCAGCATATAGTCATTGGTCAGGGCGATACCCTGATGATAACGGGCCGCTTCCAGTGCCAGCAGCATATGACTGAAGTGCTGGACCTGGGCCGTAGCAGGAATGCCCATGTTAGCTTCCGCGAACCAGGCCTCCCAGTCGCCACACGTCCGGTTGTAGATGCTGAAGGTAGATAGCAGCGTGTGCTCCGCCATGTTTCCGGGGGTAAGCACGTTCCCCTCCAGCGCCTGCCAGTATTGACGACTGCACACCGGAAACAGCCGTTCCCGGTATAACAGATCATAGCTGTAGGCGGGTGAATCCGTATTGATGGTAATGAAGCTGTCAGCAACACGGCCGGACAACACCGGGTGCTCACCGGTCATCTCCAGTATCAGCTGGATTTCCGGGTGCTGGCGGTGCAGGTCCGGCAGTCGTGGCACCAGCCATCGCACCGCAAAGGAACTGAATACCGCCAGGCGCAGGCTGCTGTCCTGACGGCCCAGAAGCTGGCCCGTGGCACGGTCGATCTGGACCAGCGCCGAAGAGATGCCCTCCAGGTAGTCCTGCCCCCCCCGGGTCAGGGCCAGGCTGCGACCATGACGTTCGAAAAGGGGTTCACCCAGGAAGGTTTCCAGCTGCTTGATCTGGTGGCTGACCGCGCTCTGGCTAACGCTGAGCTCCTCAGCGGCACGGGAGAAGCTGTTCAGCCTGGCAACCGCTTCGAACACGGGCAGGGATTTCAGGGGTGGCAGTTTCATTATCGAATTTTCTCATAGATGAGCAATAAATATCATTTTATCGGATATTCTTGCCAACCTATACTTTCCCCTTTCACCATGCACCCACCATCAGCCAGAGGGAGGCACCATGTCAGGCAAGACCGTCAACAGCGCCATTCTGCTGCTGATCATCGGCAATGCCCTGGCCATTGTGTCCGACGTCTTTATCAAACTGATGGAGCCGGAAGCCCCGGTGTTCCAGTTTGCTTTCCTGCGTAATCTCATTACCGTCCTCCTGCTGATGCCGCTCCTGAAACGGGCGGAATACGGGCGGTTGTTCGAGGGGTTCGTGGTCCATGCCATTCGCTCCCATGTGTTACTGGCCGGATTGCTGTGCATGGTAGTCGCCCTGACCACCCTGCCCCTGGCCACGGCCAACGCGGTTTTCTACGCAGCGCCGGTGATCCTGATGGTGCTGTCGGTGCTGGTATACGGTGAGCGGCTCTCACCCCTGAGTGTGCTGGCGGTGATCAGTGGCTTCGCCGGGGTGCTGGTGATCCTGCGGCCGACAGCGCTGGACTTCTCCGCACTATCAGCACTGGGCACCGCCTTCTGCCTGGCGGTAGCAGCACTGATGGTGCGCCGGCTGCCTTCCGGACAGTCCACGCTGCACAAGCTGTTCCTCAATTCGCTACTGGCCATTCCCGCCAGCTTCGCGCTGGCGATGTGGGAAGGGGCCCCCTGGCGGTGGGAAATCATTGCCAGTGCCGTTGGTTCGGCAGTGTTTATCCTGGGCTACAACGCGAGTGTACTGAAGGGCTACAAACACGTGGATGCCAACCAGGTCACCAGCGCCGAGTACACCGGCCTGATCTGGGCCATCGCCGTGGGCTGGCTGGCGTTTGGCGAAATACCGGATCTGTGGTTCCTTACCGGCAGCCTGATGATTATCGTGCCCCTGGTGCTGATCGGCCTGAACCAGCGCCGCAAGCGCCGCCTGATTCATCGGCGGCCGGGCGCCGAGGCCCAGGGGGCATAAACCCGCGCCCCCAGGGAACAACCCCATTCCCGCCCAAACCGGCAAGGCCTGACCCACGCATAGGTCTTTGAACCGGTTCCCAATTCGGGATACTTAACAGATTTTCACATGAGGTCGGCTGCGCTGAGCAGGCACTATGGCCTCAACAAATACGGAACCGATTTATTCGCAGGAGGCGCCCATGTCCAAAGCCCTGGCCTTTGTTGCAGGCATCGCCGTTGTCATCGCGGCACTGTTGTTCCTGTTTGCCCCGGTTTCCAGCGACCCGGAGTCTGCATCACCGGCACAAACCCCGGAAGCCGGCACCCGGGCAACCGACAACCCTGATACCCGAGAATCACCTGCCGCAGGCCTGGCCGATGCCGGTGTGCCGGATAACGTTTCCCGCTGGCCAGACCCCGAAGCCACCTCTGCCCTGCCAGCGAGGCCCAACAGCCCTTCCGGTAACGCCAGACCCGTGGTTTCCCTGTGGCGTACCGACGGTGACCCTGAAAAGACCGAGGTGGACGGCTTCCCGGCCATTCGTATGAAAGGTGACCCGGAAGCCGCCGCTTCGCTGCACGTGGGGCAGCAACTGGCACTGCAGCTACCGGACCTGGACCGCACCCTCAGCGCCCGCCTGGAAAGCACCCATAACCAGCTCAACGACATCCAGGTATTCCGTGGCCCGGTCAGTGGTGGCCACGAAGACGACAACGTTGTGGTTACCCGGGGCAAGAAATCCACCTATGTGGTGCTCAGCACCCGCGAGGGGGTCTACTCGGCGGTCATCGACAACGAGACCGGCGACACCACCCTGACCAGCGAAACCGACATACAGGACAACCTGGCCGGTGAGGATGATGCCATTCCGGTGCCTGGCGTGGAGCAACTGCCACCCTCTGGCTAACCGATATTGCAGTAAGGCGGCGGCTGCTGCCTGCAGTACCTCGAACCCCACGGCGGACAGGAGTACCCGTCGTACAAACACACCCTTGATCAGGGACTGACGCTATGAAACAACCCATTCACTGGCTGGCCGGCCTTTCCCTCGCCCTGGGAAGCCCGCTGGCCCTCGCCAACCAGGTCGACGTACTGGTGTTCTACACGGGCGAAGCCGCCGCAAACTCCTCCGGCCAGGACATCCAAGCCCGCATCGTGTCCTATGTGGAACACGCCAACCAGGCCTACCGTAACAGTGATGTCGACGTACAGCTGCGGCTGGTGGGCACCGAACCGGTACAGGGCAGTTACGGCAGTGTAGATGGCAATGTTCTTGGCCGGTTCCGGTCCGACAGCAACGTCGCCCGCCTGCGTCAACAATACGGGGCGGACCTGGTCGCATTGATCAGCACCCCGCAACGCAGCGGCGCCGGCTACATCTGCGGTGTCGGCTACCAACCCGGCGGCAACGAGAATACCGGTCGCTTCTATTCCAACGCCTCCGCCTATGGCTACAGCATGACCGGCGTCAGCTGCGGCTATAACACCTTTACCCACGAGCTGGGCCACAACATGTCACTGGGCCACTCCCATGCCCAGAACTCCTTCGGTTCCGTGTTCCCCTGGGGCCGTGGCCATGGGGTTTCGGGCCTTTTCAGTACCGTCATGGCCTACCCCCAGTCCTACGGCACCCGCAACCACCTGGCACAGTTCGCCAGCCCGGACCAGGTCCGTTGCGAAGGTCAGCCCTGTGGCTCAGACATCAATCGCAGTGATGGCGCCGATGCGGTGACCGCCATCAACCGCCTGGCGGCGCAGGTGGCGGATTTCATGCCCACGGCAGTCATTGACGACAGTGACCCGGAAGAGGAAGAGCCGGATACCGGTAACCCCGGCAATGGCAACCCGGGTGATCCGGACGACGGTGAC
>Ga0098066_1000302_pt1 | contig 15807 bp, 20 predicted proteins | sample 25BtaG_FD_76332 | JGI IMG/M metagenome (GOLD analysis project Ga0098066, IMG submission 76332) | Marine viral communities from Cariaco Basin, Caribbean Sea - 25B_WHOI_OMZ_CsCl | ecosystem: Environmental > Aquatic > Marine > Oceanic | place: Caribbean Sea: Cariaco Basin | collected 2014-11-08
AAGAGTGCAACCGAACGAATAGACAGCAAGGCGCTGATTACTGGTATGACTTTATGAGTAAACGAGCCAAGCGTGGTTATAAAGGCGCACAAGCTGTTATTGATAAGATGGATAGATTGAAATAGTTTGCCCGTATTTGATTATGACGGGCTTTTTTATCATGGACGGCTAGAAAACGGCTATCGACTTAACTAAGGGCTTGAAATGACTAAGATTTATGCAGTTGATAGCGAGCTGTCAGACCTTTATAAGTCTAGCTTATCAAAAACCTACGCAGTCGGCAGTGATAACTCAGACCCTTACAAGCTTAGTTTAGCAAAAGGCGAGAAAGGTGATCGCGGTGAGAAAGGCGACACTGGAGCTAAAGGTGAGCGAGGCTTAACAGGTGAACGCGGCGAGCGAGGTATTCAAGGTGCTACTGGTTTAACAGGTGAGCGTGGAGAACAAGGGTTAAAAGGCGATACTGGAGCTACAGGCGAGAAAGGCGACAAGGGCGACACTGGTAAGCAAGGCGCTGGAATAAACGTTGTAGGCTCATTAAGCTCAGTCGCAGAATTACCAAGCACAGGTAATACCAATGACGCATATCTTATTAATGGCAATCTTTACGTCTGGTCAGCTACCACCAGTCAGTTTGTCGATGCTGGCAATATCAAAGGCGAAAAGGGTGATTCTTTTATTTACTCCGACTTTACAGCGCCACAGCTCGCAGCACTAAAAGGTGAACGTGGTGAGCGAGGGTTGAAAGGCGATAAAGGCGAAAAGGGCGATACAGGATTAACAGGCGACGCTTTTGTTTACGCTGATTTTACTTCACCTCAGTTGGCAGCACTAAAAGGCGATAAGGGTGACAAAGGTGATAAGGGTATTGATGGTGCAGGTTCGTTAAGTGAGATACAAGACGCTATCGACATAGGTATCAACGCAGCAATGCAGAATCTTGATGAAGAATTGTCCGAAATTAGAATACTAGCATTGGCGGGGTTATAGAATGTCTTTAACAGTAGAGCAAGAGGCTGAAATTGCCACAAAGCTGAGCGTGGATTTAACGACGGTAGCGGATAAAAGGTTGATTGAGTTGTGCTTACTTTATCGCAGCGCACCCGAAGCTCTGCCTACTTTCCCTACGCTACTAGAAGCTGAAATAACAAGACGCTTTACAGCCGCAGAGATTGCAGTTAACGACGTAATGTTCAGTGTTATTCAAAACTTTAGTAATCAGTTTAACCCTGAATTGCAGTACAAAGAAAAAATGTATGAGTTTGTTAATGCGCTAGACCGTGATTTATGGTTGACTCAAAACATTACGTTTTTTGAGCAATTGATTGAAATACCTGAGCGCATGGCATGGGTTGCGAATAATGGCGATATTATGAGCGTACTATCGACAAAAGGCGTAGCGATGACAAGGATTGCAGCGTCAAGTGTAGCAATGACAGCAGTAGCAGCTTCAAGCTTAGCTATGACAGCAGTAGCAGCTTCAAGCTTAGCGCTATCTGCCATCGTCAAGTCAACATCTGCACGTAACGCATTGATGAGCAGTAACGAGATATTACAAGTAAGCCGTGTAGCGATTTATAACACAGTCAAGACGAGTTGGACTAAGCAAGCTGGAATCTCTGAGCCTAAAATCTCAAATGCGGATATGAGCAACATCAACGCAGCAGTTGCAAGTCCCGCAGGATTTGTGTTTGCTAGCTTAGGTTGGTACAACAACACCTCCACAGGTATATCAAGCATCACTCACCCAAACAGCATATTAGCAGCGGCAAAAGGCACTAGCTATAGACCTACAACGCTAGATAATTTAGATGCAATATCGTTTAATGGCGCGACATTTAAAGGAATAAATAGCGACGCACAAGTTTACGCTGAGCTATGGATTCCACCCGCTTAGGAGATAATCATGGGTTTTAATATTTTAGATAAAGACGGAAGTCATATAGGGTGGTCAGCAAGCGAGTTTGAGAACGATAGTGAATTGCAATTTATTGATGACACGCTAGAGATTGCGCCCGATATTGACGCAGGTAGAGCGGCAGAGATACTAACTGTTTAAAGCTTACGGAGGTGAGCATGAATAACGATAAGAAGCTCACTGATAAGCAAGAGAAGTTTTGCCAGTTATGCGTTGAGCTGAATAACGCCAGTGAAGCATACAGAAAGAGCTATACCGCCGATAAGATGAAGTCAAACACGATTGCACGTAGAGCGAGCGAGCTAGTAAAAGAACCTCATATAGATAGTCGCATCAAAGAGCTACGAGGCGAGCACAGAGAGCGCCATGATTGGACAATAGACGATGCAATCAAAGAGCTAGAAGAAGCAAGGCAGGTTGCTAAGGCGGAGGCTACAGCCGCGCCAATGGTATCCGCTACTATGGGTAAGGCTAAAATACTAGGCTTCTTGATTGATAAGTCAGAAGTCAAAAGCGAGGGAAGTATCAGTATTGATATTTCATTCAAATAATGAATATCGCAGAGGAGAAATCCGCAATCTTTCAGCCGCTTTACTTACGTGAGCGGCTTTTTTGTGTCTTGTACGGCGGTCGCGGTGGCGGCAAGTCTTGGGAGATTGCAGACTACCTGCTATTCGATGGTATTAAGAACGTCAATCGCAACCTATGTTGCCGTGAAGTGCAGAAGTCGATTAAACAATCAGTCCATCAATTATTCAAAGACCGCATCAAGCGTTGGAATTTAGGACAGTTTTATAACGTCTTAGAGACTGAGATACGCGGTGTGAATGGCACATTGTTTATCTATAGCGGATTGCTTGAGCACACTAGCGACACGATTAAATCCTTTGAGGGCTGTAACCGCACTTGGATTGAAGAAGCGCAGACAGTTAGTAAGCGATCATTAGATATATTAATCCCTACAGTGGTCAGGACAGCAGATTGCCAAGTGATTATGTCGCTTAACCCATACTTGCTTACTGATGCTGTGTGGGCTGATTACATACAACCTACGCTTGATGGTAAGCGTGACGATGTAACGCTGATTCGTGTCAACTACACAGACAACAAACATTGCCCACCTGAGATTATGCGTTTAGCTGAAAACATGAGGCGTGACGAGTACGACCAATGGCTTAATATTTATGATGGACAGCCAAAGCTCGTCGCTGATGGTGCTATCTACAAAGACGAGCTGCATAAGATGCGAGCCGATGGACGTATAACAAGTGTGCCAGTCGATGACATATTGCCCGTTTATACCGTATGGGATTTAGGCGTAAGCGATTCAACCGTTATATGGTTTGTGCAAGTTTACGGTAAAGAGCCGCGTCTAGTGGATTACTACGAGGCGAACGGTGAGGGTATCGACCATTACATAAAGCTCATTAAGTCAAAAGGTTACGACTATGGCGGTCACTTTGCACCTCACGATATTAAAGTGCGCGAGTTTACAAGTGGCAAGTCAAGGCTTGAGACAGCCAAAACAATGGGCATCGACTTTACTACCGTGACCAATATATCTATTGATGATGGTATTGATGCGACAAGACGACTACTCAAACAAGTGTGGATTGATGAAAGGAAGTGCGCTCGCGGTATTGAGTGTGTCCAAAACTATAGACGCGAATATAACGACAAGATGCAAGAGTTTAAGCCAAGACCAGTTCACGATTGGGCAAGTCATGCTGCCGATGCTTTGCGTTATGTCGCGCTGTCAGTTGACCGCATGGTAATTAAGAAACAACCGAAAGTTCATATTCCACTGCCTAGCGGCGGGTGGCAAGGCTAAAGAGATACGCAATGACTAATAAAACAGATAAAAACGATGATGTCTTGCAGTCAATGCGAGATTTTAGACGGCGCGCTCAAGAGTATTGGCAAGATATTTATGACCAAGCCGCTGAAGATATAGATTTTTGTGTCAATAAAGAAGCTCAGTGGGACGAGAAAGCACGTAAAGCCCGCGCTGATGCTGGCAGACCTTGCCTATCAATCAATAAGATAATGCCGTTTGTTAAGCAGCAGGTGAACGCATTACGCGCCAACAAGATGACGCTTAACGCCATTCCGGTTGATGATACCGATGTAAGTAAGGCTGACATTCAAGACTCTATGCTTGAGTACGTGCTCAAATCAAGCCGAGCAGATGTAGCAACAGACTGGGCTTATGAACGCGCTGTGATGGGCGGCTTTGGTTTTTGGCGCATTACTACCGAGTATGAAAGCGGTACGAGCTTTAACCAAGACATTAAAGTTAAGCGTATTGAGAACCCGCAAAGCACTCACTTATCGCCTGAGATTAAGTGTCCGATGGGTAGTGATGCAACCGAAGCTATCACAGGCGAATGGATGAGCAAGGCGGAGTTTAAGCGCCAATACCCAAATGAAGAAGCTGTAAGTGCAGATGATTACAGTGAGTTTGAAGATTGGCAGTCAGAAGATACCGTCTTTGTTGCTGAATACTATCGTATTGAGTACGAGCAAGACACGCTCTACTTACTCGCAGACGGTCAAACACTACTAAAGTCTAAGGTTGACGAGTACGAGGGCGACCCTGATTTACAGATAATTGATGAGCGCAAGACACAGACCAAGAAAATCATGTGGTACAAGTGCTCGCGTGATGCAATCCTTGAGCAGACCGAGATTAAGGCGGATTATATCCCGATTATCTTAGTGGTTGGCGATGAACAGTGGGTTGAAAATAAGCGTTATTGGCTGTCAATGATAACCAACGCTAAAGACCCGCAGATACTCTACAACTATGCTCGCACAGCACAAGCAGAACAGCTTCACAAGTCAATGAACAGACCGTGGGTTGCTGACCCTAGAGCGATTGAGGGTTATGAGGCACATTGGGGGCAAGCAAGTACAAACCCTAATATTCAATTCTTACCGTATCGCTCAACAGATGAAAACGGTCAAGGTTTTGCACCCCCATTCTTAGCTGATGTTTATCAGGGTTCGCCTGATTTAATGCGTGAAACCTTAACGGCTAGTGATGAAATCAAGGCAACAACAGGTATTCATGATGCAAGTCTTGGCGCACAAGGCAATGAAACCAGTGGTAAAGCTATCATGGCGCGTCAACGTCAGGGCGACCAAGCTAACTTCCATTTCTTGGATAATTTCAAGCGCAGTTATGAACATGCAGGGCGCGTTATCTTGTCGATGATTCCACATATCTACGATACGCCTCGTGTGTTACGCATAACGCAAGACGATGTTGTCTATAAAACAATGGTCATTAACACACCACAAGAATCACCACTAGCGCAGAAGTACCAAAAAGAGTTAGAAGGCGCTGAGATTGGTATTAACGGCTTATTCAACGATGTAACAGTCGGTCGCTATGATATTCGTATCGCAGCGGGTGCAGACTACAATACGCAGCGTGAAGAAGCGCGGGAAGTGTTGATTGAGCTTGGCAGGGCTTATCCGCAATTAATGGAAGTATCAGGCGATTTGATTATCAAGGCGTTTGACTTCCCAGATGCAGATAAAATATCTGAGCGATTAAAGGCGCTGTTACCGCCACAGCTACAAGAGCAAGACGAAGATGCGCCAGAAATGCCGCCTGAGTTGCAGCAGCAGATACAACAGATGCAGCAGCAAATGCAGCAAGCCGAGCAAGCATTACAGCAAATGTCACAAGAGCTACAGGATAAGTCAGCAGACCGAGAGCTTGAAGTCTTAAAAGAAGAGATCAAAGCAGACGCAATGATTGAAGCGGCTAAGATACGTGAGTCAGGTCGTACTGACCAAGAGGAAGTTAAAGCGTTTAGCAGTGTGCTGCAAACCATCTTGGAGCGTACAGCAGACCTACAGCAAGCGATGGCAGAAATGCAGAACGCACCGCAAGACTGGTCAACGCAAGGTGAGGACTTAGACAGCTACACGTCTAATGATGAGCCAATGCAGCCACAGCCTGAGCCAATGCCTGATGACATGATGATGCCCGAGCAAGGATTTGATGAGCAGCAGCCTGTCATACCTGAGCAGATGCCAATGGGCGATATGCCGCAAGATGAATTTGAGCAGATGCCTGATGATATGCAACAACCACCAATAGAAGGCTATTAAAAATGGCAGATACTACAAAAGTAAGTATGTCTAAAAACTGGGTAAAAATCAGTGATGGCGATTGCACGGTACAAGCAAACAGCAATGAGCAGTTTCAATTTTCAATCAGCGCGACAGCACCAACGACTGATGCCGGTTTATTCCTACGCATTAGTGAGCCGGTCACACTCGCTTATAAAACTGCCGTTTGGTGTCGATTGTCTGATAGTTATGTGCGTAATGATACTATAGCAATCAGCATTGTTAAGTAAGGAGCTATCATGCAGTATTTCGGCTTTGATAGACCGAGCTTTGGTATTAAGACCTATGGCTTTGGCGAAAGCAGCTCTAAGCTAAGCGCAGACTTTACCACAGGGACATACAAAGCAAACGGTGCAGCTAAGACGTTTGCAGACCTGTTTACATTTACTCGCGCAGGTAAAGCATGGCTCGTTAAAGAGACAGGTTTGCAAGAATATGCGGCTGATGTACCTAGGCTTGATGATGGGTTGTTGATTGAGCAGAGTGCGACTAATCACGTTATTGGAAGTAATGACAGTGCTACTGTAAAACCATATTCGAGCACTCTTATAAACAGCGTAGACACTCTAAGTAAATTCGGTATTGTAGACGCAAATAAAATTGTATCTACTGCCACTACCGCTACTTACGCAGGTTTACGAGCTACCTATATGCACCCTTATACGCCTAAGCAAGGGGAGTTTTTATCATTACAAGCAAAAGTCAGAAACAATAGTACGTCAGATACGTTAATTATCCACTCCAATCAAGGTGATATGATTTTCAATATTGCGCCTCAAGTTAGTAATCTATATGCTTTCAACGGGATAAAGGGAAATGGGGTAGGAACTGTGCAATTACAATTTAGGGCTATGAAAAACACCTTTGATAGCCATATAAACACCACATGGGCGCACTTACAAGTAGAGAATGGGATTATTTGTAGTAGTTACATACCTACAACCACAACGCCAGTAACACGCCCTGCTGACTTTCTGCAAACCAAAATCACAGGCACAACAGTAACAGGTGATTGGGATAGCACATTATCGCTATCTATCGTAGCAGGTCAGCTAGTACATAGCGGTTACGGTCGCATTCGCTCATTGGAGATTAACTGATGAAAGACTATAGATTGAGATTTGATACAGAGCAGCAAGCGAATGAAGTTATCGGGCAAGTGACTAATGACTTACACCCAAGTCAGTACGTGCGTTACGACATAGGGCAGATTAAGCACTATGCTTATGATGAGGCTAATCCTGATGCTGAGCCAGTCGTAACTATCATTAGTGATAAGTGGCACGTTGATTTAAGACTGCGTACTGCTAACGACTTACTTGATAAGCACAGCATTACAGTAAATACGCCGATACATAATTTTAGTTGATGATTGAGGTCGACGATGAACAAACGACAAAGACTGATTAGAGCTATCACACTGCTAGTCGATATAGTATTGGTTATTAACTCAAAGCGGCGTAAAAAAGACGATAATGCCTAGATAAATGCTATAATAACTCTATCAAAACAAGGGGTTAATTATGGATGACAGTCAATTAGTGAAAATGCGTACGTTTATTGATAAGCCTATGAAAGAAAGCGAGCCGACAACAGCGCGCGAGTGGTTAAGCAGAAAGAGACGCGATGAGTATGAGTTGCACACTCAAGACCCTACACACGGCGCTGACTTTGATACGTTGATAGAGCGTACAAAAAAGTCTATTAACGAAAGTATGGGATTATCTGATAAGCACCTTGGTAATAGAGATTGCGCCAAAAGCAGGTTTGTACCTAATGTTAATTTTGATGACTACCCAACAGATAGCGATAATCACAACATTGATGCACCTCTTAGTGATGAGAATGACCACAATCACTTGATGGCTACGTTAATGCGACGCTCATTAGAAAGTAAAGATTAATTAAACTAAACAAATCAAGCTCACTTCGGTGGGCTTTTTTAATGCCTACGATTTAACCTCGCAGCCCAATGCCGTCACGATTGGGATTACTGCGCTTAGTGACGTAAACCTCGCACAACATGCGTAAATGGAGAGTAAAAAAATGGCTTTTGATACCACAGTCGAAGAAGTAAGCGAAGCACCTGAGCCAACAGAGGCGGTGACAAATGATGAAGCGCAAGCAGAACCAGTTGAAACCGATGAAGTCGAACAGGACGAGCAGACGCAAGGTAATGATGATGCAGACGATGAATCAAACGATGACTCTGATGCTGAACCTGAACCCGAAAAGAAAGGCGGTCGAGCAAGTGAGCGCATCAAGCAGCTAGTCGCTGAGAAGAAAGCGTATGAAGCAGAGCTTGAGCAATTACGCCAACAGTCACAGCAGCAAAAACAAACGGCTAACAGTGACGGCGCACCAGTTAAGCCAAATATCGAGGACTACGACCTTGAGAACGGGCTAGATGATTACTTTGCCGCACAAGCAGAGTATGAAGAAAAGCATCAAGACTGGAAACTTGACCAACGCCTACAGCAACGTGAGCAAGCAAAACAGCAAGAACAGCGCAATGCTGAGATTGTCGATACTTTTAACGCACGATTTAAAGCTAATCCTGAGTTTAAAGAGAACTTTCAACAATTATCTGAGCTTATGCAAGATAAGCCGATTCAAGCCGACCCTAGTGAGTTGTACCAAGGCGATGACTTGATGGATATTTTGGAACACGTTGCAGCAGACCATGACTTGTATTACGAAATCGCAGACATGCCACAAGCCAAGCAATACGCTGAATTTGGACGCATTCACGCACAGATACAAGCTCGTAAAGGTACTTCAAAAGCCGTAAGACAGAGTAAAGCACCAAAACCACCCAATCATACCAATGCAAACGCACCTATTAAACGTGACATTTACAGTCAGTCAGACGATGACTTTCTGCGGTCGCGAGGTTTATAACTAAGAGAGATATAAAATGGCTAAAAACTACAGTGAAAACACCAGCAACAAAATCTTAACCCATGAAATGGTCGCAAAAGAAGCGGCTGCAATGTTGGTTGAAGAATCGCAGTTTATCAAAGCGATTAATCGCAATCGTGAGAAAGAATTTAACAAAGACACGCAAGGCTATAAAGTCGGTGATAGTGTGCGTATTCGTATTCCGCCAACGCCTATCGTAACTGAGGGTCATGTGTTCAAGTCTGCCGATGCTGACGAGAACGCGCAAGAAAAGTCAGTCCTGCTAAAGATTGACACGCAAAAGCACGTTGGTTTAGAGTTTGGTGCAGCAGAATTAACGCTGAACATGACAGACTTCAAAACACGCTTTTTGCAGCCTGCCATTAACTCACTAGCAACGTCTATCGATGCTGATTTGCTGCAACGTGCTATCGTGTCAGTCAACAACATGGCGTTGATGAAAGCCAGTGAAGCACACCCAACAGCCGCATGGGGACGCGCTCGCACTATGCTGAATCGTGCATTAGCACCATCAAGTGACCGTATGTCAATGCTGTCATCTGAGCTAACCAACCGCATTGTTGATCCAGCAGGTACATTGTTCAATCCTACCGCTGAAATCGCTAAACAGTGGAAAGAGGGTTATATCGGTCGTAGTCGCGGCTTTGAGTTTGTCGAATCTGAGCATATTTACCGTCAGTTGACCGGTTCACATGGTAAGACTGGAATGACCGTTGAAGGTGCAAGTCAAACAGGTGACACATTAACCGTAGGCGGCGTGACCAATGGTCAAACCATCAAGCGCGGCGAAGTATTCACAATTGCAGGGGTTGAGCAAATCCACCCAATCACGCGCCAAACGTACAGCGTACCATTGCAATTTGTGGTCTTGGAAGATGTAACGGCGGGCGGTACGACTGCAACGCTGAAAATCTATCCTGAAATCACCCCAGCAACCGTTGCAAGTCAGTTAAAAGCCAACGCCACTGTTACCGCAAGTCCGGCAGCAAGCGCGGCCATTACGTTTGTTATGGACAGCGACGCATTGATTGAGCAAGCATTATGCTTCCAAAAAGACGCATTTGCCGCAGCATTTGCACCAATGAAAGTGTTGGCAGGTCTTGACGGTTACACAGTTAATGCCTCAACAATGGCGTTACGTGTGCAATCAGGCGGTAACTTTATCCAAGATACAGAAGGTACTCGTATTGATGTCTTGTATGGTTTCGCTACTGTCCGTGGCAACCATGCAGCGCGTGTCTTAGCACCGTAGGCAAATAACATTAAGCAAGGCGCATGACTTCGGTTGTGCGTCTTTTTTATTTATCTATGGAGTACGAAATGAAAGATTATCCAGTAATGCTATATCTTGGCGGCTTAGACAGTCACGCCATTGCACATGACGAAGATGAAGCCGATGCGCTCAAAGCAAAAGGTTATGTTACTCATGCGGAAGCGGTGAGGATTGAGCCAAAGAAACAAGCCATTAAAACCGATGACAACGCCGACCAACTAGCAGAAGCCTACGAACATATCGAGCTGTTAGAGGGCGCAATCGAAGTCAAAGACAAAGAAATTACCGATTTAAAAGCCAAGCTCGCAATCTACGAAGAAACCAAAGACGTAAACGGTGATGGCGTGGTCAGTTATGACGAAATGACCAATGCTGAGCTGCAAAAACTACTAGAGCAGCGCAATATCGACTATAACAAGCGCGACAGTAAGAGTGAGTTAATCAAGAAAGCCAACGATAGCGAGTAAATTATGAAAGCGACTGAGATTATTCGAGCAGCATTAACGCGCTTAGGTGTTTACGCAACAGGTGAAGAAGTGCCCGCCGATGATGCAATCCCAGCGTTACGTGTCCTTAATGACTTGCTTGAACAGTACAGACTACAGCCGTTAATGCGCTTGCCTATTACGCTTGAATTGCCACTAAAACCACATGACGAGGTGCTATTAACGAGCAATCTCAATCGTGTGGTGATTACGGGCTTAGCTATCGAGTTAGGCGCTGATTACGGTATTGAGCCGTCAGGTTCGGTTATGCGCTCGCATCAAAGCGCATTAGCCGCATTAAAACTATCTAATGGTGTAATGCTAATCAAAGAATCCGACTTATCACACGGTAAAGGAGGTGATTTTTATGCCTCGAATTAACTTGCCGATGGTTGGCGGCTCTTATGCTGATGATAAGACCGTCATTGACATTCAGACTTGCATTAATCTCTACGCAGAGGGCGCACAAGGTAGCCAAAAATCACCTAGCGCCTTACTGTCCACCCCATCAATAACAACGCTGTATGACGCACAGGATAACTCACCTTGTCGCGGTATGGCAGCACTGTCAAACGGTATGGTTTACGCGGTATTCGGTAACGACTTATACCGATTGAATGAAATCTTTGAGAAGATACCCGATATTTATGTCGAAGGTACAAAGCCGATTATCATTGCTGAAAACAGCCGTTACGCGTGTTTTGTTAGTGATAACGTAGTTTACACGCTAGACATGCAAACAGAGCAGTGGCAGCCCTACGGTGAAAGCCTGTTATACCCCGCTGATGATGTCACCACACTAGCACAGCGATTTATATTCAATAGGCGCGATAGTGGTCAAATCTTCTGGTCAGACGTACTATCAACCGATATTGACGCGCTCAGTTATGCAACAGCCGAAGCAAGTCCTGATAATGTAACCGCTATCAAAGCTCATCAAAAGCAACTATGGGTATTTGGCGAAACGACTACTGAAATATGGTACGCAACAGGCGATAAAGACTTGCCGTTTGCACCCGTTCAGGGTGTGGTTATCGGTGCAGGTTGTTTGCAGCCACAGACCATTGCACAGCTAGGCGAATCGTTAATCTGGCTAGTCAATACCGATAGTGGTGATTCTCAAATCGTTATGTCGCAAGGCTATCAATTACAGCGAATTAGTAATCACGCGCTAGAAAAAGAACTGCGACGCTACAACAAAGCAGATGCAAGCGCCTATATCTATCAAGAAGCAGGGCATAGCTTCTATGTATTGACGTTCCCTAAAGCTAACAAAACATGGGTATTCGATACGTCAACAAGTTTATGGCATGAACGCGCTATCTTTAAGAATGGTAAGTTTTTAGCACACCCTGCCAAGCACCATGTGATGCACAGAGGCAAGCATATCTTTAGCCATAGCGACAAAGCGTTACTCATGGGTTTAGGTGATGGCGGTGTGGATAGAATCGGTGACGAGGTGCTACCACAGGTCAGGGAGCGCACGGTTCACGCTACCAATAGAACGCTAGGCGTAGTTCGTCATCACAGATTAACACTATTAGCACAGCAAGGAACGAGTAGCAGCAGCTTACTAAATCCGCAAGTTATGATGTCATGGTCAGATAATGACGGTGTAACGTGGTCAGACACTCGTTGGCGCGGTCTTGGCAAGCAAGGTCAGTACCAATATCGCACGTTCTGGACAAGGCTTGGCGCTAGTCGCAATAGGGCTTATCGCTTCCGTTTAACAGATGCCACAGACCTAACAATCATAGGTGCAGAGCTTGAGGTGAGCTAATGAAAATTAATATCCCAGTATCGCCTATTATTGATGATTCAGGGCGCGTAACAACTGAGTGGCTAATATTCTTTAATGAATTGACGCGTATTATCGACAAGATAGAGCAAGCCCAAACACCGAGCGCACCATGATAAAACAAGTTAAATTTGCCGATTATCAAAAAGACATAACCTCAATGATGATGGATATGTTGCACCTAGAGCCGCAAAAAGTAGATATTCCAGTAGATCGCTATACTGAGCTTGACGAGATGGGTGTGTTAAAGCCGTTTATATGGGCGGATGGCGATACCATCAAAGGCGTGGCGCTGCTTTTTGTTAGCCCATCACTACGCAATCAATCAATACTTGATGCCTCAACCGATGTGGTATGGGTTAAGCCTGAATATAGAGGTAATAGCAGCTACTTTATCAAAGGCATAAAACTAAGGCTAAAGTGCATGGGCGTTGACTACTGGTATGTATCAAGCCGTGACAGCCACCCGATTGATAAATTCTTAACTAATAATAATTTTAAGCCGTTAGAAAGGCTTTACTTTTGCGAGGTGTGACATGGGATTCATAAAAGATGCTTGGAATGGCATTACAGGTAAGACGCAAGCAAACGCAGCAACGCAAGGCGGGCAAAATCAGATAGACATGAGCATGAGCAACGCGGAGCTTATACAGAACGCAATGGGGCAAGTGCGACAAGACCAATTACCGTGGCTTCAAGCGGGACAAAATGCAGTTGGTGGTCTAAACGACTATCTCAACAATCCTACAAAGTCATTCAAAGACCAGTATAGCGGCAAGCTGCAATCAGGTATCGGTAATTTAAACACACAAGGCAACGTACAGGCGGGCGGTATCAATGCAAGCCAAGTCGGTAACTTTGGCAATACGGTAGCGCCTACGGTATCAGCCAATCGCTTTGATGATACGACACGCGACAATATTCAGAGCAACTATGATAACGGCAAATATACGGGCGGCTTATCGCTAGATGACTTCCAAGCAGACCCTAGCTATGAGTTTAGAAAACAGCAAGGCATGGACGGGATTCAAGGCAGCGCGGCGGCAGGTGGCAGTCTCTTATCAGGCGCAGCATTAAAGTCACTCAATCAACATAATAGCGGCTTAGCCAGTCAAGAATACAGCAACGCATGGCAACGCGACCAATCGCAGAAACAACAGCAGTTTGGGGTTGATACAGGCTTACGTGGTCAAGACCATAATATATTTGTTGATGATGCTAACAGACAGTTTGCATCGGACACAACCAACGCGGCAATGTCACAGAATACCGACCAATTCAACAGCAACATGAACTACAACTCTAGCTTGAATAACGCCAATTTGCAGCAGCAAGCGAATATGTTTAACACCAATTCTATGCAGAACGCGCAGTCATTGAATCAAAACCACGGCTTGAACGCGCTAGGAACAATCATGGGTGCAAGAGGTCAAGATTATGGTATTTATGACGGTGAAGATAGCAAGAGGTTTAATCAGTTATTTGGCGTGTCTCAACTGGGGCAAAACTCTGCTAGTGATTTAGGTCGCTTAGGTTTAACCGCGGCAGGTATGCAAGCAGATGCCTACATGGGCGCGTCTAATGCTTATGCTAACGCCTTAACAGGTGCAGCCAATGCTAGGGCAGACGGTTGGGGTAATATATTAGGTTTGGGTGCGTCTGCATTGGGTTGGGGTAAGTAAAGGGGTAAGTAATGATACAGCCAAATAATGCCCCGCTTTTGGGGCGGGTAGTCGATATTAGCGGATTGTCCGAGAAATACCGTGACGGTCAAAAACTACGTCAAGAATACGAAGCAAGACAGCAGCAGAAAGCACTAAACGAGATTATGAAAGTAGGCGACCATAACGGACGCTTAGAGCTTGCACAACAACATAAGTACGCGGGCGCATTAGTGCCACAGCTACAAAAGTACGAAGAAGATAGACAGAAAGCAGCACTCGATAACCTAAAAACCAGTGCTGATATTGGCAAGGTTTACGGTGAAATTGGCGAATTAGGCGCTAAAACTGGTGAGATTGGCGTTAAAACGCAAGGTCAAACCATTAAGAACATGACCGATAAGTATAGCCAAATATCAGCAGGGGCATTAACGCAGAATCCGCAATATTTCGCTGTCATGCTTGGTGACTTTGAACAAAACGGTTTAATTAATCCCGATCAAAAAGGCGCTATCATCGACATGATGATGAAAGACCCTGAGAACGCCGCAAAAGTCATGCAGCAATTAGCGCGTGGCACGATTGAGGGCTTTAAGGCAACATCGCCAGAAGCTAAAGTCTTGGACGGTAAAGACGCGGCTTATATGTACTCAGTTGACCAATACACAGGGGAGGCAGGACAACCGACACAGCGCGTCGCTTATGGTCAATCGCCTGATAACTTTGCTACCAATGAAACAAGCCGAGCGAATAACCAAAACACGGTTGCCGGTAGTATGTATAACTCTGATAACTCGCTTAAAGGCACTATGTATAACGCCGATACCAATTATCAAGGACGCATTGATACCGCCAATATAAGTGCGAACACGGCAAGCGAGAAAACCGCCGTTGACTGGTACAAGGCGCAAACAGGCGCGGCAGTCGCACAGCAAAACGCCAATACCGCAGCAACCAAAGCGCAACCCGTGGTAGGCGCAAACGGTCAGCCCGTTCGTAAACTCAACACGACTGAGCAAAAGAAACTGTTTGAAATCCAAGACCAACAGAACGCTGATAAATCAGTCATTCAAGTGCTCGATAAGATGATGAAGCTCACTGATGAAACCTATAGCGGCTTTGCGGCAACTGGTCGTGCTAAGGGTATGAGTAACATAGGCTTGGCAGGTGAAAAGGCTAACAATACGGTGCTTTACGATAACTTAGCAACCAGTCAAGCACTCGCGCAGCTTAAAGCAACCTTTGGCGCAGCACCAACAGAGGGCGAGCGTAAAATCTTGATGGATATTCAGGCATCTGCAAGCAAAACACCGATGCAGAAAAAGCAGATTATCGCGCAAGCATTCAGAGCAGTGCAAGCCCGTCAAGCGTACCGTGAGAAGTTAGCTAATGGTATTCGTACTGGTCAATACATGATACCGACCGCACCAACGACTACGAAGCCGAAAACAAAGTCTAAAACACAAAACAACGCGGGTGCATCAATCATTGGTGGTATCTTAGGGGGTGGCTAATGGCAACACGCAAGCAGTTAGAGCAAGCACTGCAAAACCCTAACGTGCGTAAGTTTTTGGACTTAATCTCTTATACCGAGGGCACACAAG
>Ga0098066_1000303_pt1 | contig 15588 bp, 14 predicted proteins | sample 25BtaG_FD_76332 | JGI IMG/M metagenome (GOLD analysis project Ga0098066, IMG submission 76332) | Marine viral communities from Cariaco Basin, Caribbean Sea - 25B_WHOI_OMZ_CsCl | ecosystem: Environmental > Aquatic > Marine > Oceanic | place: Caribbean Sea: Cariaco Basin | collected 2014-11-08
GGGAGACATGTTCGTGCGCAATCCGGACGGAACGCTGGACTTCGTGGACCGACGCAAGTACCTGATCAAGTCCGGCGGTGAGAACATCTATCCGGCCGAAATTGAACGTGTTCTGCTCGCCGATGCCCGCATTGCCGACGCGGTGGTGGTGCGCACGCCGGATGCCCGTTGGGGAGAAGTGCCGGTAGCCTTCGTCGTGCCAGCCGTCGACCATCTGACGGAGGATGACGTTCTGGCGTGCTGTCGTGGCCAGATCGCTGGTTACAAGATGCCCAAGGGTGTCCGTTTCGTGACTGACGCTGATCTGCCACGCAGCACCACGGGCAAGATCAAGCGCCATGAGCTGGAGGCGCAACTGAAAAAGCCCGAGGCTGTCTGAACGCCGCCACGTTTTCGCAGCTGATTCGCCGGGGCGCGATCACCTTTGCCCCGGCCTGTTACCGAAGATCCTGTCCGGCAGTGTTCCTAACCTGCCGAAAATCGCTCAACGACTGACAGCGCCTGGTCTTTGAGCTCCACCACAACCACTGTCTGCAACTTCTCCAGCTGACTCTGTAACATCCCGATAGGCCGGTTGCCTTCCAGGGTGAGGGCGATATCCAGCGAATCACCGACGTTTTCCATGGCCATTTTTGCAATGCGGAAACCGCGAACCCGCACCACCTGGCACAGGCGTTCCAGGGCGGCGACTTCCGGGGTCATGCGGCAGTGAATCTGGTAGCTGGCGGCCGGTGGCTGAGGGTTCATGCTACGTACTCCTTGTTGCTTCGTGGGCGATGGGTTTCATCGATCATGTCGGTGTTGCCGGCGCCGGGTTTTACAATGGGCCAGACGTTTTCTTCCCGGGCGATCGCGACGTGCAGCAGCATCGGGCCCTGGTAGGCCAGCAGGGTTTCGATGCCACGGCGGACCTGGTCACTGCGGTTGATGTGCAAGGCGTGGATATCGAATGCCTTCGCCATGGTCAGGAAGTCCGGGTTGTCGTCCAGGTCGATCTGGCTTTCCCGATTGTTGTAGAACAGCTCCTGCTGCTGCCGGACCATGCCCAGGCACTGGTTATCCAGGATGATGATCTTCACCGGCAGCTGGTAACGGCGGATGGTAGCCAGCTCCTGGGCGTTCATCATGAACGAGCCGTCGCCGGTGACGTTGATCACCGTGCTGGCCCGGTTGGCAAACTGTGCACCGATGGCTGCCGGCAGGCCAAATCCCATGGTGCCCAGGCCGCCACTGGTCAGGTGATGGCGGGGATGGTCAAAGTCATAGTACTGGGCGACCCACATCTGGTGCTGGCCAACGTCGCAGGCAATAACCGTGTCGTCGGCGGTGATGCGGGAGAGCTGGCGAATAAACGCCGGGCCATGGATGGGGGCGTAGGGGTCGTCGTTATCCGCTGCATGGAAGCCACCGGTGGTGTGCCAGTGGCGGCAGGTTTGCTGCCAGTCGCTGATAGCCAGGGGTGACGTTTGGACTTCCCCCGTGAGAGCCCGCAGAATCGTTGTCAGATCACCCATAAGGGTAAGATCCGCAGGCCGCAGTTTGTTGAACTCGGCGGCATCGGCGTCGATATGAATGGTCCTGGCACTGGGAGCAAATGCCTCCAGCTTGCCCGTGGCCCGGTCATCCAGGCGGGCGCCGATCACCAACAGGAGATCGCACTCAGCGACTGCCCGGTTGGCCGCCCGGGAGCCGTGCATGCCCAGCATGCCCAGATCGTTCGGTGCCCGCTTGCCGGCGTTACCCAGTCCCTTGAGGGTGGTCACACCGGGTAGGCCAGAGGCCTCCGTAAAGGCCCGGAAGGCGTCTTCCGCATGGGCCAGTGAGATGCCGCCCCCGCTGTATAACAGGGGTCGCTGACTGGCCTTGAGCATTGCCATTACCCGGGAGGCGTCAACAACCTCATCGACACCCGGGGTCCCATGAACGGCCGGCGCAGGGCCGACCTCTGCCAGCAGGATATCCTTCGGAATGTCGATCCAGACCGGGCCGGGACGCCCTTCGCTCGCCAGTTTGAAGGCTTCCTCCAGCACGCCCGGAAGTTCGTCGGCCTGCTCCACCAGGTAGCTGTGTTTTACGATACCCAGGGCCATGCCCAGCATGTCCGTTTCCTGGAAGGCATCGGTGCCGATCAGGGCGGAAGGCACCTGACCGGTGATAACCACCATGGGAACCGAGTCCCGGTGGGCATTGGCCACACCGGTTATGAGGTTGGTGGCACCAGGGCCGGAGGTGGCAATGCATACGCCGGTCCTGCCGCTCGCACGGGCATAGCCGTCGGCGGCGAGGGCGCAGGCCTGTTCGTGGCGGCACAGCACATGCTCCACCACTGCATCGTCCACCAGGGCATCGTATAGCGGCATGATACAGCCGCCGGGGTAGCCGAAAACCGTGTCGATGTGGTGGCGGTGGAATGCCTCCAGGATGTGCTGTGCGCCGTTCATGGTGTCTTCCCTTTGCTTTTTCAGGTGCAAAAAAAAGCCCCCGGAACCTTTCGGTGCCGGGGGCCTTGGTGTTCGTCTGGTCTGTCAGTCAGTCAACCGTCTGTCCACGCAAAAGCCCCCGGATGGCACCACGACCACCAGGACTAGCTTCACGATTACGACAACGGCGTTCAGATTCATGGGTATGGAAATCGATCTGTTTGACAGTAGATCTGAATCTAACGCGGCCGGAGCCATTGCGCAAGCCTTTTGGTCATTCGGCGCAAACGGACCCTGTCTGTTGCCGGTATTACGCAACCGTAAGGGCGCTGGGCACAAACGCGCCATGGCCACTGCTAGGCTGAACGGGAGAACGTGATTGGTTTATCCGGTATCGGCGGGCAACGCCGAGGAGGGAGCTCGAATGGAGAATGTGAGTCCAGGCAAGACAGCCCAGCTCTATCGCATGGTGATGGCGGAACATCTCTGCCCGTTCGGGATGAAGAGCAAGTTCCTGCTCGAGCGAAAGGGCTATACGGTGGAAGACCACCCTCTCACCAGCCGGGATGAAGTGGACCGGTTCCAGGACGGGCATAACGTGGATACCACGCCCCAGACCTTTATCGATGGCCAGCGTATCGGCGGCTATGACGAACTGAGGGTCCACTTTGGCCTCGACGATCCGGATGACGACACCAGCTATCAGCCCGTCATCGCGATATTCGGAACTGCGTTGCTGATGGCCATTGGCATTATGTGGTTCTTCGACCATGCCGTTTTTTCCCTGATGACCGTCGAGAAATTCGTCGCCATAGCGATGATCCTGCTGGGGTTGCAGAAACTGCAGGACGTGGAAAGCTTCAGCACCATGTTCCTCAACTATGATCTGCTGGCACAGAAACAGGTGGCTTACGGTTATCTGTATCCGTTTGGCGAGACCCTTGCGGGCATTCTGATGATGGCCGGGGCTTTGGTCTGGCTGGCAGCCCCCGTTGCACTATTTATCGGCACGGTAGGGGCTTTTTCGGTGTTCAAGGCTGTGTATATCGACCGGCGGGAACTCAAATGTGCCTGCGTGGGCGGCAACAGCAACGTGCCCCTGGGGTTTGTCTCGCTGACGGAGAACCTGATCATGATAGCCATGGGGTTGTGGATGCCGTTGCGGATGTACGTGATGTGAATCGGCCGCTGTCCCGGCCATGCAGCCGTAGGAGAACCTCGCAGGGATGGTATAAGCTGGAGGGCGTCTGTTGCTGACCGAAGCGCGAGGTGTCCCGGTTGAAAACTGTGGTGGTGCTGATGGTACTGGCCGGCTTGCTGGCTGCTGGCGTGGCCGGGTGGCATGAGCCCGAGCCCCTGGAAGAAAGACTCGTCCGGATACAGGCGCAGGAATCCCTGCCGGGTATCACCGGAGTGGAAGATTTGCCGGTGGAGTTGCAGGCGGCCCTGCTGGACCTGTCTGACGATCCCCTGGTGTCGCTGAAAGCGAGGGGAGCGGTGCTGCGGTATCCGGACCTGGCCGCGCAGGTGTTCCCGTTGTACGCCTCGGAGCCGGAGTTCCGGGATATCCTGGGCCGATATGGTGAAGCCGTGCTGCCGCCGGTGGCACACTTTATCGACAACCCGGTGGCGACCATTGAAACCATGAATACCCTGTCCCGGCACTATGACCAGATAAGGGAATTTGTCGGAAGTTTTCAGCCTTCCCGCACCGAGAGCGCCACGCCTGTTGAGCCAGAACAGGATGAACCCGCTCCGGAACTGACCCCGGAACAGCGTGGCTGGTATGCCGTGAACTTTATTGAAGCCGAGGGCCATGGCTTTCTCGGCCAGTTCGAAGTAGCGGATGATGGTTCGGTTCACTGGATCCAGACCGAGCGTATCACCGAAGGCGTCACTGATTTTTTTACCAGCGGTATCCGTACCCTGGAGACCCGTCAACGCACCGGCGAGGAAATCCGCTTGTCTGACATTGGCTGGGCATCGGTGGACGTGCTGGTATTTGCCAGCGCGGTAAAGGTACTACGCGCCGGCCGGGCCGCGGCAGCCACCACGCGAGGGGCCGGGTTATCGACCCGCTCCGCCGCGCTGGCGGCGCGGGTGACCGGTGCCGGAAGAATGGTCCTGCGCAGTGCCCGTTATGCCCGTTGGCCGCTGGTCATCGGCGCCGGCTACCTGGTGATCCGCCATCCGGTGGTAATCAGCGATGTGCTGGCCGAAATTGCCCGGGTTGCGGGCCTGCCCACCTGGCTGGTGCAGTGGGCAGGCTGGATGCTGATCCTGTTGCCGGTGCTGATCCTGCTCCGCTGGCTGATGTTGCCACTGGCGGCGCTGTTGCGGGCGCTGGTGCCTGTATTGCTGTGGCTTGGCGGCCGAGGGCATCGGGCCGGCAGTCTGCGCGAGCGGGCCTGGTGAGTATGGCGAATGACACAGCGGGCCGTGGCTCCGTTGTGTCCCGGTGGACGCAGAGGGAGAGCACTGGCCCATGCTGAACGGAATCTGGCTCGGCTTCTTCCTGGCCGCCTTTGCAGCTGCGCTGTGGCAGTGGCTGGGGCATAACGACCCGGAAGTGTTCAGCCGGCTGGTGACCGCGCTGTTTGATATGGCCGAACTCAGCGTGGAGATTGTACTGGTGCTGGCCGGCACCATGACCCTGTGGCTGGGGTTCCTCGCCATCGCTGAAAAAGCCGGCCTGGTGGACGTGCTCGCGCGGTTGCTGGACCCCCTGTTCCGGCGCCTGATGCCGGAAGTGCCCAGCGGACACCCGGCCATGGGCCACATCACCATGAACTTCGCGGCCAACGTGCTGGGCCTGGATAACGCCGCCACGCCCATCGGCATCAAGGCCATGCATTCCCTGCAGGAACTCAACCCCAGCAAGGATACCGCCAGCAACGCCCAGATCCTGTTCCTGGTGTTGAACACGTCCTCCCTTACCCTGCTGCCGGTGACCATTTTCATGTACCGGGCCCAGCAGGGCGCGGCCGAACCCACGGCCGTCTTCCTGCCCATTCTGCTGGCCACGTCGGCCTCCAGCCTGGTGGGGTTGCTGACTGTGTCCCTGGTGCAGAGGCTGAAGCTCTGGCACCCGGTAGTGCTGGCCTACCTGGTAGGTGGCGCTGCCGCCCTTGGCCTGCTGCTGACCACACTGGCAGGCATGTCTGCCCAGGCCCTGGAGGCCACTTCGACCCTGGTGGGCAACCTTACCCTGTTCGGGATTGTGGTGGGCTTCCTCGCCATCGCGGCGCTGCGCCGGGTGAACGTGTACGACGCCTTTGTCGAAGGCGCCAGGGAGGGGCTTCAGGTGGCCCTCAGCCTGCTGCCCTATCTCGTGGCCATGCTGGTAGCGGTGGGGGTTTTACGGGCCAGTGGGGTGCTGGAGGCGGGGCTGGACGGCTTCCGCTGGCTGGCAGACGCACTGGGTTGGGACACCCGGTTCGTTGATGCCCTGCCCACGGCGTTTATAAAGCCGCTGTCCGGTAGTGGTGCCCGGGCCATGATGATCGAAACCATGGATAACTTCGGTGTGGACAGCTTTCCGGCCCTGATGGCAGCCACCATGCAGGGCAGTACCGAGACAACCTTCTACGTTCTGGCGGTTTACTTCGGCGCGGTGGGTATCCGTCGTATCCGTCATGGTCTGGCCTGTGCCCTGCTGGCGGACCTGGCAGGCATCGTGACTGCCATTGGCGTCTGTTACTGGTTCTTTGGTTAGCCAAAACCGGATTGATAGCCGAAATTCCGGACTTTTAACCAGTATTTCCCGCGCGTTTTATTGCCATTCCGTCACTTGGACTGTTGCGACCCCGTTGCTAGGTTTATTGATAACGTGATCGGCATCACATATCACGTTGCCTGGTCCGGCCCCTGGCGGTCGGCCCTTTCCCAGGAGTTTATGGAATAAGGAGTTCACTATGAAACGCACACGTCTGGTTCGCGCAATGGGCATTTCCCTGATCGCCGGTTCAATGGCATTTGGTCTGTCCGCACAGGCAGCCCAGGGGCTCTACTCTGCGGATGAATTGATGGATGCCGACGTTTATGACAGTAATGGCGAGGAAATCGGCGAAGTGGAGGACATCCTCATGAGTGATGATATGTCCGTTCATTCACTGGTCATCAAAACCGGCGATGTGCTGGGTCTCGGCGGCCGTGACGTGGTTGCCGAGCGTGGCAGCTTTACCGTTCGCCTGGAGCAGGACGACAAGGATGACGACGAATTCGATGACCAGGACTACGAGGTCCACATGGCGTCTACCAAGGACGAGGTGAAGTCGCTGCCGGAATACGACGAAAGCTGGTGGAATCAGACTCGCCAGGGGCTGAGGCAGGCCTGGGAGAACACCAAGGAAACCAGCCGCAGTGCCTGGGAAGACACCAAGCAGGCTACCTCTTCCGCCTGGCATAATGTGAAGGAAGGCGCTGAAAAAATGTCTGATCGCGCCGAAGACGCAGTCGATAACTGATTCGGCCATTCACGGGGGAGCAGGGCTCCCCCGGTTCACCTCACCCTGCCGCAGCTGCTCCTGCTGGCTTCTGGTATCTACGACGTTTGGAGTAGTGGCTGTAACGGTGACACTGGTCTAGATTTATCCTGATCCATTGATTGATAAAGACAACAATCCGATCAGGGAAGGACCCGACCATGACCAGAACCTCCGTCTTCAGATCTGCTACTGCACTTCTCGCTGCTGCCACCCTTGGCCTGTCCATGACGGCCCAGGCGGAAGGCAAGTACATTATGGGTACGGCCACCACCGGTGGCACCTATTACCCCGTGGGGGTGGCTATCTCCACATTGATCAAGGTAAAGCTTGAACCCACGGAGAATATCTCCGTTTCTGCCATCAGCTCCGCCGGCTCCGGTGAGAACCTCAAGCTGATGGATGAGGACCAGGCTCAGTTCAGCATCCTCCAGGGGCTCTATGGTGCCTGGGCGTGGGATGGAACCGACCCGGTACCCAAGGCCTATAAAAATGTTCGTTCCGTGTCGATGCTGTGGCAGAACGTGGAGCACTTTGTGGTTCGCAGTGAACATGCGGACACAGGCACCATCGAGGATATGAAGAATCTCTACGGAGAGACCTTCTCCATTGGTGCCCGTAACTCGGGCACCGAGGGTTCGGGGCGCTTCATTCTGGGCAAGGTAGGCGTTGACCTGGATGAGATTGAAATGGCTTACATGGGCTACGGCCCGAGCGCCGACTCGCTGCAGAATGGCAATATCGATGGCATGAACATTCCCGCCGGCGTGCCGGCCTCTGCGGTTACTCGCGCCTACGCCAATATGGGGGATGAGATTGTCACGCTGAATTTCACCGAGCAACAGCTGGCAGACGTCAACAGTGACTTCGAGCTGTGGTCGGCCTACGAGATTCCGGCGGGCACCTACCCCAACCAGGATGAAGTCATCAACACCATTGCCCAGCCGAACATCCTTGCCGTGCGGGAAGACGTCCCTGAGGAAGACGTCTACCTGATCACCAGGACCATTTACGAGAACCTGCCGTTCCTTAACAACATCCATGCGGCCACCAAGGCCATGGCGCTGGAGAAGGCTATCGTGGGCCTGCCCATGCCGCTGCACCCGGGCGCCCAGCGGTTCTATGAGGAGCAGGGCATCGAGATTCCCGACCGCCTGAAAGCGCAGTAATCCGGCGAGCAACAGGGATATCGTGTGTGACACAACCTCGCAGTGACGATGCCGGGGCCGAAGCACGGCTGGAAAAGATCCGCGAAGAAAGCCCGAAAGAGGCACCAGAACGCCTGGAGCACCCGGTCATTGGCCGGGTGATCTTTGCACTGGCCATCGGCATCGCGCTGATCCACCTCTGGTTCAATACCTTTTCAACGCTGTCGGAGCTGTGGATATCGGCACTGCACTTTGGCCTGTTCGGGCTGCTCTGCGCGCTGGCCATGCCGCTGATTCGTAGTGAGCGGGCAGGGGTTCAGCGTGCCGTTTTCTGGGTCGACCTCGTCCTTGGGCTGGCGGCACTGGGGTGTGCGCTCTACCTCATGGGCTTCGAGGACGCACTTTACGACCGGGGTGTGGTTTTCTCCACCGCCGACTGGGTGGTGTCTATCATTGCGGTAGTGCTGGTGCTGGAGTTTGCCCGGCGCACCACCGGCTGGTTCATCCCCTGCCTGTGCATGGTCGCACTCACCTATGTCGCCTGGTGGGGACAATATGTGGATGGAGTGTTCAACTTTCCGGGCCTGACCTGGGAGACGGTGCTCTACCGGTCCTGGATGGGTGGGCAGGGCATGCTCGGCTCCATTGCCCGCATCTCCTGGACCTATGTGTTCATGTTCATCCTGTTCGGCGCCTTCCTGGTGAAGTCCGGCGCCGGGGATTTCATTATCGACCTGGCCCGCTGTGCGGCGGGCCGGTTCGTGGGCGGGCCCGGGTTTGTGGCAGTGTTCTCCTCCGGCCTCATGGGCTCGGTGTCCGGTTCCAGCGTTGCCAATACCGTGTCCACCGGGGTGATCACTATCCCCCTCATGCGCAAGGCGGGCTTCCCGGCCCGCTTTGCCGGTGGTGTGGAAGCCGCAGCGTCTACCGGCGGGCAGCTGATGCCGCCGGTGATGGGGGCCGGGGCGTTTATCATGGCGTCCTATACCCAGGTGTCCTACCTGACCATTATTGGCGTGGCGGCCCTGCCGGCATTGCTGTATTTCCTGTCCGTGGCCATGTTCGTGCGTATCGAAGCCAAGCGCAGCCATGCGGTGAAACTCGAGGATGAGAACTCGGAAACCTTCGGCCAGGTGTTGAAGGGCGGCTGGCATTATCTGTTGCCCCTTGTGGTGCTGGTGGCAGCGCTGATCTACGGGTTCACGCCCACCTATGCTGCCGGCATCGCCATCGTGTCGGTGGTGGTGTCATCCTGGATTGCCCGCAAGCCGATGACGCTCAGGGATATCATGGACGCCCTCGCCCAGGGCAGCCGCAATATCATGACCACCGCGATCCTGCTGATCACCGTCGGGCTCATTGTGATGGTGATTTCCACCACCGGCGTTGGCAACACCTTTTCCCTGATGATCACTGACTGGGCCGGTGGCAGCCTGCTGGTCACCATCGTATTGGTGGCGCTGGCTTCACTGATCCTGGGTATGGGGCTTCCGGTGACGGCGGCCTACATCGTATTGGCGACACTCTCTGCGCCCGCCATCTATCAACTGATTGCCCAGAGTCAGCTGATCGACCTGATGGCCAGCGGCAACCTGCCGGAGCAGGCCCGGGCAATCTTCATGCTGACCGCGCCGGATGCGGTGGAATTGTTGGGGGCCCCCATGGAGCGGGCCCAGGCGGCTGCGATGCTGGCGGAAGTGCCGGAGAACTTCACCGGCCAGTTACTTGAGCAGGCCCTGTCGTCGCAAGCACTGACCATGGCGCTGGTAGCGGCCCATATGATCATTTTCTGGTTGTCACAGGACTCCAACGTGACTCCGCCGGTCTGCCTTACTGCCTTCGCAGCGGCGGCCATTGCCGGCACCCCCCCAATGCGCACCGGTCTGACCGCCTGGAAGATCGCAAAGGGCCTCTACATCGTGCCCCTGCTGTTTGCCTATTCACCACTGATTTCCGGCACACCGTTGGAGATGATCACGGTGTTCACATTTGCCCTGTTCGGCATCTATGCCATTATTGCCGGCCTTGAAGGGTACCTGGAGCATCCCCTGCAGTGGTGGCTGCGGGTGTTGATGTTCCCCGTCGGAGCACTGATGTTATGGCCCCATGGCATGATCTGGATCGACCTGGCCGGCGTGGTGATCTTTGTCGCCCTGCTGGTCTGGAGTGCCCGCCAGTCTGGTCCGGTCCGGGCATTGGCTTGATCCAGCGCCGGGGTTCGATGCCCCGGCAGTCCTGCCTCAGGAACTGTTGGCTGCCGGATTTGATTCGCCGTTGATCCTGAGTGGCGAGAACAGGGGCGCCAGGCCCTTGGCATCATCGATAAACAACTGAAGGTGGGGGAACGGAATCTCGATTCCCGCCTCGTCCAGGTGTTCCTTGATTTGCTCCAGGATCTCAGCGGCAATCCGTGGCTGAATATCAATATCCTCAGGAAGGATCCAGATCAGGACTACCAGGGTGACCGAGGAATCACCAAGTCCTTCCATGGCAACCCGGGGCATCATGTCGCCGGTTTTCAATACCTTGGGATGGGCCTCCAGGATGGGAAGGATGACCTGCCGGGCTTCCCTGGCGGACTCCTTGTAGGCAATTCCGAGTTGGATCCGCACCCGGGTGGGGCCTTCAGCGCTGTAGTTGACGATCTCGGACGATGCCACGCTGTCGTTAGGGATCATGGTGAAGATATTGTCACGGGTTCGCAGCCAGGTGGTCCGGAAGGCAATTTTCAGAACCTTGCCTTCCTGGTCATTGATCCGGACCCAGTCACCAATGCGGAAGGGGCGTTCGATCAGCAGGGTCACCCCGGCAATAAAGTTGGACAGTGTGGACTGGGCAGCAAAGCCAACCGCAATGCCGACAATGCCCAGACCAGCGATAACCGACCAGACATCGAACCCGAACTGCGCCAGCACGGTAACCGAACCCATCACCAGCACCAGGACCAGCAGGGAGTTCCTGAGAAGTTGCTTTAGCGAAGGGTCAATCTGATGACGGGCATGGGTAACCTCGACGGCACGGGACAGCAGCACCCAGGCGACGTAGAAGCCCAGTGCAATCACCCCGGCCTGGGCTATGCCCTTGAGCAGGATCGCATCGCCACCATACTGGGCAGCGATAGCGACGATGGCCACCAGGGCCACTACGTATCGTAAGCCGGTCCTGATGGCATGGTGTATGGCGCCGAGGCGATTAATTCTGCCCAGGATCAGCCGCAGACCCAGGCTGGCGAACCAGTACAGCATTGCGGCCAGGACAAGCAGTATCGCCGTCACCAGCAACTGCCCCATGAGCCAGCCCAGTGTTTGCTCCCAGCTGGTTCCGCTGAGTCCGAGCGCTTCCGCTGTGTCACGAAGATTGTTTAAAAGCTGTTCCTGTAGGATGCTCCACATGGAAGGTTCCTGCTCTGGTTATAGACTGCTTCCTGTAGTGGGCTGCTGCCATTGAAAACCACCCGGTAATTGCCACCGATGGTTTGCGAGCCCTAAAGACCTTCGCTTATACCTTCGAGTATAGTTATCACGGCGATCCTGCCCGGATTTATGACACGTTTAAGGACAGAGAATGACCCTCATGGAGGCTATGGCCCTGGTGGCTATTGGTGGGGTCGCAGGCTTCATCAACGTACTTTCCGCAGGCGGCTCCATGCTGACCCTGCCATTGCTGATGTTTCTTGGCCTGCCGGCCCAGGTGGCCAATGGCACCAATCGTGTGGCGATTACCCTGCAGAGTGTGACTGCCGTGGGCAGCTTCCTTCGCGCGGGCCACAGCAACCTGGCTGTGAGTATCCGCCTGTCCATACCCGCTGTGGCCGGCTCGCTGCTCGGGGCCTGGACCGCTAGCTGGATCCCCGAGGCGATCTTTGAAGGAGTACTGATTGCCGCGATGATCGGGGCGTCGGTGTTCATGCTCCTGCCCCAGCCCCGGCTGGACACCCGGGCACTGACCCCGGACCGGCTGGGACTGGTGGAGTACCTGGCATTATTCCTGATCGGCCTGTATGGCGGGTTTATCCAGGTGGGGGTTGGGGCGCTGTTTATTGTCGTGCTCTACCGCATGCTGAAGATTGACCTGCCCCAGGTGAACGTCATCAAGGTCTTCATCATCCTCGTCTACACCTTGCCGGCCCTGGCCATCTTTGCAGGCAAGGGCCAGGTGCTGTGGGTCACCGGACTCGTCCTTGCCCTGGGCAACATGGCCGGTGCCATGATGGCGGTAAAAGTGAACATGGGGCCCAAAGGCGCCCAATGGATCAAATGGCTCACCCTGATCATGGTCGCGGCGATCCTGCTACGCCTGATTCTGTACTGAACAAGGTCACTTGGCAGGATAGCGAATCAGGCAGGTGGGATCCTAAAGCCCCCGCAACCACTCCGGCCGCAGCCGTGCCCGCTCTGGTGTATGGATAGCCGTGCGTACCTGTTCCAGCATGCGGGCCTTGTCCCGGCCCAGAGTGCCTTTGAGCACCAGGTAGTTGGACGCATGGTCGCTGCGAAAGACGGTCTGGTTCAGCTCAAGGCTTTCCAGAAGCTTCTCGGCCTCCAGGAACAGCTCCTGCTGGTCGAGGGGCTCGAAGTCCGGGAACTGCTCCTTGTAGCGGTCCATCCCCTGGGGAAAGCTCACGACGAGGGTCGACAGGAACTCCGGCTGGGTGTCATTCATTAACCGGGCCGAATTGAGCGCGTGCTGGTCGCTCAGGCTCTTGCCCCCCAGGCCGTTGAGGATCATCACCGAGCGCTTGATGCCCGCCTCCCCGATCTTGAGCAGGGCATCCTTCGTGGACTCGTAAGTCTCCCCCTTGTTGACCCGGCGCAGCACCTCATCATCACCGGACTCCGCACCGATATAGAGCATGTGCAGCCCGGCATCGTGCAATTCTTTCAGTTCCGACACTGACTTGCGCTTGAGGTTGCGGGGCAGGCAGTAGGAGGTAACCCGGTGAACATCGGGGAGATAGTCGCGAATGGCCTCGAGAATCTTCAGCAAGCGGTGAGTGGGCAGGATCATTGCATCACCATCGGCAAGGAATACCCTCTGCACGATCAGGCGCTCGCCGCATTTGCGGATTTCCTCGAGTACTTCGTCCTCATCACGGGCGCGGAACTTCTTCTGGGGCGCCGTGTACATCTGAAGGCAAGTTCTATTTTGAACGTACCAAAACTAACTTTTCCTTTTCACATCAGTTAGCTGGTTTTGGTATATATACTAAATTATTATACTAAAACTAAAAGCGAGATCCATAGAGGACAGCGGAACTAATACAAGTTGAAGCCACGCCCGTGTCAGGAACGGATATCTGCCGGGGGCTCCGTCAAATCTAGCAACAGTTCTTTTGGGGAGCACTGAAGACAATCTGCGAGTTGATACAGTCGTTCGATCGTTACGTTAACCTCACCTCTTTCGATTTTCCCTACATAGCTCCTATCGATCCCTGCCTCATATGCAAGGCGCTCCTGAGACAGCCCTTTCGATTTCCGAATCGCTCGAAGATTTCGACCAAATGCTTCGCGAACAACTGAACCCATTTCTTGCCCTCATAAAAGACAAGACTATGGTTTCTTGAGGCATAAGGAGCCACGGCATATACTACCCATTTTCCAGGATCGATCAGATCGACCTAATGACCATCGGACCTCCATATGAGCGAAAAACAGCAACTGCACGCCGATGAAATCTTGATTGAACTTTTACGAAATCAGGCTGGCACTCCTTTCTCGAACACCGAGATCCGGGATCTCTATCTTAGTCGTATTCCTCATGGACAACGGCCGTCCGCCAATCAACTACGCAAGCATATCTATAGGGAGCTTCTACGGCTTGAAGCAGCGGATCTCATCGAGCGCTACGAAGGGGCTACAGGGCGGGGTTGCAAGTTCATCTACCGACTAGAACACGATGGCGCTGCCTTGGTAGCGAGATCATCTCCCTATCTCACGGAAGATAAGCAAGGAGAGTCGACGATGGACAGGGAAACCCGGCATTCATTGCAGGAAGAGCTCTCTAACAGGAAAGTTGAACTGATTGCGAGCATCGGTGAAGCAGAGGAATACCAGCGACTCTACAACAAGTACCCAGCACTGCGTAGCGCAGTAAAGACGCAGTACCTGGAATCTCGCGAGAGAAGCACCAAACTGTTAGGCCATCTTCGAGCCGTAGAATCGGTAATCGCAAAGATTGGATCTTCCGCATGACCCAGTTGCGCGTTTGGCAAAACGAGTGCGTTGACGAAGCTCTACAAGTTTTCGAGCATCAAACACATTTTCTCTGCCACGCGACGCCAGGAGCAGGCAAGACGGTTATGGTGGCCTCTGTGGCCAAGGCCCTTCTGGAACGAAAGAAAATAGACTTCGTCTTGTGTTTTTCCCCGTCAAGGACAGTCGCGCAAAGCGTTGCTTTTACATTTGGCCAAGTCCTAGGGCGAACCTTCAACGGCCAAATTGGAGCTGCTGGTGGCTCCTACACCTACCAGTCAATGAGCACCCTGCCTAAAGAGTTGTGGCGGGTGTTGAGCGAACACAGAGTGCTGGTGGTATTGGATGAAATCCATCACTGCGCCGGTCAAAGATGGGAGGATCTTGTCATTGGCAACAGTTGGGGCCGAACGATTCTCAAGAGAATTCAAGGGAAAGCCATTTTCACGATAGCGCTATCAGGTACTCCATGGAGAACAGATGATCATCCAATCGTTCTCTCTCGCTACATACAGCCCGACGGCGAGCTCCACTGTGATTACGAGTACGGGTTGCAGCGCGCAGTTTCTGAGGGTGTGTGCCGTGAACCAAGAATCGTGCTCACTGACAATCGAGAAATCAGCCTGAGATCATTCGACCTTGGCCTAAAAAAAACCTTTACCAGTATCCAGGAAACCATTAAACAGGGTTATGTTACGTATCCTGAATTTCTATTCCGGGACGAAATAATCGACCATATACTCTCGGAAGCATCAACGAAACTGTCGGATATCCGGAAGCAGGTTCCTTTGGCCGCAGGGCTCGTTGTAGCAGCTACAGTGGCGCACGCAGAACAGATCTCTACTCGGCTTTCAGCACTTGGAGAGAAGCCTGTTGTGGTTACTTACAACACGCCCGAGGCCCAAAAGGTTATCTCAGATTTCAAATTTTCGACTGATAGGTGGATTATTTCCGTAGGAATGATCAGTGAAGGAACAGATATTCCCAGATTGCAAGTGTGTTGCCACCTCAGCAGGATACGAACAGAGCTCCATTTCCGGCAAGTTCTTGGCAGAATTCTCAGGCGCCAAGCAGATGAGCCTTTTAACTTCGGTGGTTGGCTTTACGTTCTAGCAGAAACCAATTTAACAGACTTTGCGCACCGAGTTGGTGATGATCTTCCAGGACACCACGTGGTGTCATTCTTACCAAAATCAAAAAAGCATGGTGTAGACGAAATAAAGGGTATACGGATTTAATGGTTGATGGGGCACCTTCACCCCATCAATCTGATACCACCCTCAGATGGTTGATAGATCGACTCCGTAGTTGAGTTCCTCTGCGAAGTCCGGCAGTCCGTAACCGA
>Ga0098066_1000307_pt1 | contig 15447 bp, 10 predicted proteins | sample 25BtaG_FD_76332 | JGI IMG/M metagenome (GOLD analysis project Ga0098066, IMG submission 76332) | Marine viral communities from Cariaco Basin, Caribbean Sea - 25B_WHOI_OMZ_CsCl | ecosystem: Environmental > Aquatic > Marine > Oceanic | place: Caribbean Sea: Cariaco Basin | collected 2014-11-08
TCTGTCCGGTTCCCGGCTCGTATACTCTCCCGTTTCTACCTCCGCGATGGCATTCGCGGCAGTTTCCGCATCGTTTTTGACGATGCCGGCAAGTTCTCGTCCATCGATCGCCTCTAATCACTTAGTGATATTCACTCATAAATAAAAGCTTTCACAAATGTATTTTTAATTAATTGTATTGCGCGATCTTTCCCGCGCTATGGTGGAGCTGTTCTCGTTAGGCAGGAGCAGATCCATGTCGAATATGTTCTCACTCAGTCGTTCTACCGCATGGCCCGATTTTCTCGGAATCCTGACGGATTACTCGAGCGATTATGCTTGTGCCCAGTAAGCGGAATGAAGCCCGCAGAGCCTGCGGAAAACCTTATAGGCACACGCTATCCGGGATATAAGAATTACTCAGAGCAGAGTAATTATTGTGTCCTATAGTTAGAAGTGCCGAATTGAAGCAGTGTCGTTTTGCCAAACCCAATGAGGAGAGAGAAATGACAGATAATAACAGCGCGGGTGGAAAGTGCCCCGTCATGCATGGAAGCAGTACCGCCCATGCGCAGGACAATACCAGTTGGTGGCCGGAAAACCTCAATCTTGACATCCTTCACCAGCATGATCGGAAAACAAATCCCCTGGGTGAGGATTTCGACTATCGGGAAGAGGTAAAAAAGCTCGATTACGAAGCGCTTGAGAAAGACATGCACGAGCTGATGACCAATAGCCAGGAATGGTGGCCTGCGGACTGGGGCCATTACGGTGGCCTGATGATTCGCCTGGCATGGCACGCGGCGGGAACCTATCGGCTGGCTGATGGCCGTGGTGGTGCCGGCACTGGTAACCAGCGTTTCGCACCGATCAATTCCTGGCCTGACAACGGCAACCTGGATAAAGCCCGGCGTCTGCTATGGCCGCTCAAGAAAAAGTATGGCAACAAGGTGAGCTGGGCCGACCTGTTTATTCTGGCCGGCAACGTCGCTTATGAGTCCTTCGGTCTGAAAACCTTCGGCTTCTCTTACGGTCGCGAGGATATCTGGCATCCGGAAAAAGACATCTACTGGGGTGCTGAGAAAGAGTGGCTGGCACCCTCAGACAGCCGTTATGAAGACCTTGAAAAGCCGGACACCATGGAAAACCCGCTGGCTGCCGTCCAGATGGGCCTGATCTATGTGAACCCGGAAGGGGTGAACGGCCAGCCGGATCCGCAAAAATCGGCAGAGCAGGTCCGCGTGACTTTCGCTCGTATGGCGATGGATGATGAGGAAACTGCGGCGCTGACAGCCGGTGGTCACACGGTTGGTAAAACTCACGGTAATGGCGATGCCGATGCCCTTGGTGCCGAGCCGGAAGCTGCGGACGTCCATGAACAGGGCCTCGGCTGGCACAACCCGAACCTGAAGGGCAAAGCCACCAACGCGATCACCTCCGGTCTGGAAGGTGCCTGGACCACCAACCCGACCAAGTTCGACATGGGGTATTTCGATCTCCTGTTCGGCTACGAATGGCAGCTGACCAAGAGCCCGGCTGGTGCAAACCAGTGGGAGCCGGTCGATATCAAAGAAGAGGATATGCCGGTTGATTCGACCGATCCATCCGTCCGCCGCAAACCGATGATGACCGATGCGGATATGGCGATGAAAGTCGATCCGAAGTACCGCGCGATCTGTGAGAAGTTCATGGCAGATCCCGAGTACTTCAGGGACTGCTTCGCCCGGGCCTGGTTCAAACTGACGCACCGGGATATGGGGCCGAAGTCCCGTTACATTGGCCCGGATGTGCCGTCTGAAGATCTGATCTGGCAGGATCCGGTTCCCCAGGGCGAGACCAATTACATTGAGGAAGTGGTCAAAGAGAAGATTGCCGACGCGGGCCTGAGCCTGAACGAACTGGTCTGCACCGCCTGGGACAGCGCCCGCACTTTCCGGGGTTCGGACATGCGTGGTGGCGCCAACGGTGCTCGCATTCGACTGGCCCCGCAGAAGAGCTGGGAAGGCAATGAGCCAGACCGTCTCGCCAAGGTGCTCAAAGTGTATGAGCAGATTTCTGACGACACCGGCGCCAGCATGGCTGATGTCATCGTGCTGGGTGGCAATCTGGGCATCGAGATGGCGGCGAAGGCTGCCGGCCATGAGGTTCACGTTCCTTTCCTTAAAGGCCGTGGCGATGCAACCGATGAAATGACGGATGCGGAATCCTTCGAACCGCTGGAGCCGCTGGCCGATGGCTTCCGTAACTGGCAGAAGAAGGATTACGTGGTCAAGCCGGAAGAGATGCTTCTGGATCGCGCCCAGCTGATGGGCCTGACGGCCCCGGAGATGACCGTCCTGCTCGGTGGCATGCGGGTGCTAGGCACCAACCACGGTGGCACCAAGCACGGCGTACTCACGGATCGGGTTGGCCAGCTGACCAACGATTTCTTCGTGAACCTGACCGACATGGCGAACCGTTGGGAGCCAACTGGCAAGAACTCATACAATATCGTGGATCGCAACAGCGGCAACACCAAGTTCACTGCGACCCGTGTTGATCTTGTGTTTGGTTCCAACTCCATTCTGCGTAGCTACGCTGAGGTGTATGCCCAGGACGACAACGAAGAGAAGTTCGTGAAGGACTTTGTTGCAGCCTGGACCAAGGTCATGAACGCCGATCGGTTCGACGTTAAATAAGGCCTGTGAGTAAGCGATTGGGCACCCCGGTATCGGGGTGCCCGTCTATCAACTTCCCGCCAAATTCCTTACAATCCGCTCCGTCTGATTTTTGATCAGTCTCACCCTGAAAAGACCTTCTTGATGCTGGAGCACTCATGCGGATCATTCTTGCCCCGATGGAGGGGCTGGTCGACGCACCCATCCGTGAAACCCTGACCGGGGTCGGCGGTATTGACCGGTGTGTAACTGAATTCGTTCGCGTGACCCACGGCATGCTGCCGCCGAGAGTGTTCTACAAATACGCCCCCGAGCTCCATAATCAGTGTCTTACCCGGGAGGGTACGCCTGTTGCGCTTCAGTTGCTGGGCTCGGATCCCTGCCAGATGGCACACCATGGCGTGCGGGCTGCGGAACTCGGCGCCACCCAAGTGGACATCAACTTTGGCTGCCCGGCCAAAACCGTGAACAAGCATAAGGGTGGTTGTGTGTTGATGCGTGAGCCTGAGCTGATGCACGAGATTGTGGCCGCAGTACGCCAGGCCGTGCCCGTGCATGTGCCCGTCACGGCCAAGATGCGGCTGGGCTATGACGACCGGTCCATGGGTGTGGCCTGTGCCCAGGCGCTGGAAGCCGCCGGAGCCGAAGAGATTGTCATCCATGCCCGCAGCAAGGTGGATGGCTACAAACCGCCCGCCTATTGGGAGGAAATCGCCCGGGCACGGGAAGCGGTGAACACCCATATCATTGCCAATGGTGAGATCTGGACCGTCGCGGATTACTGGCGATGCCGTGAGATATCCGGTTGTGACGACGTAATGATTGGCCGTGGCCTGATTGCCCGGCCAGACCTGGCCAGGCAGATCAAGGCCAGCCAGCAGGGCGAAACGATACCGGATATGACCTGGCTGGAAGCTGTGGCCCTGGTTCGCGAGTACGCCACGGTCCTGCAGGGCTGGCTCGAAGACCGTTATGTCACTGGCCGCATCAAGCAATGGCTGAACTTTCTGCGGCTGGGCTTTGCCGAAGCGGAGGCCCTCTGGCCCGAGGCCCGGAAGCTTCGGCAGGTGGCCCCCATGCTGGCCTGTCTGGAACAGCCGATACCCCTCAAGGATTCGCGCGCGGCCTGAGCCTTCTTTCCCGAATCAAATCCTTCCTGCTGACTACACTGGTACTAACAGCGTTATCGTTCGTATCAACGCTGGTACCAACAACAAAACAAGTGGGAGGCGAAAACATGTCACAGGGACTATTCCAAAACACGCTCGCCGTTGCGGGGGCGTCTGCCTGTCTTTTGCTGGGTGCCGCCGTGCCGGCCTTTGCTGATGACCACGTGGTGAAAGTCACTCCCCTCGGCAGCCATGACGGCGAATTCTGCAGCCGGGACCGGGCACTGGTCTTCGAAGACCCCAATGGCACCCGCATACTCTACGATGCCGGGCGCACTGTGGCCGGGCCTGATGACCCGCGGCTGGGTAAAATCGATATCATTCTGGTCTCTCACATGCATGGGGACCACGTTGGCGATCAGCGAATCAGCGAGACTAACCAGGGATCCTGTGCTTCACCGGAAACCGGCGTCTCCACGTTGCCGCAATCCAACACCGTGGATATTGCGGTAAAACATAACGCCAAGATTGTAACCGGCAGTGAGATGCCCGCGTTCTTTGCTGCCAAACTGAAGAATGCCGGCAGCGACCCTGGCAACTCGATGCTGGTGCGTTTCGGTGGTGAGCGGGAAGTAGGCGGCGTTGCCATCACGACCGTGCCTGCGGTGCACAGCAACGGCGTATCCCCCTCATTCCTGACCGGGCCGCTGGCGGAGCACCTGAAAGCAGCCGGGGTGGGAGCCAGTGTGGGGCCGCCCACCGGTTACGTGCTGAAGTTCTCCAACGGCCTGGTGGTCTATCTGTCGGGCGACACCGGCATTACCGCCGAGCAGAAATTGGTGATCAATGATCATTACGGCGCCGGGCTGACGGTCATGAACATTGGCGACACCTACACCACCGGGCCGACCCAGGCGGCCTACGTGATCAATGATCTGGTGCAGCCCAAGGCGGTGATTCCTTCCCACGCCAACGAGCCGGCCACCTCCGGCGGCAAGGTGCAGGAGGGTACCCGAACCGCAGTGTTCCGGGACTCAGTCAAGGTGCCGGTTCATGTCCCGCTCAGTGGCCGCACCATGGCATTTAACGGCGAGGCCAGCTGCGTTTCCGGCTGCGACTGAGTCACGGACGTCAGGGTTTTGGCAATGGGAGACTGGTTGGGTTCAGTCTTCCATGTCCGGCCGGTAGCTGCCTGAGCGTGCAGCCCCGTTGAGGCGGGCCCGTTTCAGCATTGCTGACTGGGCCTCAGGTCCGTTATCAAGATTTCCCGCCCAGGCCTTCTGGGCCGGTTCCTGCAAGGCCCGGCCATAGGAAAAACTCAGCGCCCAGGGCTGGGCGCCCATGCTGTTCATCGCATTGAGATTTGCGGTGGCTTCCTCCGGTGTCTGGCCGCCGGACAGAAAACAGATGCCCGGCACGGCGGCCGGCACCGCCCGGCGAAAGACGTTGAGGGTTGCTGCCGCCACTGTGTCCGGAGATGCCTTCGGATTTTCCTTGCCAGGCGTTACCATGCTGGGCTTCAGAATCATGTGTTCCAGTGTCACTTTGTGCCGGTAGAGGGCGTGGAAAACCTCGCGAATCACCGCTTCGCTCACTTCCGCGCTGCGCTCAATGGTGTGGTTGCCATCAATCAACACCTCCGGCTCCACGATGGGCACGATGCCCAGGGACTGGCAGGTAGCCGCATAACGGGCGAGCACCTCGGCGTTCGCCTCAACGGCCTGCCGTGAGGGCAGGGTGTCCGAGATATGGAACACATCGCGCCATTTGGCAAACCGCGCACCCTGGTTCTTGTAGATTTCCAGGCGATCCTCCAGCCCATCCAGGCCAAAGGTAATTTCATCACCGGGCGCATTAACCAGCGGGCCCTTGCCCTTGTCCACCTTGATGCCCGGCACTATGCCTTTGCTGGCCAGCAGCTTCGGCATGGCCACGTTGTCCAGGCTGGTCTGGCCCAGGGTTTCCTCAAACAGAATCACGCCGCTGATAAACTCCCCCAGCCCCGAGGCGGAAAAAATGAGGCTGCGATACTCCCGTCGCTTTTCTTCGCTGGACTCAACGCCGACGGCCTTGAAACGCTTGGCGATGGTGGGGTGGCTTTCGTCCGCCGCGAGAATTCCCTTGCCGGGCTGAACCAGTTCCCGGACGGTGGCGTTCAGTTCTTCCTGTGTGGTCATAGTGAGCTCCTGAATAAATCGTGACACTCTGAATGTGCGTTCGGGCTGTCTCTCATTGTAGACGTTGAATGACGCTTCGGAATTTGATCTGGGCTAAGGCAAAAACGGCTTCCGTGAATTAGGCTTTCCCTGATAACAACAGGAAAAAGGGAAGCCTGAATATGAAAACCGTTGTCAGTGTCAGCCAGGGATCTGCCGAATTCGATTACGATCTGGAAACCTCCTTCCTCGGCCAGCCTTTCCGGATTATCCGAATTGGCACAGACGGCGATCTTTTCAGGGCGGAAGCGGTGCTCGAATCGGTGCATACGCAGGCAGACGCCATTGGTCTGAGCATGGTCCACGATCACTACGAGGTGGGCCGCGAGCAGCTTGAACATCCGGATACCGCCCGCCTGGAAGCCTGTGTTCCGGACAGGCCGGTTACCACCGGTGCGGGCCTGCGGGCAATCCTGCAGGAGTGGGCGGTACGCCATACCCAGTCCGAACTTGGCCATTTCTTCGACAACGCTCGTGTGCTTTTCATGAACGGCCAGGCCGGCTATCGGATTGCCAAGGCGCTGTCGGAACATACCGAAAACCTGTTGTTCGCCGATCCCTACACCGATTTCGGAGTGCCCAGACTGCTGACTTCCCTGAAGCAGCTGGAAACTTATACCTCGCTGACCGCTCCGATCATGTTCCGGCCGGCCGCTGTGAAAGCCGTGGAAACCATTCTACGCACGCCGGTTTATCGATTGGGTGAAAGTCTGGTGAAAGGATCGCTGCACCATGCTGTGTCCGAAGCCCATGTGATTGTGGCTTCTATCGGAGACCTGGAGCACTTCACCCAGAAAGAACTTGATGGCAAGACCATCATCACCTCACGGGTCACCGACACGGCTCTTGATTGGATGCGGTCCCGACGGGTGGCCATGGTGGTGGACTACAGCCCCTGGCTGGAGGGCCGGCCGGTGGGGGTGAATGTCATGGAGGCGATGATCAGCGCGGCACTCTCCCGAACTCCGGATCAGTTGGGTCCGGATGACTACCTGGATGTTATCCAGAGCCTCGGTATCGAACCACGAATCCTGTATCCGGATGGTTACCGTCGGGTTAACCGGTTTGCGTTTGTCATTCATCCCCTGTCGCAGCAATACCTTACGAAAACGCCGCCCCTGGACTGGATTGCCAATGTCTCGCCCCCTGTGGTGATGAACCTGGTTGAAAAGGCCATAGCCTATTCACCGCCGTTTATCTACTCAAAGGTGTCCGGAATCCGGTCCCCCAATGGCGATGAGGTAGAGGGCTGGCTCATTACGGTTGGTGGCACCCCTCGGGAAATCATGGCGCACGGACCGGAATTTACCTATGCCAAGCTGCTGCAGGCGGCAAAGCTGGCGAAGAAGCTTGGCGCCCAGATCATGGGTCTGGGTGCGTTTACCAAGGTTGTGGGGGATGCCGGTATTACCGTGGCCAAACGGGCACCGCTGCCGATCACAACAGGTAACAGCTACAGTGCCTCTGGCGCCCTCTGGGCGGCCCACGACGCCATGAAGAAAATAGGGCGGGTGAGTATCGGCCCCAGTGGCAAAGCCGCTGGTAAGGCCATGGTGGTGGGCGCAACGGGGGCTATCGGTTCGGTCTGCGCAAGATTGTTGGCCAAGGCAGTCGATGAGGTATACCTCGCTGCACCGGAACCGGCCAAACTGCTCGCACTGAAGGAAAGCATCGAACAGGAAACGCCGGGGGCCATCGTGCATGTTGCCGGTTCTGCCGAACGCGACCTGGCCGACATGGACATGATCGTGACCGCCACCTCCGGTGCCGGCAAACGTATTCTCGATATCATGAAAGTGAAGCCCGGCTGCGTGATCACCGACGTAGCCCGCCCCCTGGATATTCCGGCGGAAGATGTGGCGAAACGCCCGGATGTGCTGGTCATCGAATCCGGCGAGATCCAGTTACCGGGTGACGTGCACATGAAAGACATCGGGTTGCCCAAAGGCATCGCCTATGCCTGCCTGGCAGAGACCATTGTGCTGGCTCTGGAAGCGCGGTTCGAGAACTTCACCCTGGGCCGGAACATTGAGTGGGAGAAGGTGCGGGAAATCTACAAGCTGGGCCTGAAGCATGGCATGAAGCTGGCCGCCATTTCCGGGGTGAACGGTGTGTTCACCGAGGAGGACTTCGAACGGGTTCGAGTCCTGGCGGCCAGCGCAGAACACCCGGCAGAGGGCGCGAGCACTCCAGCGTAGCGTGGTTGGCTCAGCCTCCGATAATCACGGTTCCGCTGCCAATGGTAACGCCGCCGCAGCTGATGGCGCTGCCGGTTACCGCTGCTGGCTTACCATCGATCATCACCGTGCCGGAGCCGGCCGCAATCGTGCGGGGGTGAGGGGGATGCTTGGGTTTGGAGTGCGGCGCCAGGGCGTCGCCCATGCGGGCGGCCGGTTTGCCATCAATCAGTACCGTCGGGGCGCCCGAAATAACCGGGGTGGGCGGGAAGCCCTCGTGGTCGGTGCCCATATCGCCTAACAGAACGGCATTTTTTCCGCTCATTCCCTGTCTCCTTTGTTCTTCCATGAGTGAATTGGGGCGGCCCTCGATGGCCGCTCCCTGATAACTGTCAACGCAGAGGCGAGTCTAGCAGAACTTTTTACGTCAGGCCTGCTTTCGCAGCACGGGCCGCGTGCAGCTTTCGGTAGCTTTCGATCAATCGCTGATGCTTCTCAAGCCCGTCCAGTTGCATGTTGGTCGGTTCCAGACCATGGAAACGAACCGTGCCCTCCACCGAGCCGACAACCGCTTCCATGGTTTTCTCGCCGAACATGCGGGTGAAGTTGGTGATGTAGTCGTCCAGCTCCATCTCGTCATCCAGGGTGACTTCCAGCACTGCGGACATGGCCCGGTAGAACAGGCCACGCTCAACGGTGTTGTCGTTGAACTGCAGGAACATGTCGACGAACTCCAGGGCTTCCTCGTGCCACTGCAGGGCAAGGCAGATCAGGATCTTCAGCTCCAGGATGGTGAGCTGGCCCCAGACGGTGTTCTCATCAAACTCCACACCGATCAGGGTGATGATCGTCATGTAGTTATCGAGCTGGCTGGCTTCCAGGCGTTCCACCAGATCCGCCAGCTGCTCCTCGTCCAAACGGTGCAGATTAAGGATGTCTTCCCGGTAGTCCAGGGCCATGTTGGTGTTATCCATGATCAGGTCTTCCACCGGATACACCTCGGAATAGCCCGGAACCAGGATCCGGCAGACCGGCGCGCCCAGTTCCTCGTAGACCGCCACATACACCTCTTTACCCAGTTCGCTCACGATAGTGAACAGGCGATCGGCTTCTTCAGCGTTGGTGCCGGAAAAATCCCATTCGACAAAACCGTAATCGGCTTTGGCGCTGAAGAAGCGCCAGGACACGACGCCGGTGGAGTCGATGAAGTGCTCCACAAAGTTGTTCGGCTCGGTAACCGCCAGACTGTTGAAGGTGGGCGCCGGCACATCGTTGAGGCCTTCGAAACTTCGGCCCTGCAGCAGCTCGGTCAGGCTCCGTTCCAGGGCCACCTCGAAGCTTGGGTGGGCGCCAAAGGACGCAAACACGCCGCCGGTTCGCGGGTTCATCAGGGTGACGCACATCACCGGGAACTGGCCGCCCAGGGAGGCATCTTTCACCAGGGTCGGGAAGCCCTGGGCTTCCAGGGCCTCAATGCCTTCCAGGATGTCCGGGTATTTTTCCAAAACCTCCCGGGGCACGTCCGGCAGGGCAATTTCCTCTTCTATAATCTGCTTCTTCACCGCCCGTTCGAAAATCTCCGAGAGGCACTGCACTTCAGCCTCGTTCAGCGTGTTACCGGCACTCATGCCGTTGCTCAGGAACAGGTTCTCGATCAGGTTGGAGGGGAAATACACCACTTCGCCATCGGACTGGCGCACGAACGGCAGGGAGACAATGCCGCGTTCAACCTTCCCGGAGTTGGTGTCGATCAGGTTGGAGCCGCGCAGCTCGCCGTCCGGGTTGTAGATGGCCAGGCAGTGGTCATCCAGAATCCCGTCGGGCAGCTCGTCGTTGGGGCCGGGCTTGAACCACTTTTCGTTTGGATAGTGGACGAACTCGCTGTTGGCGATTTCCTCGCCAAAGAACTGATCGTTGTAGAAAAAGTTGCAGCTGAGCCGCTCGATGAACTCACCCAGGGCCGAGCACAGGGCGCTTTCCTTGGTGGCACCCTTGCCATTGGTGAAGCACATGGGTGAGGCAGCGTCGCGGATATGCAGGGACCACACGTGCGGCACGATGTTCCGCCAGGACGCAATCTCGATCTTCATGCCCAGCTCTTCGAGAATGCCGGTCATGTTGGCGATGGTCTGCTCCAGGGGCAGGTCCTTGCCTTCGATAAAGGTCAGGGTGTCGCCTTCCGGCTGGGTCATCAGGAGTGCCTGGGCGTCCGCATCCAGGTTCTCGACGGTTTCAATCTCGAAGGTGGGGCCGGTCTGGACCACCTTCTTCACGGTGCAGCGGTCGATAGAGCGCAGAATGCCCTGACGGTCTTTCTCGGAGATGTCCTCGGGCAGCTCGACAGAAATTTTGAAGATCTGGTTGTAGCGGTTTTCCGGGTCCACGATGTTGTTCTGGGACAGCCGGATGTTCTCGGTGGGAATGTCCCTGGCCAGGCAGTATACCCGGACAAAATAGGCCGCGCACAGGGCAGAGGAAGCCAGGAAGTAATCAAACGGGCTGGGCGCCGAGCCGTCGCCTTTGTAACGGATAGGCTGGTCCGTCACGACCGTGAAATCGTCAAACTTGGCTTCAAGTCTGAGGTTCTCGAGAAAATTGACGTTGATTTCCATTACAAAGAGTCCTGGATCGGAGAATTTGGCGCGCCATGGCTTTTAATGGCGGCCATTATCCAGTTTTTGCAGGCGTTCGTCTTGGTCGGTTTTCTACGGATGCATTAATGCCATTTCAACCGCCTGAGCTGCGTGTATCTCCGTGGTATCGTATAGAGGAACCTCGGTATCCGCCTGGCGGATCAGCAGGCCGATTTCGGTGCAGCCGAGGATCACCGCCTGCGCGCCTCGCCCGGAAAGCGAGGCAACGATATCCAGGTAAGAGCTGCGCGATTCGGGGATAATTTCGCCCCGACAGAGCTCCTCATAGATAACCCGATGCACCTCATCGCGTTGGGCTTCGTGCGGTGTAATCACCTCAATCCCCGCATCTTCCAACCGGTCGCGGTAAAACGCCTGTTCCATGGTGAATAGCGTACCCAACAGGCCCACCCGGGTAACGCCATCGTGCTTGAGTACCTGCGCGGTTGCATCGGCAATGTGCAGCAACGGAATCTGGATGGTCTGTCCAATCTCGGGAGCCACCTTGTGCATGGTATTGGTGCCGATCACCAGGAAATCCGCGCCAGCCTTTTGCAGTGACAGGGCCGCGCCCGAGAGAATGTCCGCCGTGGCAGCCCAGTCGCCTTTGTGCTGTAGTGCTTCGATCTCGGCGAAATCCACGCTGAAAAGCACCAGTTTGGCCGAATGCAGACCGCCCAACCGGGCTTTTACGCCCTCGTTGAGCAGCCGGTAGTAGGTTTGGGTGGATTCCCAGCTCATGCCGCCGAGAAGGCCAATGGTTTTCATGGGTAACCTCCGTATTATCCGCTAACCGCCACAATAATCAGCGCCATAGTATAGACCGTCAGGATCAGGGCGCTCTCAAAACCGATGTTCCCGATTCCATAGCGTTGCCGCCGAACCATGCCCATCAGGAGGATTGCCGTCATCAGAATGCTGACCAGGCCCCAGGTCATCTGTATGGGCGTTATGTCGTGATAGATGGAGCCGCCAGGGTAGCCCACATCAGCGGACGCGATCACCAGCATATTAAAACAGTTGGTGCCGAAGATATTGCTCACAGCGAGGGTGAGTGCGTTTCTGCGAATCGCTGCGATGGTGGTAACAAGTTCGGGTGAGGATGTGGCCAACGCCGTAAACAGCCCGCCGATGAGGGTATCGGACAGGCCGGTTTCATCACTGATGACCTTGGCGCCTTCCATCAGCACCCAGCCGGCAACGCCGGTAACCGCGGCCAGAACAATGAAACTGACCCAGGCCTGGGCAAGGCCACCGTGTAGATAGTGGCCGGGCTTGTCGGGAACCGTCTGGCGGGTCAGGCGGGGAAACCACATGGGCTTGCTGTCCGTGGTACGAACCAGATGCAACCCAAACAGGTAGGCGGCCGCAATCACAGGGGTGATGGGATGGATGCCCCACAGGGAAACCGGCGGACTGGCAATTGCCAGCAGAGGCAGAGCCAGCAGGACGGTCAACAACGCGGCCAGCATCAGATTGGTTGAAGATGCGGCGGCGTGTTCCAGATTGGCCTTTCGGTAAATGATGTCCGCAATGCCCAGAAAAACCAGGTTCGCAGCCATGCTGCCCATGACATTGCTCATTGCCAGCTCCGGCCTTGAATCCATCGCCGCGCTGAGCGTGGCCGCAAAGTCGGGGAGTGACGTAACGCCGGCCAGCAGAAAAATGCCGAACAATGCCTCCCCCAGCCCTGTGCGGTCAGCCAGCTCATCGGCCACTCGGGCCAACCGGCTGCCGGCGGTCACAATGACGATGGAGGCGATGACAAAAGCGATAATGGCGGTAGTCAGTGACGAAAACACAAAAGGCCTCGACCAGTCCTGGTATGTTTCACTATAGCGGGTCTGACGGCCCAGGGAACAAAACCTCCGGACCGGGATTTATTCCCATTTCACAAACCGCTTACCTTAAGAATCGCTCGATTAAAGTCTGTTCTATCTGAGGCAGCGTAATGGCCACAAGATAAAATTAAAAAAGTCTGGTTCAACCCATGATATGTTGAGGCCTCATCGCATTCTCAGGGCAAAACTGAAACCGGTTTTCATGATCAAAGTAATGACCAGAGTTTACAGGTGGCTTCTATATTTAGTTGCCTTTGGCTTACTGACTGGCTGTGCAGCCAGACAGGAAGCCCCTGAACCCCCCCAGGCTACGCTGAAACTTCCGGAAGCTTTTACCAGGGCAGGCATACCAACGGTCTCCGCCCGCTGGTGGCAATCCTTTGATGACGAGCAATTGAATCATCTCGTTGCCAGAGCGCTGGAGGGCAATTTCAGTCTTCAGGCCAGTTTTCAGAGATTGCGCCAGGCGCGGGCGGTTGCACAGCGTCAGGGTGCCTCGCTGTTTCCGTCCCTGGATGCGACGGCCGGCGCGCAGCGGCAGGAATCCGATGCGGTAACCTCCGAGACCTTCAGTGCCGGCTTGAGTGCCAGTTATGAGCTGGACCTGTGGGGCCGGTTTCAGTCCCTCACCAGGGCTGAGCAGCTGCGCGCGTCTGCAACCTTCGCCGATTACCAGGCCGCCGCTGTGTCACTAAGCGGAGAGGTCGCCAATGTCTGGTTTCAGTTGGTCGAGCAGCGGGCACAATATGGCCTGGCACGAAGCCAGCTGGAAACCAACAGTAATGTCCTCAAGGTGATTGAATCCCGCTTTGCAATGGGCCTGAGCGGCAGTGCTGATGTCCTGCGCCAGCGCCAGCTGGTCAGCGCTTCCCGTGAACGGTTGAGCAACATCAAGGGAGAAATCGCTGTTCTGGAACATCAGCTGGCGGTGTTGCTGGGACGTTCGCCGGGACAGCCCAATCTCCCGGTGGATGACACGCTGCCGGCCTTACCGCCCTTGCCGGAAACCGGTGTGCCTGCTCAGCTTGTTCAGCGCCGGCCCGATCTCCGGCAGGCGTGGAGGCTGGTAAAGGCTGCGGACGAGGAGTTGGCTGCCGCCATCAGCAATCGGTTCCCCAGGGTCTCGATTGAGGCATCTGTCACCACACAGGCCAGCGATGCGAGTGACCTGTTTGATAACTGGCTGTCAACCCTGGCCGGTAACATGCTGGTGCCGTTGGTGGATGGCGGCGCACTGCGTGCCGAGGTGCGCCGTTCCAGGGCAGTGCTGGAGGAACGGCTGCAACAGTACCGACAGGCGGCGCTGACGGCCATTCAGGAAGTGGAAGATGCGCTGGCTCGGGAGCAACAACAACGCCGCCGGATTCAGAGCCTGGAAAACCAGCTCCAGCTGGCAGATACGACCTACCTGCAACTGCGTACCCAGTACCTGAACGGCGCTGTCAGCTACATTGAGGTGCTAACCGCCCTGAAGGAAAAACAGGACCTTCAACGCACCATTCTGTTGACCCGGCAACAACTGCTCAACGTCCGGGTGGCGTTGTATCGGGCGTTGGCTGGCAGCATCGCCACGGGTGAAACACCCACAGACAGCGAGACCGACAGTGCAGCGAATAGGAAGGAGAGCAGCGAGGCATGAGCCACCCGACCGATGAGAATGCAGTCCGTCCTGAACGGGGCAGAGCAGGTCTGCTGAAAACCCTGGTTGTGTCGTTGATGATCATCCTGGTTGGGGCTTCCCTGATCTGGCTGATTTTCAAAACAGAACCGACCACCAGCCGCAAAGACACCGCTCGGGAAACCGCCATGCTGGTGGACGTTAAGGAGGTCAGCCCTGGTCGTTATACGCCCACCGTGGAGGTGATGGGGCAGGTAGTTCCGGCCCGGGAGATTACGCTGGGTGCGCAGGTCAGCGGTGAGGTCATCTTTCAGGCTGAGGCGTTTACGCCGGGCCGCCGTGTAGATAAAGGCGAGGAGCTACTGCGAATTGAGCCGGCAGACTACCGGGCCGCCCTGCAGCAGAGGCGTAGCGAACTTCAACAGGCCCGTGCCGAGCTTGCCATCGAGCAGGGCCAGCAGGCGGTGGCCCGACAGGAATTCGAGCTATTGGGTGAAGACATCGAGTCCGCCAACCAGGCACTGATTCTCCGTAAGCCCCAGCTCGACCAGGCGCGGGCACAAGTCACTGCCGCGGAGGCGGCGGTTCAGCAGGCCGAACTCAATCTCGCCCGCACCCGCATCCGTGCACCGTTCCCTGCCCAGGTGCTCAGCCGTGAGGTAACCCTGGGGTCCCAGGTCGGCGTCGGCCAATCCCTCGGCCGGTTGGTTGGAACGGCAGAATACTGGGTAGAAGCGACCGTTCCCCTGTCAAAACTCCGCTGGCTGACCTTCGAGGAAAGCCAGGATTCCCCCGTCTCCCTGTATCACGACACGGTCTGGCCGGCAGGGCAGACCCGCAAGGGCCAGCTGACGCAACTGGTGGGAGAGCTGGATACCAATGCCCGCATGGCCCGGGTCCTGATCACGGTGAACGATCCGCTTGCCCTGGAAGAAGCCCAGGGCAAACCGCCGCTGATTCTTGGGACCTTTGTGCGGGTGGAAATAGACAGCCGCGCCCTGGAAAACGTCGTACGGATTGATCGGAAGCTGCTCCGCCGCAACAATACCGTGTGGGTGATGGAAGACCGCAAGCTTGCGATCCGCGACGTGGGAATCGTCTATCAGAATGAGGAATACGCTTTTGTGCGAGCTGGCCTGGAAAGTGGCGACCAGGTGATCACCAATGATCTCGCATCCGTGGTGCGTGGTGCCCGTTTGAGGCTGGCCAGCGACACA
>Ga0098066_1000308_pt1 | contig 15445 bp, 14 predicted proteins | sample 25BtaG_FD_76332 | JGI IMG/M metagenome (GOLD analysis project Ga0098066, IMG submission 76332) | Marine viral communities from Cariaco Basin, Caribbean Sea - 25B_WHOI_OMZ_CsCl | ecosystem: Environmental > Aquatic > Marine > Oceanic | place: Caribbean Sea: Cariaco Basin | collected 2014-11-08
AACCGCTGCCCGGAAGGAGTTGTACCGTGCAAACAGCAACTGATATTGGCTGCTTCGGCTCGCCCATGGCCTATGACGGCGCCTGTGTGGCCTGCCAGTCCTGCCCCCACTTCGGAAGCTGCCAGGACGCAGCGGCAAAGCGCACGGAGCGCCTCAGCGAGAAGCTGGACATGCGCGCGCTGATCGCTCGCCAACGCCGGTTCTACCAGGGGGTGATTCGCGATCACGGCGGCACCCAGCGCACGATGCTGCGCCCCACCTGGAACGTCCAGAGCGAGCGTGTGCCGGCCTGGGCCGAGGGCCTGCCGGTAAAGGCCCGGGCCATGAGCCAGCGGCTGACCCAGCTCAAGATTGACCTGCACGAATCCCTGGCCGCCGGTCAGAACCCGTTCCGGGGCCTGCAGCCGAAATACATGGAGGTAGCCTGCGACATGCTGATCGCCGGCGGCTTCACTCGCAAAGAGCTGGCGCGGCGGTTTGCTGAGGAATTCTCGACCTGGAACCCGCGCTCAACCAGCACCAACGTCTCCAACGTCACCGCGCTCCTGCTGGGCTCCGGCGCCGCACGGGAAGACGGTGGCCACATCGTGAGGAATGTTCAATGAGCGTACTCGTAGGCGCCCGCACGGATTTCAGCGCGGGCGATTCCATCTACAAGGTGAAGGACCTGGTGGCCGACGCGAAGGAAGCCGGCTACCGCCACCTGCTGATCGCCGACAACGGCGGTATTAACGCCTTGGTGCCGGCGTTCAATGAGGCTGGCACCGACCTTCATATCGGCATCGGCGCCCGGGTGCGTGTGGTCCAGGACCCCGATTATCGCGCCCCGTCCAAGCGCAGCGGCGAGAAGCCCAAGCCCAACTGGATGTTCATGCCGGCGCTTTACGCGATGAACGCCGAGGGTCTCAAGGACATTATGGGCCTGCTTTCGATCGGCAATCAGGAGGGCTGGCACCGGGCCGACCGCCAGATTGAGAACGTCGGCCCCCAGGTGAACGCCCGCACGCTCATGGAATGCCTCAAGGGTGGCAACGTGATCCTGACCACCGGCGACCTGTACAGCCTTTTCTCGCTCCCGGATGACACCGCTGACAAGGTGATGAAGGTGATACGGGCAGCGGTAGGCAGCGCACCAAACGTGCTCTGTGAGCTGTCCTGCGTCGATACGCTATATCACGACGCGATCAACGCTAAAGCGCACGCATACGCGCAGAGAGAGCGCTTGCCGGTGATCGTGTCGCGCCCAGCCTGGTATCGCAAGGGCTGCGACGAGGCCCGCGACGTAATGAACGCGGTGATGAACAACGACAAGGCGAACAGCCCGTTCTACAAGCGGCCGGTGGTCCGCAACCTGCACGTCCTCGACCAGAAGGAGAGGGTGCGCGAGATCGCCGCGATGTTCACCCGGCTGGGGGTCGACGACGTAATGTCCGCCGCCCGCAACGCCATCGCCCGCACGATCGACCTGGCGACGCGGCTCGACTACGCCTGGTCGAAGCTGCCGCCTTGCCTGCCCGATATGGCCGATGATCCCTATGAGGCGCTGGTTGAGTTGTGCCGGAAGGGCTTCAAGGACCGTCTGACGCGACCCGTGCTGGGCTACCAGCCGCCCAAGGATCTGCTGCCGCAGTACATGGATCGCCTCAAGTACGAGCTGGGCGTCCTCAAGAACATGGGCTTTGAAAATTACTTCCTGCTGGTGGAGTACATCGTCGGGTGGTCGAAGACCAACGGGATTCTGGTGGGCCCGGGCCGGGGTTCCGTCGGCGGGTCCCTGGTGGGCTTTCTGACCCACATTACTGACGTGGACCCGATTCGCTTTGGCTTGATTTTCGAGCGCTTCATCAACCCCGAGCGGATCGACTTGCCCGACGCTGACCTCGACTTCATGTCCAGCCGGCGCGACGAGGTAATCAGCCACTTGAAGGATCGCTTCGGTGATGACCGGGTGGCGGCGGTGAGCAACTACAACAACCTGGCGCCGGCATCGGCGCTGCGCTCAACCGGCAAGGTGTTCGGCCTCAACGAGCGGGATATCGAGTGCTCCAAGTACATCCCCAAGGTGCACGGCAACAGCGCCAAGCTGGAGGAGGCCGTCGAGCAGGTCCCGGATATCGAGAAGTTCGCCACCACTCACAAGAAGCCCTTCGAGATTGCCGTCGGGCTGCAGGGCACCTTCCGCAACCTGGCGCAGCACGCCGCCCGTATCGTGGTGGCCAACGAGCCGATCACCGAGCGCGCCGTGGTGGAGTACCGCAGCGGGCAGAAGGTCTGCAATTGGGATAAGCGCGTGATCGAGGACTGGGGCCTGGTGAAGCTCGATATCCTCGGCCTGTCCAACCTGGACATGCTCAAGCTGGCCTCGACGATGATCGAGGAGCGCACCGGTAAGCCGGTGGAGTACACGGATATCGACCTCAACGACCCCACCGTGATCAAGGGGTTCGAGGAGGGCAACACCACCGGGGTGTTCCAGTTCGAGTCCGGCGGCATGAAGAAGCTGCTCAAGTCCATCGCGATGGGCGGGTCGATGACCTTCGAGGACGTTGCGGCCGCAACTGCACTGTACCGGCCGGGTCCGATCGACGCGGGGCTGATGGACGCCTATGTCCAGATCCGACAGGGCGGGCGGCTCCCGGAATACCCGCACCCGTTGACGGAGCCAGCCCTCAAGGAGACGCAGTCGGTCATCATCTACCAGGAGCAGGTCATGCAGATCGCCAGGGACCTGGCGGGCTTCACCATGGCCGAATCCGACAAGCTCCGTAAGGCGATGGGCAAAAAGCTACCCGAGGAGATGGCCAAGTTCCGGGAGAAGTTCGTCGACGGGTGCCAGGCCACCGCGGGCATGGACGACGTCAGCGCCGGCACGCTGTTCGACCAGATCGAGAAGTTCGCCGGCTATGGCTTCAACAAGTCGCACTCGGTGGCCTACACCATCATTTCCGTCTGGACCATGTGGCTGAAAGTGCACCACCCGGAGACATTCTACGCCGCAGCCCTGACCATCCTCAGTGACGAGAAGCACGCGGGGCTGGCGAAAGACGCCGCGAAAAACGGAGTAATGATTGTCCCGCCTGATATCAACGCGAGCACCGACCGGTTCGAGCCTGGCTACGATGCCAGCCGCCACAAGCCGATCCTCTACGCGCCGTTCCAGGCGATCAAGGGGGTGAGCAGCAAGGGCGCCCAGGAGATCCAGAAGGCCCGCAAAGCGCTGATGGAGAAAGAGGGTAGGGCGGAGTTCACCAGCCAGGCGGAGTTCGTGGCTCACGTCGCCCGCAGGGTGGTCAACATCCGCGTGCAGAAGGCCATGGAGGACGTGGGGGTGTTCGCCAGCGTCGAGTCTGAGCAGCTGCCGGCGCTACACCCGGATCGCCTCAAGAACCAGAAGGCGCTGCTCGGCGGCATCATGGTTCAGGACGTCACCGCCGACCGGCGTATCGAGCTGGCGCAGTACGTCAAAAGCGAGTTGATCGCCATGCAGGAGGAGGTGCAGGGCTGCGAGGCGTGCGAGTTCGCCGGCAACACCCACCCCCTGCCGTCCTACGGCCGCAAGCCGCATTTTATGATGGTCTTCGATAACCCCACCTGGTCCGACGAGCAGGGCGGCAAGATGCTCAACGGCAAGGGCGCGGACCCGGTGAAGGTGGCACTCGCGAACGCCGGGCTCAAAGCGTCAGACGGCTACTACACCGCCCTGGTGAAGGCGTACAAGGGCAAAGGCGCCGGCCAGCTCAGCAACGCCGCCATTAACGGGTGCTCGGGCTTCCTCGACCGCGAAGTGGATCTGCTCAAACCCCCGGTCATCGTCTGCATGGGCGGCGCCTCCATTCGCCACTTCTGCCCCGATGTGAAGGGTGGCTGGGCTGACCTGGTTGGCCGGTCCCATTACAGCGCCGCCCTCGACGCGACCATCGTCTTTGCCTTGAACCCCGGGCAGGTCGCCTTCGATTCAACCAAGCAACGCTATCTGGATGACGTGATGAAACAGGTCGCCGAGCTGGTGGGGCTGGAGGCGTAGGCAAGCTAAAAATTTTGTCCCCGATAGTCAGTTGTCACTTACTTTAAGCACTATACTTATGCACACGCACAGGAGTACACCATGACCGAAGACGTTGTTACAGCCCCGCTCTCCGACGAGGACCTGGACGAGCTGCTGAATCTGGGTTCCGAGCTGGATACAGGTTCCGAACCCGAACCCGAACCCGCCGCAGAGCCGGAAGCTCCTGCAGAGCCGGCTGCTGCCGCTGAGGATATCGAGCTGGACGAGGCGGACCTTGAGACTGCCACCGCCGAGCTGGCGATGAAGGACGATAGCGACAAGGAAGACGCTCCTCAAGAGGACGTTGCAGCAGCCGCAGCGAGAGTCGAGGGCGACGTCGCAGAGGCCAAGAAGGCGGCTTTCGAGGCGCACGAGCGCGAAGCCCTGGAGCAGGCCAGACAGGGAGCGGCTGAGCAAGTCGAGCAAGCGAAGCCGGATATCGAGGCATTCGGCCAGGGCGAGTCGCTCACGGCCTCTGAGGAAGGACCGGCGGACCAGCCCGCGCCTCGCACGCTGCTGGGCTCAATCTCCGTGTCCCAGGCCGAGCGCGACCTCCGCGTTGATCGCAACAACATCGACGCGGCCATGATCGAGCAGGCAGCGCTCTACGGTCACTACGCGGCTGTCGCGACCAACCTGCAGATGAAAGCCGACCGGGCCAAGAACGAAATCGAGCTGCGCGAAAGCCTGGCCGACGCCGAGCTCCGCAAGGACGCCGCAGCCGCCGGGGAGAAGGTCACCGAGGCCGCACTCAACAAGGCAATTGCGCGTAACAAAGCAGTCGTCACCGCTAAACTTAAATACGCAGAGTTGAAGCAACAGGCTGCGTATGCGAACCAACTTCTCGAAGCCCTCAAGCAGCGCAGGGACATGCTGGTGCAGGTAGGCAAGGATCGTCGGGAAGAAATGCTGGGCGATGTTCGCATCAGCCAGCAGCAAGGACGCCTGGACACGGCCAAGGGATTGGCCATCAGCACTTTGCGCGGTAATTCTGCCGCTCAATAGGTAAGTAAGCACTGACTGAGGTTTAACCGGCAAAACGCCCACAGCTATCAGTCCACCAACGGAGCAATATCATGGCTAAATCACTCGCGGAAATCATCGCGGAAAAGAAGAAGAACATCGACGCCCGCAAGGGCCGTCAGCGCCCGGCGAAGATCACCAAGGGCAAGCATCGCGTTCGCATTCTGCCCAGCTGGCGCCCGGGCGGTGAAGATCCGACCTTCTGGCACGACTTCGGTCAGCACTTCATCAAGAACGAAGCCGGTGAAATCAGCGCCGTCTACATCTGCACCGAGAACACCTTCGGCCAGCCGTGCGACGTGTGCGACGCCATTCGTAGCTCGGTGAAAAGCGCCAACAGCGACGCCCAGATCAAGACCCTGGACGAAGCCAAGAGCGGCGCGCCGAAGTACCTGGTCAACGCTTTGATCCGCTCCGGTGACAAGCCGAACGAGCCGCAGGTGCTGGAGCTGGGCACCCAGGCTTTCGAGGCGATTCTGGGCATCGTTGCTGAATTCGGCGATATCACCGACATCAACAACGGCGCGGACCTGATCATCGAGCGCACCGGTTCCGGCCGTAACGACACCCGCTACACCGTCATGCCGGCAGCGAAGCACGAGCCGGTGAAGAAGGAAGTGCTGGACAAGCTCACGGACCTGGACGAGTACGTCGCCCAGGAAAACGAAACCGGTCTCACCAAGGCTTTGACCGCTGTGGCCAATGTCGCTGGTGTGCTGCCGGCGGGTGGCTCTGCGGTGGGCGTGACTCGCGCCCCGGCGAGCGCCGGCCTCATGTCGCCGTCCACCGACTTCGATGACGACGTCCCTTTTGAGGAGGGCGAGTACATCGACGCCGAGCCGGCCGCCCAGGCGGAAGCCCCGGCAGCCGATGCCAGTGCCGCCGACTCCGTAGGCGAGGAAATGAGCGAGGACGATCTGGACGCTCTGGTCCAGGGCCTCTAATCCCATCGCTTGGGCCCCGCAAGGGGCCCTACCTCGGCTTCAAGGAGACCTCATGGACGCCCTTTATATCGACGGCCAGAACATTGGCTACGCCGCGCAGCGTTCACCGACGCTCACCGCCGGCGGCGAGGAAACCCAGGCGATCTACTACACGTTGCGGTGCCTCAAGACGCTCCGCGACAAATACCCGAACACCCCCCTATTCATGCTGTGGGACGATCGTGCGCAGTGGCGGTACGACATTCACCCCGGCTACAAGGAGAAGCGCAAAGAGGACCCCGAGGGCCAGAAGATGCGCGAGTCCTTCAACCGGCAGCGTAAGACCCTCAACAAGCTCCTGCTCCTGCTGGGCATCACCCAGGTAAAGCTACTGGGCTACGAGGCGGATGATATCGCCGGTCTGTTCGTTAAGCACGCCATGGCACGCGGGCAGCACGTTGGCGTGGTCAGCTCTGACAAGGACTGGCTGCAGCTGGTGAGCACCCGGTGTACCTGGATCGACGTTATCAACGACCGGCAGGTGGATCACCGTAACTTCGTGGAGTTCACCGGCGCGAACAACGCCCACCAGTACCTGCAGGCTAAAGCGATCCAGGGCGACACGTCCGACTGCATCGACGGCATCCCCGGGCTGGGCGAGAAAGCCTGTCTGGCGCTGTTCAACAACTTCAAGGACGTGCACGCACTGTACGCCCATTGGGAAGAACACGGCCCCTACAAGGGCAAGGCCAATTGCCCCGAGGGCATGAGCCGCTATTCCAAGAAGCTCAATGAGTTCTGCGACCCGGAGGGCCCGCTGCGCGAGCGGTTCGACCGCAACGTGCGCCTTATGGACCTGCTCAATGTGCCGCGCCCAGCCCGTGACGCGCTGGTCAAAGTGCCCGGGTACTACGACCTCAACAAGTTTGCCGACGAGTGCGCGCGCCTGGCATTCGCAAGCATCACAGGGCGCATCCAGGAGTGGAGCGTCTTTGAACCCGCAGAGAGACAAGCAGCATGACCAGCCAAGCAACCTACGACGCGCTGAGCGGCCTGATCGGCGAGAACAGCGAGCGTCAAGACGTGAATATGTGGCTCGACACCGGTGTGGCCGAGCTGAATGAGGCGATTTCCGGGTCTGTGGACCTGGGTATGCCGGTGGGCCGGTTGATCGAGATTTTCGGCCCGCCGAGCTGCGGCAAGACCTTTCTTTCCACCATGGTCATGGCCGCGTGCCAGCAGGCCGGCGGTATCGCCGGGTTCTCTGACCACGAGCGCAGCTTCAAGGCCGACCTGGCTCAGAGCCTGGGTCTGAACGTCGATGCCAGCAAGGGCAACTGGTTTTACCAGCGCCCCCAGACGTTCGAGGAGAGCGTCGACAAGGCGGTGGCGTTCTGCGAAGCGGTACGCCGCAAGTCTCTTATTCCCGAGGAGGCTCCGCTGGTGTGGGTGTTCGACTCGGTGGCGTCGATGATACCCCACGAGAAGCTGTACGACGCCAAGGGTAATCGTCGCGGTGTCGGCGACTACAACATGCGCGACAGCCTGCTCCTGGCGAAGTGCACCAGCCAGAGCTACCCGATGCTCGCGCAGTTCGCCGAGGACAACAACATGCTGGTTCTGCTGCTGAACCAGATCCGCATGAAGCCCGGCGTAATGTTCGGTGATCCGACTTGCCTGCATGGCGATGTGAAAGTCCCGTTCGTGGACGGCACATACGCGACGATGCGAGAGATCGTGGAAGGTCGCATCGAGAAGGAAGTGTGGTCGTTCAACGAATCAACCGGGTCGTTCGAGGCGAAGCCGATCACCGGCTGGCATGATAACGGTGAGATCTCCGACATATCTGACTGGATTCATGTCGAGACGGCCGCGCTGCACACAAAAAACGGCCGCGCTGGGCTAACCATGACGCCTGATCACAAGGTGCTGACGCCCGGCTGTAATTGGGTTCCTGCATCATCATTGTCGGTTGGCGACAAGATGATCTCTCGGCGCATTTCGCGTCTAAACGGGAGCTTCGAGACCTTTCTGCGAGCGGCAATGTCCGGCGATGCTCATGTATTGAGCAGCGACAAGCCTCGAAATGGCGCTGTGCTGAGGATTCAGGATAACAACGACCCGGAGTACATGCGGTGGAAGGTGGGTAAGCTGAGCAAATACCTTTCATTCAGCCGAGGAACCGCCCGGATAAAGGGCAAGGAGTACGAATACTGGTCCTCTACCAGAGGCGACGAGGATGTTGCCATGGTGAACCAGGAGCTCCGGGGGAATCGTTGCCCGTTGCAGGCCCTTAAAGAGCTCGACCCCATGATGCTTGCTATCTGGATTATGGACGATGCCTTTTATGACGAGGCGCATAAGCGTTACACGCTATCCATCAAGCGATTCGCGCGGTCTCCGGACCTGACTCGGATAGCTGATCGACTGTTCGACTTGGGACTGGACTTCGGTGTTCGGCGCGGCGAGGGCAGTCTGATGTTTACGGTTGAATCCAGTCGTAAGCTCGCCGAAATGATCTGCACCTACGTGCCGCCTTGCATGGATCGTAAGCTGCCGGCCGACCTTCGAGGTCGCTATGTCGAGTTTGAGCTCCAAGCCGAAGAGCGGGCTTTGGTTGAAGAGGTGGAGATCATTGAAATTCGCTCGCTCGGCGAAAAGGCGGCGCAGCGGAACCGCTCGCGATACGACATTACCGTGGCTGATAACCACAACTACATGGTTGGCAGCAGACACAACGGGGTGATCGTCCACAACTGCACCCCCGGTGGCAACGCCGCTGAGTTCTATTGTTCCTCGCGCATCAGCCTGGGCAAGAAGGAAATCAACAACGGCAAGAGCGGCGCCGAGAAGAAGATCCTCGGCAATAAGGTCAAGGCCAAGCTGGTGAAGAACAAGATCAGCCGACCCTTCGAGACGGCCGAGTGGCGCGTTCTGTTTCAGGGTCACGGTGCGATGGTGGACGAGGCCGGCACGGTGCTGGACTACCTGGACCGCAAGGGCCTGATCAACAAGTCCGGCAACGGCCGCTTCGACATTGGCGGCAAGAACTACACCTTCAACCAAGTGGTCGCTGCCTGCGCTGCCGAGCCGAAGCTGCTCGACAAGCTCAAGGCGATGGCACGCGAAGAAGACGCGGAGTAGGGCATGTATTTTGAGCAGTGGTACGCGGAGCTGCAGGCGCTCGCCAGCAAGCACGGCGAAAGCGTCGCTGACGCCGAGGCCTGGCGCGAGGAGTTCGACCACGGTGTGACCGCCGGCGAAGCGTTCTATTACGAGTACCCGGAGCACGCCGAATGAGAATCGTCCTGCTCTATCTGGTGGTAAGTGGCGGGCTGCTGGGGGTGCTTTACGGCGTCCCCGCGCTCTCCGAAGTGAAGTCCCGGATCGGCAAGAAGGCGCTTCTCGCCGCCGGCCTGGGGGTGTTTTTGGTCATCTTTATCATGGAACTGGAAGGAGTTTGAAATGCGCTTTACTGCAAGAACGGCAATGGTCTTGATCGCACTGGCGATCTCTCTGTCCGGCTGCGGCCGTATCGAAACCGGCGAAGTCGGCGTGCGTACCAGCGCTATCTCGGGAAAGGTAAGCCTGGACGAGGAAGCACAGGGGTTCTACACCGCCTTCACCTCCAGCGTGGACGTCTACACCACCAAGGAAATCACGGTTCCGCTGACCGACCTTCGACCCAAGGCCAAGGACAACCTGAGCCTGCAAGACATGGACGTGGACCTGCTGTACCAGGTGGACCCGGACGCAGTGGCGGACCAGTCGGTGAAGTATGCCAACGCCTCTGTACGCGACCCCGAGACCCGTCAGCGCTACGCCGGCTACCGACTGGTTAAGGCGTTGGCCGAGGAAGCCATCTTCAACGCGGTGGCCGACTACGACAGCCTAACAGTCCACCAAAACCGCGAGAAGCTGATGGCTGCCATTCGTGACTACACCGCGAAGCGCCTGGACGCCTCCGACCCGGGCGTTTACAAGGTCACCCGCGTAGTGATCCGCAATCTGCGCACCGACCCCTCCGTCGAGCAGTCCATTCGCAACGCGGTGGGTAAGACGAAGGAGCTGGAGGCCAGGGAGAAGGAGGTGGAGATCTCCCGGCAGCAGGCACTGGCTTACGACGAGCTGAATGAGTCCCTGACCGAGAACGTCCTGCGCAAACTGGAGCTGGACGTGAAGGAGTTGGCTATTCGCGAGGGCTCCAAGCCGATCATCATTTTCGGCAGCGGCCAGAGCGTCACGCCGTTCTACGATATCTCGAAATAGCGCCACCGTACTGCAACGAAGCCGGGCACTGCCCGGCTTTTTTGTGCCCAGACCACAGTATCCGGGTGACTACACTATGAGAACGCAGACAGGGAGCGCCCTATGAATTACCGAAACCTCAAGTTCGACCCGGACACCGGCTACTCGATCAACACCAAAGCGGTCCACGAGAAGCTGGAGAACCTTTGCGATAGCTGCGGCCGGCGGCTCAAGGGCTCAGGCGGGTGCCTGGCGTTCAACTCAATGAAACGCCTGCAGGCCAAGGGCGTGACGGCCATGCCGGTCAGCTGCAAGGAATTCGTGCCGATGATCAACTTCGCGGTCACTGACCACCTGGATCGCGATGGGCTTATGAACACCATGCGCCTGAACGGGGCCTGGGCCGGCCGGTGCCAGCCCGGTGGCTGGGTGGCGCTGGTGGATAAGCAGGGGGAGCCGCTGCGCTTCGCGGTGGTGCGCCAGAGCTTCGCGGTGGGTCGTGAAGTGGCCCTGCGGGACCATGCCGAGCGCAACCACATGGCGTTGGCTCGGGGTTTGAAGGGCAAGGAGGCGGCCGAGTTCATGCGCCGCACCCTCAAGAACGTCTATGGCACCGGCTTCTTCAAGAACGCCAAGCAGATCAGCGTGATCGAGCTGGCGATGCGGCCCGGCTAAAATACAACTCTCCAAGCGCGTCTCTAAAGTAAGTGCTGACTATACTTAATCACGCACACAGCAACGAGAGACGCGCTATGCCGTACCTGCTTTTGTCTGACTCGCATTTGCATAATTGGAATGCGTTTTCAGGCACCGACCCCGAAGGGCGCAATGAGCGCCTGATGATCATTCTCGACGAGATACGCCGGCATGGGCACAACGCCCTGGCGGCGGGCATCACCACCATGTACCACGCCGGCGATCTGTTCCACACCCGGGGCCGGCTCACGCCTTCCGCGCTGAATCCCACGCTCGACACCTTCCGCGAGCTGATCGACGCGGGCCTGACCATTCGCATGATTCCGGGCAACCACGACCTCGAAAGCAACACCACCGACCGGCTGACCAACGCCACCGCGGCCCTGGAAGGGGTGGGCGTGAAGCTGGCGCACCAGCCCACTGTCTACCACGACGACAAGGTCGTGATGTTTCCCTGGGTGCCCCAGCCTTCCGCACTGCTGGCTGAAATGAAGGGCTTCTGGGAGGAGCTGAACGATTCAGCGCCGGCGGATCGCTACGACGCGATCATCCACGCGCCGGTCAACGGCGTGATCTTTGGCATCCCGGATCACGGGCTTAGCCCCCTGGATCTGGCAGACGTGGGCTTCCGGCGCGTGTTCGCCGGCCACTACCACGACTCCAAGCACCTGGGTCGTGAGGTCTACAGCGTCGGCGCCACCACGCACCAAACCTGGTCCGACCCTGACACGCTCGCCGGCGCGCTCGTCGTAGGCGACGAGGTAATCCACCACGAAAGCAAAGCGCCGGCGTTCGTCGACCTCAATGGGCTGGACGAAGACGAGATCCGCAAGGCGGCGCCGGGCAACTACGTCCGTCTCAAGGTGGGCGAGGCCACCGAAGCCGACATCAAGAAAGCGCGCCAGGAGCTCACCGACATGGGCGCCAAGGGCGTTCTGATCGCGAGCACCCCGGCGAGCAAGGTCGCGACCCGCACCGGGGCCACCATTTCCAGCGGCGCCCGCATCGAGCAATCCATCGCGGAATGGATCGACGCGAACCCTGCCACCGGTGTCGACCAGAAGGCGGTTGAAGCCGCAGCGCTGGATGTACTGAAACAAGCCGACGAAGGAGTAGAGCAGTGAAGCTGAGCCGCGTCATCATTGAGAATTTCATGGCGGTAGGTCACGTCGAGATAAGCCTGGCCGAGAAGGGCCTTGTGCTGATCCAGGGTGACAACCGCGACGACAGCAGCCAGGAGAGCAACGGCGCCGGCAAGTCCACGGTGCTCGACGCCGTCTGCTGGGCGCTCTACGGCGAGACAGCCCGGGGCGAGAAGGGTGACAAGATCGTCAACCGTGCCGAGGGCAAGAACTGCCGCGTATCGGTGACGCTGGACGACGACGGGCATATCTACGAAGTGACCCGCCACCGCAAGCACAGCAAGGGCAAGAACCGCCTGGAGGTGATCGACGTCACCGGTGGCAACAAGAATCTGACCGGCGGCACCGACAAGCTGACCCAGGCGGCGCTGGTGAAGATCATTGGCAGCTCCGTCGACGTGTTCACCGGCAGCATCTACGCCGGGCAGGAGAAGATGCCCGACCTTCCGAACATGACCGACAAGGCGCTCAAGGGCCTGGTGGAGGAAGCCGCCGGCATCGACCGTCTGGGTGGCGCCTACAAGATCGCGCAAGAACGGGCCCGGGAAGCCGGTCGGGAAGCAGAGCGCGCTCAGGACAAGGTGCAGGCCAAGATCGACGCCATCGGCACCGCGGAGGACAACTACCAGCGCATTGAGGCGGCCTCGAAGCAGTGGGAGCTGGATCAGCAGCAGGTCGTGAGTGATCACAGCCGCAAGATTCTCAAGCTGCGCGAGGAGGCGGTAGCACGGGAGAAAGCCGCACGAGAGCGCCCCGGTGACAAGCTGCGCGCCGCCATTGGTGCGATTGATCGAAAGCTGCAGGGCCTGGACGACGAGAAGCGACAGCTTGCGGCGCTGGATGATGCACTGAATGACGCCAAGATCAGCCACGGCGCCGCACACCGCGAGCTGGAGACGGCCTTCCGCACCCACGAGCGCCTGGAACAGGCGTGCAAGGACGTCGACAACCTGGTGGGCACCCCGTGCGACACCTGCGGCCGGCCCTTCGATCACGACCACCTTGATGATGCCCGCAAGTCAGCGCTCGCTAAAGCTGCTCAGCAAGCGTCCAACGTCGCGAAGTGTCAAAAGGTATTCAAAGACACGAAAGGAGCGTTTCAGAGCGCGCAGAAAGCGCGAGACGACTACGCCGCGTCGATGACTGATACGTCTGACTTGATGCGCAAGCGCGCACAGGTACAGGCGGCGCTGGACGCCTCCGACGATGCGCAACGGGCCCTCGACGATGCCAAGCAGGCTCTGAGCAACGCAGTGGACGCCTACCGTGCGTTGCGCGATCACTCCAACCCTCACCAGCCTTTGCTGAAAGACGCCCAGGAGGGCATCGAGAAGGCTCAGGCGACGAAGGACAAAGCGGTGGCGGACGCCGAGGAGCTGATCAACAACCTGGCAGTGGCCAAGGCGACCGCTCAGGTGTTCGGCCCGGCCGGCGTGCGCGCTCATATTTTGGACACCGTCACGCCGTTCCTGAACGACCGCACCGCCCACTACCTGTCCATCCTCTCCGACGGCAACCTCCACGCCTCCTGGTCCACGCTCAAGCAGACCGGCAAGGGCGAGTTCCGCGAGAACTTCGGCATCAAGGTGTCCAGCGACACCGGTGGCGACGACTTCGGTCTGCTCAGCGGTGGCGAGAAGCGGAAGGTGCGCGTCGCTTGTGCTATGGCACTGCAGGACCTGGTCGCCAGCCGGGCAAGCAAGCCTATTGAGCTGTTCATGGCCGACGAGATTGACGACGCGGTGGACGACGCCGGCCTTGAGCGAATGATGACGATGCTTGAGGCGAAGGCCCGGGACCGGGGCACCGTGCTGATCGTCAGCCACAACGAGTTGAGCGATTGGGTTCGGGAGTCGGTGATGATGGTGAAAGAGGGCGGCAAGGCGCGCCTGGAAGGGAGCGCGCTATGTCTTTGATGGATTCCAGATGGGGGCCGAGACAGGACCTCAATGCGCGAGCGTGGCGCCGGTGGTCAGGCATAGCGCAGCCCGCAGATAAGAGCGAACGCGGCCATTACCTCGACGTCCCTGCGGACGGCTCCCCGGGCGGTGTCACGCTTCATAAGTCGGAAATGTATCCAGGCCAGCGGGAAGCCGCGCAGTTGATGATCGACAGCCATCCGATAGCGGCGTTGGCGGATCTGTCGGCATGGGTCCTGCGCGGTGAGACCAGCGGAGCCGACAACCCGCTCACGTTCACTTTCGCGGACACCGATACCGTCGACGATGGCTACATTGACGCCTTTGCTCGGCACACCGACCAGGTTAAGGGCATCAGGATCGAGCGACCTCGGGATGTCAGCGCTTACGAGATCAGCCAGCTGCTCAGAAAGTACGAGGACGCTAGAAGACTCGGCCGGCGTCCGCCCGGCGACTTGCTCCTGCAATGCAGTACGCCGGGAAGGGTGGGAAGCGGCTGGCTCCCGCCGGCGGATATTGACGCACTCTTTAGCAACCAGCCCGAGCTAACGATCGCCATTGTGAACCTGATGTTGGCGCACAAAGCGGCGAAGGACGCGCCAGTTAAACAGGTCAGCCTCGAAGGACAGTTGCGTGGTGACGCACCGGCGTTCGCACTCTCCGGTGCCTACCAAGGAGGTGGACAGTGGTAAACGATCTGGACACCCGGCTTGGCCGTATCCACCGCGTTCTGCGCGCGGCGCGCCTGGAGGGCACGCCACTGATCCTCACGTTCGCGCCTGACCAGGCCCTAACCGCCGTCTATGACTCCAAGGGCGACCGGCAGTACAAGTCGCGCAAGAGCGGCGTCTGGATGGAGTTGATCGTAAAGGACGTCCGCGAAGGGAAGAAGGGCATGATCGTCATGCTGGGCCTGCCCGACGACGCGCCGAAACACCAAGCGGACGCCTTTGCCCCGCCAGGCGAGGAAATACCCACTCACCTGGAGTTTGTGATCCAGCGCAACGCAGCTCCGAAGTACACCGAGCAGCGCAACAACCGCGGGAACGTGTGTATCCAGCGGATCAGGGACTACTACTTCGGCGAGTTAGCTCACCACGAATTCGGCCCGCCGGCGCCACCGGAACCGGTGACTACACTTATCGACAACTATGAAAATGCAGGAGCATGGTAATGAACCGACCAACTATTCGGGTCGCCGGGCTGGACCCGTCTCTAAGCAACCTCGGCATCGCCTACGGCCGTTTGGTGCATGACGGGCAGCGTTGGAACCTTGAGCTGGACGAGCTGGCACTGATTAAGACCAAGCCGACCAAGGCTAAGCAATTGCGCAAGAACAGCGACGATGTGTCCAGGGCGCGGCTGCTTGCCTCCGCCGTCCGAGCCGCACAGGAAAGTGTGGACGTGCTCGTTGTTGAAGTCCCGGAAGGGAGTCAATCGGCTCGGGCG